>PJEL010000029.1_pt1 | contig 152149 bp, 135 predicted proteins | sample 1853271 | NCBI WGS metagenome assembly PJEL01 (sample SAMN08108733, study PRJNA415343) | Invertebrate metagenome, whole genome shotgun sequencing project. | host: Globobulimina | place: Sweden: Gullmar Fjord | collected 2015-08 | reverse complement strand
GCCGGTACACGACCTGGACGCGGATCCGAGTGAATCTGCAGCATGTGCCCGAGGAGCTTCGGCCCGCGCAGGAGACGCCGGATCCCGATGAAGATCCGACCCGGGAGTGGCGGGAGAAGCCGGCGGGCTAGCTGTGCTCCTCCGCCCTTGATCCTTGCCCCGCGCCGCCGACTCACTTTGCGGCGAACGCGTAGCCGCGGAACCAGTTGGGAAGGTCGCGGGCCACGTCGCGCGTCGCCTCAACCACGAGCTTGTTGGTGCGGCGAGCCTCGTCCCAAGAGAGTCGCCCCATCCACCAGTCGGTGAGGGTCTGCAGGTCGGTCCGGGCCGATAGCGCCACCTCGTAGCCCGGATTGACGGGGCAGATGAGCCCTTCTCCGTCCTCGATGACCAGGTAGTACACGTTCTGCTCGACCCAATCGTCGGTGAAGAAGAACCGCAGGCTGTGGCGACCCGGCGGCGCTCCGGCCGCATCGATCCCGCGTCGCATGTCCCCAGAGCAGAAACCTCGGGTCGAGCTGCTCGCGACTGAGGGCTGGAGCGAGCCAACGCATCCCCCACGCGGGAATCCCCGTCGCGCGAACGCTGTCGTTCGTGACTGGCTGGGGCGCGACCCTCGTGATCGCAGGCGCGCTGTTGATGGCCTGAGTCTGCAATTGCCGGTCAAGTCCCGAGCGGTCTGACCTCCATGGCGCGGGCCAGGCGCTGCAGGAAGCGACCAGCGACCTCTGCATCTCCGTCGACGGTCATGTGCCGCCCAAAGGCTTCCTGGGTGATGCGACCGTCTGCGTAGGCGATCATGGGCTCGTAGGGCACCGAGATCACCGCCTGGGGTTCCGTCGCCGATCGGTATCGCACCCGCACGCGACTCTGGTGGGTGTAGATGTCGAGGGGCTCGCCGTCGATGCGGAGCTCAACGTGCATCTCGGCGTCGTCCGGGACGCGGGCAAGGGCCTTCATCGTCACGGCCGCCAGCCTCAGGTTGCCCGGCGGTCGCAGGTCTTCGCCGGCGGGAAAGCGCTTTCCGAGCAGCGAAAGCTCGAACAGCAAGGGAGCGGTAGCCTCCCCGAGATCGGTCAGCTCGTACAGCGCGACCCCGTGCTCGCTGGTCGTCTTTTTTACGAGTCCACTCGCAAGCATCTCCCTGAGTCGCGTGGCCAGCAGGTTGGACGGGATGCCCGTGAGGCCAGCCGCCAGGGCCTTGTGCCGCACCGGGCCGGCGTGTAGGTCTCTGAGGATGAGCAGCGTCCAGCGATCACCGACGTGATCGAGGGCTCGCGCGATAGGGCACAGCAAGCGATAGCGACGGGTGGACACGGGGGCTCCCTCTCCAATTGCCGGTCAAGTCCTGCGGCTGCACCCATGACCTGCAAACTGACGAACATATGTGGGTTGAACCTGCGTAATTGGCAGCCATCCCCGCAGTCCCTCGAAATCTGGAGGATATGTACGACAGCTCACAGCCCATGGGTTTGACTCCGGACTTGACCTCTACAGTTGCCGGTCAAGTGGCGGCGGGCACGAAGGGCGCGACGTCCGGGACAGTCCCAGGGTGGTCGGGGTGCCTTTCTTGCCGGCGGCGCTGGTGACGAGGATGCGTGGTTTCACGAGAGCTCCTGTTGTTGAACACAACAGAACACGCTCACTTTACTTTCGCAAGTCTTTGGTTCATAAAATGAAGTAGATGATCAAATGGACTTTGAATGACTAGACCACCCGCTCTGGACTCCCGCCAAGCTAGCTGCCGAAGATCCGCTCCAGCTCGAAGGGAGGCGTCACCGCCAGCTGATCGAACCGGCACTCTGGTGGCGATTTGTCCAGCCTCCACCTCTTGAACTGCACCGGATGACGGAACCGGCCACCCGCCAGGTGGTTGTACTTCACCTCCACCACCCGCTCGATCCGCACCAGCTCCCAGGACAGGTCCTTGCCCGCCGACCAGCGACTGCCCATGCCGGCGCGCCGATCGACCTTGCTCGCCCACTCCGCCCAGGGATGAGTCTCGGTGTCCGTCCGCAGCGGCTCGAGCTCGGCGAGCAACTCCGCTCTCCGGGCCTTGGCAAAGCTGGCGGCGACTCCGAGCTGCTGCAGTCGGCCGTCGTCGTCGAACAGCCCGAGGATCAAGGAGCCAACTAGCGTTCCGGGACCGTGTTTGTGCCAGCGAAAGCCGCACAGGACCACATCGATGGTGCGCTCGTGTTTGACCTTCCGCATGACCCGCTTGTTGGGCTGGTAGACGTCGTCGACAGACTTGGCGACCACCCCGTCGAGGCCGGCGCCCTCGAAGCGCACGAACCAGTCCTCGGCGACCTCTCGATCGCCGGTGAGTGGGGTGACGTGAAGGGGGGGCGCGGCACTGGCGAGGACCTCCACCAGTCGCCGACGACGCTCTCCAAAGGGAATCTCGCGCAGATCGTCGTCGCCGTGGGCGAGCAGATCCCAGACGACGACGCTGGCCGGAATCTGGCCGGAGAGCTCGTCGATCCGCGACTTCGCCGGGTGGAGGCGGAGCTGGAGGCTGTCGAAATCCAGGCCTCGATCCCCGGCGATCACGAGCTCACCGTCCAAGACGCACCGATTGGGGAGCTGCGCGAGCAGGGGATCGCGGAGCTCGGGGAAGTAGCGAAGCAAGGGCTTGCTGCCCCGCGACTGCAGATACAGGTCGTCGCCATCTCGGAAGATCAGGACCCGAAAGCCATCCCACTTCGGTTCGAACACCCAGCAGTCCCCTTCGGGTAGCCTGGTTTGTCCCTTGGCGAGCATGGGCTTGAGGGGATGTGTGAAGGGGAGCATCGCGCCTCGAATATCTGTGCTTCCCAAGCGTTCTAGCATCGGAGGATCGTTCATGAAGTCGCTACTGTTCAAGGCGCTGTTCTTCGCCGCCAGCTTGCTGGTCGCCCTGCCGGCTGCCGCCACACCGCCACCGCAGCCCGGTGCACACCGACCGGCGCGTCCGCCACGGCCCCCGGCTCCAAAGGTCGGCGAACAGGCCCCAGACTTCACGCTGCAGCTGCTGAACTCCGAGGAAACCGTACAACTCTCGTCCTTCATCGGCGAACGTCCGGTCGCGTTGGTGTTCGGTTCCTACACTTGAGGCCCCTTCTGTCGCGGTGCCGGGAGCATCGAGAAGCTCTACAAGAAGAACGACAAGGACATCGCCTTTGTTTTTGTCTACATCAAGGAGGCCCACCCCCTCGAGGACGGCCGGGTCGAGCTGGGCCCAGGCGGAGGAGGACGGGGAGCGGTCTCCCAAGCGACCAGCCTCGAAGAGCGCAATGCCTCGGCTGCAAAGTGCGTGAAGGGCCTCGGCCTGACGCTGCCCACCGCCATCGACGGGATGGACAACGCCGTGAACCAGGCGTACTCCGGTTGGCCCGATCGCCTGTTCGTCGTCGACGCTGAGGGTAAGATCGCGTACGCAGGCGGTCCCGGCCCGAGGGGCTTCGATGTCGAGGCTTTCGGGGCCGCCATCAAAGAACAGATCGAGGTGAAATGACAGACAACGAGCTCATCGCCGAGCTGGAGTATCTGGGAATCGACGCGGACTCCTATCGCATCGTCGCCCTGCTCCCGCTGATTCAGGTGGCGTGGGCAGATGGCGAAATCCAGGCTTCAGAGCGTGAATTCATCATGAGGGCCGCTCGAAGCTATGGCCTCGTCGAGGGCAGATCCGGTGAGATTCTGGCCTCCTGGCTGCAGCGAACGCCAACGCCCGACGAGGTCGCTCACGGGCGCAAGGTCCTGGTGGCGCTGACCATGCGACATCGCGGCATGGGCAGCGACCTCGGTCCGAACACCCTGTCCGACATCCAGGCGATGTGCCTCGACGTCGCGCGTTCGGCGGGAGGGCTGTTCGACACGTTCTTCACGGTGGACGACAACGAGCGCCGCGCCCTCGACGAGATCACACGGGCTCTGGCCAGCCAGCGCGAAGACTTCCTGGACGATCTGCCCTCGCCCATCGGCGGTAGCTACGAGGATCTATGAGGATCCTTCCGCTCCTCGCCCTCTTCGCCTGCAGCCCTGCCGACGAAGAGGCCATTGTTGCCACCTCCAGCCTGGTCGCGGACGTCACCCTCACGGCCCTCGACGATCTCACCGCCGAGGTGGTGATGACGCTGCAACAGGAGGGCAAGGGCCAGTTCTATGAGCTCGAGCTCGACGAGGAGATCACGATCACCTTGCCCAGCATCCTCGTCACCCTGATCTCGAGGACCCTGGACGACCAGCCCGCGTACATCGCGACCGTGCCCGATCCACCCGCGAACGTCGACCTGATCGTCGCCTTCAACCGCACCCCACCCCGCAAGACCGCTCCCCTGTCGCTGGTCGCCCTGCCCCTGGGCTTCGACCTGTCCGCGCCCGCCAGCTTCTCGCGCAGCAGCGACGACATCGAGGTGGCGTGGACGGCCGCCAACCAGGTCGAGCCGCTCACGATAGCCTTGATTGGAACGTGTTTCGACAGCTTCGAGGCCGATATTGAAGACACCGGCAGCTATGTCATCCCGGCGGGAACGGTCTCTGGCGACACCGAGAGCTGCCCGGCGAAGCTCACGCTGAGACGATGGAGCGAGGGCTCCGTGGACGAGCGCCTCGCCGGTGGAAGCCTGATCGCTCTCCAAGAGCGGAGCTCGACCCTGACGGCGGATCCATGAACCGCGAGCTGTGAGCGCCCTCAGAGCCGGGTGTCTCCAGCCCTCCGATCCGCGAGGGGCGCGACCCGTTGCTCCAACATCGCCTCGAGGAACTCCTCTGCGCTGTGATCGGCGATCCAGGCGGCCTCGCGGTCGGTGACGGTCACGAGCTGCACCAGCTTGGCTTCCAGCACTGACTCGTAGTCGGGCAGCTCTCGCGTCGACAGGGACAGCGCCGGAGTGAGGAGCACGTGTCGGTGGCTGCTGCGCCCCAGCACACCCTCGGGCAACGCAACCACGTCTCCCACCTGTGGCCGCGGGTCTCTGGTGGCCACATGAGCCAGGATCCATGCCCAAATGTCGGCCTTCTCCTCGTCGCTGTCGGCCAAGGTGCACACAAACCACTCACGGGGCTGCTCTGACACGGTCCCAATGGTCATTGTCACCGCAAAGGCCGGATGTTTGCCGCCTTTCGGGAAGTGCCAGATCTGCATACCGAGTTCGTCGGGAACGTTCTGGTGCGAGACAACGTGGCCTTCGATATTCCACAATCGTCCAGCCATACCGGCGCGAGCCTTCAGCCGTCCTTCCTCGGTTCCACCAAACATGCTCCGCAGGGAGTCGAAGAAGAAGCCCACGCGATCCTCCGCAGCCTCAGGTTACCAAGTCGCCATGGCTGTATTGCGCCAGGCCATGTATCCCACCGCACTGCTGGTCATCGCCTGCAAGCCGCCGCCCGTAGAGTTGGACCCTCCCGAGAACGAAGTCGTCGTCGAAGTCACTGACGCGGGCTTGTCCTCCGGGTTCCAAGATTTCGAGGTCGGCAACCAGTTCAAGCGCGGGCGCGGATGCTCCGCGGTGGACTTCGACAACGACGGTCGCGTCGACATCATGCTCGCCAACCCCGCCGATGAGTCCTTCATCCTCCGCAACATCACCGAACCCGGTGGCGAGATCCGCTTCGAGACCCACGTCGTGCTCGCCGAAGGCACCCTGGTGTGGAACGGCACAGCCGCCGACTACGACAACGACGGCGACATCGATCTGTTCCTCGGTGTCGGTGGCATGGAAGGACGGGGCCACGACATCCTCCTGAGAAACGATCTGGTCGAGACCGGGAGCTGGACGTTCACCGATGTCTCGGTCAACGCGGGAGTGACCGGTCTATGGAGCGAGGTCTTCGACGAGATCATCGAGGGGGCAAGCGCCGGATCCAACTGGGTCGACTTCGATAACGACGGACTGCTCGACCTGTTTGTCAGCGGCCACATCTTCCCCCTCGACATGTGGAATGACGTGCCCCCTGGCTCGGTCATGGGGCAGAACTCACTGTGGCGTCAGCTCGACGACGGCACCTTCGAGGACGTCACCTTGGAGGCCGGGCTGACCACCCAGTATCCGGCGCGGTTCTCGTCCTGGCTCGACTTCGACCGCGACGGCGACATGGACCTGTTCGAGAACGTCTGGGACGTGCAGCCCAACGTCCTGTGGAAGAACATGCTCGTCGAGACCGGGACGGCGACCTTCACTGATGTGACCATCGAGATGTCTCCGCCGGGCGGTAATATCCAGTTTCCTCCGGAGTCATTTGTATCGGCCACCGAGGACTTCAACGCCGATGGCTGGCCGGATCTGCTGCTCTTCGTGCGCGGCTGGGCGTCCGACGGCCCCTATATCGACGGCCACACGTTGCTCCTGAATGTCGGAGGAACCTCCTTTGTGGATGCTTCCGAGGTCTCAAGGCTGAACCGACCCTTTGCGCCGGGCTTCCGCTCTCACGTGTCATTGGGGGTCATGGGCGCCTCGGCCGCAGACCTCAACGGCGACGGTCTCCCGGATGTCTTTGTGGGAAATGGCGGCCCCACCGGCGGCTACGTCAACCAGCTCTTTGTGACGACTGGCCTGAAGACCGTCGACTTCGAGGGGTTCGGATCGGTCGAGGTGCCTCAGTTCGAGAACTGGAGCGAGCTCATCGACTATCCGGCGCCCGAGTCCGAAGACGCCCCGCCCTATCCGCCCTACCCCTACCGAACACATGGCGCGTGTATCGCCGACTTCGACGGAGACGGGCAGCCCGAGCTCGCAGTCACCAACGGCGGCATGTCCTATGTCGGCGGCGACTCCGTCAAAGAGCCAAACCGCTTGTTCCGCTTCGAATTCGAAGAGCCCCGCGAGTTCTTGCGGGTTCGCCTCGAAGGAGACGGTCAGGTCGTCCCGAAGTCCCCGGTCGGCGCGAGAGTCGAGGTCACCGCCAGCGACGACAAGGGGAATCATTGGACCCGATACCGGACTGTGATGTCCCAGAACGGCTTCGCAGCCCAGACGCCCTATACGATGGTGATCGGACTCGGAGACGCCACGGCTGTCGACAGCATCGACGTCACCTGGCCCGACCTCCAATCCCAGGCGGTCGCGATACCCAACCTCGGGGACTCGGTTCAGGTCGGCCGCTAAGGACCGGACCGGTCACTCAGTTTCGGGCATGGCCGCAACACGCTCGACGATGGACTCGACCAACACCAGAAAACCGACAGCGATCACCGCCCACTTCATCAGCGGATGCACGATGCAGGTGAGCGCGATGGAGCCCACGAGGATCGCGACGCCACCACCGTCTCGACCATAGAGGTAGACCGCCGATGCCGCTACCTGGAACACCCCCAGAGCCAGCGTCAGGAAGGCCAGCACCATCAGGACTGAGGTGTGCGTCGTCGGCGTTCCATAGAACCCGTGCTCCCAGATCAGGTTTATGAGGCTCTGCTGCAGGACCATCGCGGCGTCGATGCCGAGAGAGACCGCCAGTGCGCAGTGAAAAGCCGTCACGCCCCTCCGCAATACCGAGCTGAACAAGCTCACTCTGGCGCCTCCGAGGTGTGAACGGAGGCGATCTGAGCCCCACAGGGGAGCGGGTTGCCGACGATGATGCCTCGATGCGCCGCCAGGGCCATGCGAGCCTGGTCGCCATCGGCGCTTGGCGGGATCTCCAGCTCGGCCTCGTCGAAGGGTGTGTGATTCGACTGGCTGTAGACCTCTACACCGTCGATGAAGAAGGACAGGGTCCCCTCGGGATCGGCGTTCATGTGCTTGGCCACCACCTTTGCGCCGTCTAGCGTGAGCACGATCAGCGTCGTCGGCGCCATGGTCATGTCGAGCCGCACACCCGCCGAGAGCACGTCGGCGCTGTTGACCAGGACCTCATCGCCGGCACGAACCTCGAAGAGGCCCGTCGTCGAGAGTGTCGGGGGGATCTGCTCTACCGCATCGGGCGTGTCGGGAAGAACCGCCGTGAGCGTGAACCCAGCAGCGTCGGCCCCGAACACGGGCTCACCGAGACCCATCTCCTCGACCCGGGCGCGCACAGCCTCCTCGGCCTCGGGGCAGGTCTCGAAGGTTATTTCTACCGACAAGCCGGTCGCCGGACGCCCCGTCATGCCGCTGGCAAACAGGTAGGCGTACAGCAGGAAGACGATGAAGATCGCGATCACTGGCACGAGCAGGAAGAAGGCTCCCGGACGCGGCGTCATCTCTTCGGGGGTGGGGCTTCGGGGACCGTCCATGCTTCCCGTGTATACCGAGTGCAACGATACGTCCCATTGCCACCCGTGTCGTACGCCGATAATCCTCTCTTTCGTTGGAGATCTCGATGGACGATACCTATGCAAACGAAGACGGCAACATCGTCTATCTGTTCGGCCTGATCGGCGCTGGAGTCCTGCTGGGCACCGGGATTGTCGGTCTTTTTTACAGCTTCGGATTCGACGCTGGCCAGGAGAGCTACCGCACTCCGCTCAACACTGACTTCGCCCAGGTCGGCTTCAGCGGGCTCGACAACATCGGTCTCCTCACCGCTGGAGAGTTCTCCATTGGGCTCGTGGTGGCCGGACTCCTGATCATGGTCGTGCTGAACGCAAGTGCCTGGAAGTCCACCGGCGGCTACTGATTCTGCGCCCGGTCGACCGTCGATTCGGATTAGATAGGCCTATGTCCAAGCGCCTTCCAGCTCCTCCCCCCCCAGGCAGTCCGCCTCCACCCGGCCAACCGCTACGGCCGCCGGTGCCCCCCGGAGCGGAAGACGACGATGTCCTTGATCCAAAGCTGGACCTGGACGACGAGGCCGATGAGCAACTCGACGACGAGTTCGATGCCACGGACTGGCCGGACGACGAGCCGATGCCCTTCGAGGACGACGAACAGCTGCTCGAGCTCGAAGAGGACTTCGCCATCGACGAAGACGACGACGAGGAAGACGACTCGCAGACGGTCGACGACGACGAAGAGGACATTTCGAACACCGACCTGCCCGATGAGTTCGACGATCTCCACCCCGAGCTGGTCGTCGTGCCCTGGAAGACCACCGCCCACCTCCCCGAGCACGATCTAGATCTGCCCGCGATCCTCGATGCCACAGCCGAGACCTCGACGTGGGTCGGCGGTCCGGGAGGCTTGACTCAGGTGTCGATCGCCGGGCTCGCCATCGAGGTGCAGCTCATCGCGACGCAAGGGCCTACCGCGCAAATCACACTCGGCCGCGACGCGATCTCGGGAAGGCTGCTCGTCCAACCTTGAGGCTCGTCCTTCGTTTCCTGCGTCGATACGCGGTCCCCTACCTTCACTGGTACGCCGCTGGCACGCTCATGCTCGCCGCGACCAACTGGCTCTCGGTCACGATCCCGCTCTACTTGGCAGAGGGCATCGACGCCCTGGCGCTGGGAGCGGCTGGCCAGCAGATCATCCTCCACAATGCGCTGATCGTGGCACTCATGGGTGCCGCTGTGATCGGCGTGCGCACTGCGTCACGTTTGCTCTTCTTCACGCCCGGCCGTCTCGTAGAAGCACAGGTCAAACACGACCTCTTCGTGCGAATGATCCACCATCAACCTGCCTTCCTCGATCAATGGCCCACTGGCGACCTGGTGAGCCGCGCCGCGTCGGACGTGAACATGGTGCGGCTACTCGCTGGCTTCACTGCCCTGGGTGTGGTCAACACGGTGGTGGCGCTGAGCCTGGTCGGGACGCAGATGTACCGCATCTCCCCGATCCTGGCGGCGTGGGCGATCTTGCCGCTGCTGGTCGGCTTCGTCGTCACCATGCTCTTCGTGGACAAGCTGCGAGCGCTCATGGCACTGCTCCAGAAGCAGGCGGCCGAGCTCTCGGACAGCATTCTCTCCAGCTATCAGGGCGTCGCAGCGATTCACTCCTTCCGGGCTGAACCAGCGTTCCAAGCCAAGTTTCACGATATCAATGCGGCGTATCTCCGCACGATGCTGCGGCGGGCAAACCTGCGGGTGGTCATCGGACCGGTCCTCTCCCTGGCTGCCTCGGCGAACGTCTTCATCCTGCTGTACGTCGGCGGGCCCATGGCCATGAGGGGCGAGATCACCGTTGGCGAGCTGGTTGCCTTCACGACCCTGGTGGCACTACTCGCCGGGCCGCTGCGGGGACTCAGCTTCATCGTCATGCTCTTCAAGCAGGCCGAGGCCTCTCTGGAGCGGATCGATGCCATCTTGATTCCCGAGCCCGATCGGCCCGATCTGCCGGATCCAACCCCGGCACCGATCCAGCCCCCTGCCCTGTCCGTTCGCAACCTCAGCTTCACCTACCCCGAGGACGACGACGAGGTGCTCACCGACATGAGCTTCGAGGTCCCGGCCGGAGCGACCGTTGGGATCCTCGGGCCCACCGGCTCGGGAAAGACCACCCTCCTTCGCTGCCTGTCCAGGCTCTACAATCCGCCTCGCGGCACGATCTTCGTGGACGGTATCGACATCCTCGACATCGATCTCGACGGCTGGAGGCGAACCGTTGCCCACATTCCGCAGCGGGCCTTCCTGTTCTCGGAGACAGTGCGCGACAACATCCTGCTCGGCGACGAAGAGCCCGGCGTCCTGGAGCGTGTGCTCTCCCTGGCGGCCCTCGAAGTCGACATGGCCTCGCTGCCCGATGGGGTCGAGACCCAGGTCGGCGAGGCGGGACTGACCCTCTCCGGAGGCCAACGCCAGCGGGTGGCAATTGCCCGTGGGGTAGCCAGACCGAGAGCAATGCTCATGCTGGACGACGTGCTCTCCGCAGTCGACCACGGCACCGAACGACAGCTGATCAACGCCCTCCGTGGGCAGGCGAGCCGCCCCACGACCCTGATCGTCGCCAACCGGATCAGCGCCATCCAACACGCCGACCTGATCCTCTGTCTCGACGACGGGCGGGTGATCCAGAGCGGCAATCACGCCGGGATGGTGAAGGCCGAGGGCATCTATCGTGAGACCTGGGAACGCCAGAGGGAGGCCGAGCAATGAGCGGCGATCCCCTTCCCAAGGCGACGACCGACCTGGCCCTGCTCGGCAAGGTGGTGCCGTTCATGCGCGGGGATGGCTGGCTGTATGCCATCGCCTTCATCGCCGCCCCGGTGTCGGCTCTGCTGGTCGTGGTCCAGCCCTGGCTGCTGAAGGTCGCCATCGACGACTACATCATCGCCGGAGATCCCGTCGGGCTGCAGAAGGTAGCTCTCGCCTACCTCGCGGCGGTGATCGTCGCCTTCATCTTCGAGAGCGGGTACACGCTCACACTTTCCTACGCGGCAATGCGTACGATCACGCGGCTGCGCGATGCCATCTACGCCCACACCCTGGGCATGTCCCACTCCTTCTATGACCGCATGCCGACGGGCAAGCTCCTCACCCGCGCGACCTCCGATGTAGAGGCCCTCGGAGAGACGCTGACCGCCGGGGCCATCACCATCTTCCTCGACGTGCTCCTCGTGATCGGGATCCTGGGCGCGATGTTCACCCTCGATCCGCGCCTGACCCTGGTGATGCTCCTCATCGGGCCGCCCCTGGCCATCTTCGTGGAGATCATCCGACGGATCCTGCGGCGACTGTACCTCGCCGTTCGCACCAACCTCGCCGATCTGAACGCCTACCTCGCAGAGCGTCTCCATGGGGTGCGGATCGTCCAGCTCTACTCCGATGAAGCTCGGGCCATCGCCAGCTTTGACGAGAGGCTCTACCGCTACCGGAACGCCACCATCAAGACCAATGTGTGGGACGCCCTGATGTACGCGACCGTGGATGGGCTGTCGTCGATCTGCATGGCGCTGATGCTGTGGTACGGCGGGAGCGGCTACTTCGAGGGTGCAGTGACGGCGGGACTGCTCGCCGCATTCATCGACTACATCGGCAAGCTGTTCACGCCCATCCGAGAGTTCTCCGCCAAGGTTGCGGTGATCCAGCGAGCGAGCAGCGCCCTCGAGAAGATCTTCGGCCTCCTGGACCACCAGGAGCGAATCGAAGAGGGCGACGGAGAGGTGAGCGGCGAGCTCGAGGGGCTGGTGATCGACGACGTCTCCTTTGCGTACACCGAGGGGCACGACGTCCTCGACGGGGTCTCGCTCCGGGTGAATCCCGGTGAGGTGGTGGCCGTCGTTGGCCGCACCGGATCCGGCAAGACCACGCTGGGCAAGCTGCTAATTCGCGCATATCAGGGGTATCGAGGCAGTATTCGCCTGAACGGCCAGGAGATGTCGGACCTGAAGCTCAGCAGCGCGCGCCAGGCCATCGGCATGGTGCACCAAGACGTGATGCTGTTCCCGGGAGACGTGCGCTTCAACCTCGCCCTCGGCCACGAGATCAGCGACGAGGAGCTCCGGGACGCGATCCGAATCGTGCACGCCGAAGACGCGGTGAAACGGGTCGGAGGCCTCGGTGGACGGATCGAACACGAGGGCCGGAACCTGAGCGTCGGCGAGGGCCAGCTCCTCGCATTTGCGCGCACGATGGCCCACGACCCCCCGGTGGTCATCCTCGACGAGGCCACCGCGTCGGTGGACAGCATCACCGAGGCCCGAATTCAGGAGGCGACCAAGGCAATGCTCGAGCGCAAGACCGTGCTCGTCATCGCCCACCGCCTCTCCACCATCATGCACGCCGATCGGATTGTGGTGTTGAGCGCGGGCAAGGTCATGGAGGTGGGAACACACGGCGAACTCATGGAAATGGGCGGGCTGTACGCCGACCTCTTCCACAGCCAGTTCAACGAGGACAAGACCGTCGAGGCCGCCTCGTAGCCACGCCCGACAACTGACCTCACTTCTGCTACGTTGCCCTCGAACAAGGAGTTGACGCCCCGATGACCCAGCCGGAACGCGATGAAGGTACCCGAGTCGTCGTACTGTCTGGCGCCGGTCTCTCCAAAGCCTCCGGCGTTCCGACCTTTCGCGACGCGGATGGGCTGTGGCAGGGGCATCGCATCGACCAGGTCGCCACTCCCGAGGCGTGGTTCAGGGACCGCGAGCTGGTCCGCACTTTTTATGATCAACGCCGCATTGCCTGCGCCCCGGTCCTTCCGAACCCCGGTCACGACGCCTTGGCCCGCTTCCAGCACGCCCTCGGGGTGAAGCGCTGCACGCTGGTGACCCAGAACATCGACGGATTGCTGCAGAAAGCGTCGGCGGCGGATGTCGTCGAGATGCACGGCTCGCTGTGGCGCCTCCGCTGTGAGCGGGACCACAGCCACCCCCTCATCGGCGTCTACGGCGCCCAGAGTCGCGACGCAAAGTGTGCGGTATGTGGCTCTCTGATGCGCCCCGATGTGGTGTGGTTCGGCGAGATCCCCTCCGAAATGGACCGCATCGACAAGGCTGTCGCCGAGTGCGACGTGTTCATGTCCGTCGGCACATCGGGCGTTGTCTACCCAGCGGCCGGACTGGTCCAGATCGCCAACGCCGCCGGCGCCCGCACCATCGAGGTGAACCCGAAACCCAGTGGTGGGCCGTTCGCCGAGGTGTTCGCCGAGGTGTCTGAAGATGCGCTACCGAGGTTGATCGGGCGCTGGCTGAACGAGGATCAGACCGGGCACGGATAGGGGCTCAAGCCTCGCGAGTCGTCGCAGCCAGGCGCTCCAGGAACAGCTTCTCCAGTCCTTCCGACCCCAGTTCCGAGGTCTGCTCGTCTGCCACGACTCGGCCGTGGGCGAGCATCACCACGCGATCCGAGACCGCCTGGACCGTCTCCACCACGTGGGTGGACAGGAGCACGGTCTGCCCGTTGTCTACGGCCGTCCGGAGAGCGGTCTTCACCCGTGCCGCCGAGGGTGGGTCGAGGCCATTGAGCGCCTCGTCGAGCACGAGCACTGCGGGATTGCCCAGCATCGCCGCGGCCAGCGCCGTCTTGCGCCGCATGCCCTGGGAGTACTCGCGGATCATGCGATCGGCGTCCCTTCCGAGACCAGTGAGCTCGAGCTCGGCGCTAATGCCGGCAGCCCCCCGGACCTCGGCGACGAACTCCAGAAACTCCCGGGCAGTGAGGTATTCGTACAGGGCCGGTTCCTCGGGAACAGCACCCAGGCGTTTGCGGGCCTCGAGGGGGTCGGTGGCCGTATCCACGCCATCCACCAGCACCCGCCCCTCGGTCGGTCGAAGCAGGCCCATGAGCATACGCAGACAAGTCGACTTTCCAGCGCCATTATGTCCGATCAAGCCAACAAAGGAGCCGGCCTCGACAGTGAGATCCACCCGGTCCACCGCGACCACCGATCCGTAGAGCTTCTGCACACCCTCGAAGGCGATAGCTGTCATGAGGTCCCCGCGGTCGTCGCGACAAGGGCAGCCACGACGGTAGCGACCGGAGCATAGACGGCGAGGCCACGCTGGCCCAGTCGACTGCAGGCGATCGCGGTAGGAATGGCCAGGACCGTGCAGCCGATCCCAAAACCGAGCACGATCCCCGCCGGACCGAACCCCTGTCGGAAGCCCACCGAGGCGGCGGCCAGCCAGACACACGGCTGCAGCCACACGGCGAGCACAAGAGCGCGCGCGGCCCAGCGGTCGACTCCTCCCGGCGGCAGCCACGCCTGCAGGAAGTCGGGCTCATCCCGCTCGAGCAGGACTCCGAGTGCCGCACACAGCCACACACCGCCAATGACGACGAGGGCAGCCCTCTCCGTTCCGGCAGTCGACTCGGTCCAACCAGCGACAAACCCGCCGAACCCCACGAGCCAAGCGCCAGAGATCAACGTCCTGCGGCCTCTCCAGCCGTGCCTGAGGTCCTTGAGGGCAAACAGCGCAATCCCCTTTGGGAGGAAGCGCACCAGCCAGTCGAGATAGACGCGGAGGCCCTCCTCTCGGTCCGCGAGAGCGGCGTAGCGAGCATCGATCTCGGCGAGCACCGCCGATCCCTTGAACCAGCTCCCCTGGGCGAGTCGGCCCAGCTGTGACCAAGCTCCGGCAGCGAAAATCGGAGGTGCAAGCAGCCAAAGTGCTGGCAAGACTTCTCCGGCTACGATCCGCGGGACGGCATAGGCGCCCTGACCGATCACCAGGCCACAGACCAGGAGCACAACACCGGGCGCATAGAGAAAAGCGGCTTGGGAACGCGGGTTATGGCCTCGCACCAGATCGAGCAGCCCCGCCCAGGACGGGCTCTCGGCCACGTCGATGGCGAGAAGGTGAACGGCCGCCGACACGCACAGCCCCATGGCCCAGGCGCCTGCGATGACGACCAGACCGAGGCCCCAGAGAGCCGGTGCCCCAGCCAGGGCGATGGGAGAAAGCAGAGCGGCGAGGGCGGGCAGGATCCACCAGCGTTCGGTGGCCACCCGGATGATCTCGTAGCGCACAACCGCAGCCGAATCGATAGGAAGGAGCGTCAAAACAGCGCGATCCGGGCCTCGAATCACCGCAGTGAAGACATCAAGAGCCAGCAGTGACAGCACCGCGATCCCAGCCCGAAGCACCACGCCTGCGACGCCCTCTCCCCACAGGTCTGGCGGATGGTGGAGAAAGGACAGGAAGATCTGGTCAAAGAGCGGGATCAGCAGCGCTGTAGCGAGGGTTGGACCGGCCACTCCCTGGAGCCAACCGAGCCACCCGACGGTCGCAGCCCGGTTCTTGCGCCGTCGACGCCAGGTCCGCAGATAGGTCACAAGCGCTCCGCCCGCGCCGAGTGCGTGAATCCGCGTGTGACGCGGACTTTGATCGTCTGCCCCACGAGATCGAGGCCCCCGACGAAGTTCAACATGGCGCTGTTGGATGCTCGCCCGCAGACCACACCCTCATCGTGGCGGGAGGGCCCCTCGACGAGGACCTCGGCGACGCTGCCAACCATGCCCGCATACCAGTCGCTGGACAGCTGACGCTGCCGATCCTGGTAGCGAAGGAGCCGGGCTGACGCGACGTCGTTGCCGATGTGGGACCGCATCTTCAGAGCGGGGGTGCCGGGCCGAGGACTGAACTTGAAGGAGAAAGAGCCCACGAACCCGACCTGGTCCAACAGGCTCATGGTCTGCTCGAAGTCCTCGTCCGTCTCATCGGAAAACCCAACGATGACATCGGTCGTAAGCTGAATATCTGGACGTGCCTCCCGAAGGCCGGCGACCACGTCGAGGTAGCGCTCGCGGGTGTAGTAGCGCTTCATCCGGCGCAGGATCTTGTTGCTTCCAGACTGCACTGGCAGATGCAGATGCGAGGTCAGCGTCGGCAGGTCGCGATAGGCGCCGATCACGTCCTCGCCCATGTCGCGGGGGTGGCTGGTGGTGTACCGGATCCGCTCCACCCCAGGCACATCGGCCACTTCGTACAAGAGCTGCGCGAAGCTGATGCCGGCGGAGAGCTTCAGGCCGTAGGAGTTCACGTTCTGGCCGATCAGCGTGATCTCACGGACGCCACGCGACACCAGATCTCGGCATTCCTGCACGATCTCGGTGTAGGGCCTGCTGGCCTCGACCCCCCGGGTCTGGGGAACGATGCAGAAGGTGCACTTGTTGTCGCAGCCCTTCTGGATGGTGACAAAGGCCCCGACGCCGTGGGTGGTCGGATCGATCTGCTGCACGAAGGGGTAGTTTTCGAGATCGAGGAAGTCGGTATCTAGGATCCGCCTGCCTTTCATCGCCTCGCTGACCAGCTCTCCCACGTGGGGAACGCCGTCGGGGCCAAAGATGAGATCGACGTCTTTGTACTTCTTGAGGAGCTCTGCCCCGCGCTCCTGGGCGACACACCCAGCGATGCCGATGGTGACCGGCTGGCCCAGCCTCTTGCTACGCCGGTACTCGCCGAGGGCGGAGTGCATCTTGTCCACGGCCTTCTCGCGGATGGAGCACGTGTTGAGGAGGATCAGGTCCGCCTCGTCGGGGTCTTCGGTGGGCACAAAGCCGTCTGCGGCCAGCTTTGCGCGCATCTTGCCCGTGTCGTACTCGTTCATCTGGCACCCGAAGGTGCGGAAGTAGACCTTTCGAGTGGGAGGATTTTGGGTCATGGCCGGCGTCCTAACCGGCCTAGAGCGGCCTTGTCACCGGAACCCAGACAATGCCGAACTCGTCGAGCCGGATGTCCGCCCGCTCGAGCCGCACGGGTTTCTCCTCGATCTCGTCGAGCTGGCGAAGCCACTTGTTCTCGATCTCGGTCACCTTCGTGTCGACCTCGGTCTCGAGATCGTAGATGTCTCGCTGGAGGTCCTGGAGCTCCGCGGTGCTGCGCTCGGTCTTCTCCTGGGCGCGACGGGTCTGGCTGCGCTTTGACATCGCAGTGTTCAGGCTCTTGCGCCGTCCAAAGAACAGGCCCATCAGCGTCTCGCCGACGTTGACGACCTCGTTGGCGACCTGCTGCCGCTCCTCGTCGCGATAGCGCTCGACGTTCCGCTCGAGCTTGACCTGACGGTCCTCGAGGCGGGCGAGCTTGCGATCGACGCTCTCCTTCATCTTCGCCACCTCGGCGTCGATCTTGTCCTGGAGGGCGGCGCGTACCCGCTCGGTGAACGCCTCGAGGGTCTCGCCACCGCGACTGCGCATCTTGCGCTTGGTGTGCACGAACATGCGCTCGGTCTCGCCGCGATAGACCTCCTCGGCGACCTGCTTCGAGAGCGCTTTGAGCTCCTTTTGCTCGTCGACGCTCGCGGGGAGCTGGGTGAACAGGCCGGTGGGCTTGCTCGCCAGAAAGTCGGAGCGCTCGAATGGTGGCTCGGCATCAAAACGCACATCGTCGCCGATGGGGAAGAACAGCCGACTCTCGCCGCGCTCCAGCTCGTACTCTCCCTGGTCGAAGCGCAGATGTAGCTGGGCATGCAGGGCCGGCTCCCAGACCGTCTCTCCGTCCTGGCGAGGCCCGAGGTGCCGAGACTCGAAGAACGGCGAAAGGCGCGCCGAGAACGCCACCCGCGGGTCGACGAAACGATAGGAGTAACCGCTGGGAGATGGCGGCGGCTGGGACTGCAGGCCGTCGTCTGCGGTCGGCTTGTCCATCGGGGGGAACTCGCCCGTCGGGGCCGACACGGACTGGTCCAGACGCTCGATCTCTCGCAGCGTGAGCGGGCCTCGAAGATAGGAGATCGCCCAGCGGCTGTGCAGTAGATAGGGCTCCCGACGCTTCACATCTCGAACGACGAAGGTCCGCGAAGGAAGCGAATCCAGCCAGCCAGCCATGGTCGCCTTGTCGACCTCTCCTGCGGCGCCGGAGAGTCCGTCGAGGACCCGATCGCGATCCTGCTTTGTCGACAGGCGGCCCATGATCCACAGGCCGGCGTTGGAGAGCGCCTTGTAGTCCACGTCTACCGGGTTCTGGGTGACGAGCATCGCGCCCACCCCGACCGCTCGAGCCTGCTTCATGAGGGTCAGAATCGGCTTCTTTGTGGGGGGATTCTTTGGATAGGGGGGCAGATACCCAAACACCTCGTCGAAGTAGGCCAGGGCTCGCAGAGCGCCGCTTCCGGGCTGGCGGCGGCACCAGGCAACCAGACCATTGAGCAGGAGCGCGGCGAAGAATGTGCGTTCTGCGTCGTCGAGGTGGGAGAGACAGAACACGCGAATCGGCGTTCGACCTCCGTCCTGGGCCAGGAGCGCGTCGAAGTCCAGCGTGTGGCCAGCGCTCCAGGCGGCAAAGCTCGGTGACGCGACGAGCCCATTGAGCTGCATCGCCAGGTCCATCCTGTCTTTGCGCCCGAAGAACTGTTCCAGCGGGAACACGCCGACCTTCTCGAAGGGAGGGTCGACGAGCTTGACGATCAGGTCCTCCAGGGCCAGGGTCTCGCCGGCGTGCCAGGCGTCCCCGAGGATCCGAGCGGGAACGATGTGGCGAGGATCTCGGAGTGGATCGGCCTCGATCCCGAGCAATCCAAGCAGACTCGCCACCGTGCCACCCACCAGGTCCGTCAGCCCCTCGTCGTCCAGACCCAGCGGGGCCTGCCCGAGACTGCCCAGGACGTTGATCGGAACCCCGGTCGTCGAACCCGGCGTGTAGACCGTCACCTCGGTTCCGTCCGTGAAGGCGCGGATGCGAGCCGCGTCGACACCCCACTCGCGCAGACCTTTGCGCCAGCGCTCCGAGACATCCTCGGCGTAGGCCTCAGTGGTCTTCCCAGCCCGCTCTGCCTCAACTGGGTCGACCCAGGGCGCAAAGTCCTCGGCGCGATGCTCGGCAAACGCCAGCGCCAGGTTCGCGAGATCACCCTTGGGGTCGATGGCGAGGATCGGCACTCCGGTCATGGCCAGCTCTTCGAGGACCGTGACGCACAGACCCGTCTTGCCGGATCCTGTCATTCCGAGACACACAGCGTGCTGGGTGAGCTGGTCGGGATCCAGCATCGCCGGCTCGGCGAACGGCTTCATCGTCGCCGGGTCTACCTGGCGTCCAAGGTACAGCCCGGACATCTAATCCTCCTCTTCCTCCCACGGAGGAATGACGTCGACGATCACATCCTTGATCCCTGCCCGGTCGGGATGGCGCAGGTCGTCCACCTCGTCGAGGTATTGGCGAGCGAGCGCGCGAAGGAATTTGTTGACCAGACTCGGCTTCACGTCTTCGGTGACGGCGCACACGAAGCTCAGGCCGGGCTTGACGAGGTGGCGCCACCCGACGATGACCTCGCCCACTTCGACGGTTCCCTGTGCGTCGCTGTCGCCCTCGATGGCGTCATTTGCAGCCTCGCACATGCCCTCCCAGACCTCGTCCTCGAGCTCTCGGCCCTTGGGCTCTGCGTAAAGCGGATCGTCGAAGTCGTCGTCCACAAAGATGTACAGCCCGACCAGCATGGTCGCTCCGTTGAAGGCGACCGGGCATACCACCTTCTGTCAGCGGTTCCAACCCCCCAAGTCGCGGAGGCCCCTATTCGCAGGTCTTTGTGCCGTCCCTGAAGCACTCGTACCGTTTGTGCTCGACCAGCTTTACGACTGCAGTTTGCCGCTTTCGCGACTGGTCGATCGCGGTCACCGTGCAGTTCCCGATGTCGGGCGCTGTCACCGTCACTTCGCTGGCGCCGTCAGCCTTTGCGTTGTCGCATCGGACGGCGACCTTCTTGGTGCCCTCGAGCAGGCTGACGAAGTGTGCACTGTCAGCAGGTAGCTCGGGTTCGGCAGGCTCTTCTGGTGGCTCGGCGGCCGGATCCTCGAGCTCGGGATCCTCGGACGCGGGATCCTCGGGCTCTTCGGTGCCGGGATCTTCGGCGCCGGGATCTTCGGCTCCGGGATCCTCGGCTCCGGGCTCTTCGGCGCCGGGTTCTTCGGCCGCCGGGTCCTCCGCAGGATCCTCGGGCGCCTCGGTGGCTTCGGTGGCCTCGAGCGGCGCGTTGATCTCGACGGGCACACCACTTGTAGATCCCACCACGAAGAATGCAGCGACCCCGCCGACGCCAACGAAGGCGACAAGGGCGCCTCCACCAACGACGAGCAGCAGGACGAGCACCACCATGATCGGCAGCAACATGGATCTCTTTTTCTTGGGCGGCGCGACGGGCTGGGCCACGGGGGCTGGGGCGGAGGCTGGCGGCGCGGAAGCTGGCGGCGCCGAGGCTAGCGGAGCGGGCGCTGGAGGCGCGGAGGCTGGAGGCGCGGAGGCAGGCGGAGCGGGTGCTGGCGGCGCGGAGGCTAGCGGAGCGGGGGCTGCCGGGGCGGCTGGAGGCGCGAGGGCTGGTGGCGCGGCTGGAGGTGCTGGAGACTGGGCAACCTGGGGCTTCTTCGGCCGCCGAGACACCGGAATCGACACCTCGGTCGGTTCGTCGTGTTCGACGGCTTCCACCACCTCGTCGATGAAGACCGGGGTGCCCTCCTCCTCGCCTTCATCCTCATCGTCTTCGTCGGTGTCGGTATCCAGGCGGTAGTCGACCGGTTCGGGGGTCTCTTCGAGAAACGCAGCGAGTTCTTCGGAGTCCCGCGTGAACTGCTTGGTCGCGACTTCTTGGCTCTCTTCGCCCACAATTTCGCCCTGCATCGCGGCGACCGCCTCTTGACCGCGGGGGAAGTAGATGGTCGCCTCTTCGTTGAGGCTGTCCTCCTCGTCGGGAGCGTTCTGTGGCGCTGCTTGGCGGACCTCGCCCCTGTCGGGGTTCGCGCGCTGCTCGGTCACATCGTCGACTGGCACGGGTTCGAACGTCATGACGTCGGCGGTTCGAAGGTTCTCGGGAACCGGAGGCGGCGCGGGGATCTTGCCGGCTTCGGAGAGACTCTGGAGCGTCGAGCGCTTCAGCGCATCCCAGCGCTCGTCGTCCTGCTTGCCGGTGGTGACGACGTCTTCCTCGATGAACTCGCTCTGGACGACGGGGGGTCCCCCGCTCGGCGGATAGAGCACCTCCGAGGTCTCCTCCGCTGCGAGTGGGAAGCCCACCGTGTCCTCGGTGAGCACCCTGTCGATGAGCGGGTTCTCGTTGGGCTTGATGTTCTGTAGACGCTTCACCAGAGGAGGGATCACGCGCTCGGACCACTCCTCGACGCCATCCATCGCCGAGAGACGACGCGCGAAAGAACGCATGCGAACAACGCAGTCAGCAGCTGTAGGGCGCTCCGCTTCGTCGAAGGCCAGCATGTCGTAGAGCAGGTCGTGGAAGATGTCCTCGATCTCTTCGCTCGCGAGGGGGTGCCGCTCGAGGAGTTCGTCGAAGCGATCCTCGAAGAAGCGCTCCTGATCTGGGCCGCGAAGCTTCGCTTTACCGAACTTCTGCAGTGCGACCAGCTCGTATAGGGTCGCCCCGAGGGAGTAGACGTCCGACGCTGGCGACTCTGGCTCGAAGAACAGCCGCTCTGGCGACATGTACTCGAGGGATCCAAAGGACAGCTCCTGGGTCTTGGCCTCTCGAGCGTCGAACTCGGCACGGGCGACACCGAAGTCCAGGACCTTCACCAACCCGCTCTCGTCGACCATCAGGTTCGACGGCTTGATGTCCCGGTGGATGACCCGCAGCGGCTTCTCGCCAGCGTAGGGAGGCCGATTGTAGGCGGCGTCCAGCGCGCTAGCGACGGCTGCGCACATCTCCAGACAGACCCGGAGCGGAACGCGCTTGCCCTCCTCGTTGCACCAGTTGATGACAACTTTGCCGTCGACCGCCTCGAGGAATTCCATGATCACGGCGCAGCGGCCGTCGATCATCGTCAGGTCCATGACATCGACGATGTTCTTGTGCCGAAGCCAGCCGAGTAGTCGCGCCTCGTCGCGCATGCGAGACGCGATCTCTTCGTTCTCCGACCACTTCGGGTGCAGCAACTTGATCGCCGCGAGTCGGGAAAAGCCGTCTCCGTGAATCACTTTCGCGAGATACACCGATCCGAATCCGCCAGAGGCGATCTCCCGGATGAAGTGGAATTTCCGTGATGATTCGGTCGTGCTCAAGGGGAGCGGGATCCCTCCGCCGGAACGGCAACGCCGTCAGTCTACGCCATTGGGGGCTCTCAGCGGCTCTTCGTGTGTCAGTTCTATGCCGGTGGGCAATGACAGAGGCCTATTGAAGCACCGCATCCAGATCTGCAATGGCGATGCGTTCGCGCTTTCCGTCGCAGGTCTTGTAGCGGTACATCTCGAAGTGGTGGTTGCCCGAGTACGGCGCATTCCACTCCACGAACCAGTGGCGGTAGCCGTCCTTGACCTCTCCGGCTGGGAGCTTGGTCAGCTCGGCCACGCTCTGGTCGTCGAAGTAGAGGTCCATGTCGTAGGTGCAGCTGTCTGGCCCATCCTTTTCGGCCTTGGTGAACACGCCGACGGGCACCACGCCGAACTCGTGCGCGGGGCTGGCCTGCCCGGCATCGGCGATCTGCTTGTCAGCGACCGCTCGATCCTTGGCTGCCTTGCCCACGAAGAGCGTGTGTTCCGCCGGCTCGAACGTGAAGCTCACCTCGAGCTTCGGGAAGGCCATGAAGTCGAATCCGATGGGTGAGATCTGCTCCTTGCCCTTGCCGTTGACGACGCCGACCACCGTCTTCAGCGCGCAGTCCTTGAGCTTGGGCGTCACGTACATTCGGGTGAGGGATGCTTGGCCCTTCTTGACCTGCTTCGCCTTCTTGTCGCTCGGCACCTCGGTGAACTGCACGTCAGCGTCGCGGACCTCACCTTTGAGCAGCTGCTTTTCGAAGAACCCGCCGCTCACGAGGTAGGCGCCATAGCCTTCGCCATCCTTGAAGATTCGGATGCGGGTCTTTGGATCGGGCGTGTCCTTGCGCATCGCAATCCAGTCTGCCTCTAGCTTGTCGAGGAAGACGTTCTTGCACTGCTCCGGCACTTCGACGGCAGGCTCCGCGTCTTCCGCCGTTTCTCCACCACAACCCAACAGGCCAACCAACGCCATCAACACTGTCATCGTCATCTTTGAACCCTCTCTCCACGGGGGCAGCAAGGTAACACCGTGACATCCACCACGACACGGCGGCATAATGCCGACGGAGGTTTGATTGCGACTGATTCAGCATGTGGCTCTGACTGGGGGCCTGGGACTCCTCGTCTCCGGTTGCTGGAAGACCGAGTACACCGAGGTGCCGGCGACAGCCCTGGAGTTTGCGGCCGAGGATGCACCCAAAGGCTGGCTGATCTCGCCCATCGACGTCGACCTCGAGTGTCCGAATGGCGAAAAATCACGCTTCTACTTCGTCTATCCGACCGAAAAGGCCTCCGAGAACGCCGCGCTCGAGGCAGCGGTGATCTACCACTCTGGAGCCTTCGACTTCGTGTTCGCTCCAACGACGGAGGATCCTCTCGCGGGCACGCACTTCAGCGCGCCGAACCGTCTCGAGCACGCCTGGGCAATCCGCCACATCTTCGTCACCCTCGGCATGCTCCCCAACGAAGTCGAGGTGGAGAGTCACACTGGCGCCCTGCCCGTGGCGCTGGCCGAGGCCAACATCGCCATGCTCTTCGCCACCAACTGCTGGGGCGACATGTGGCGAAACCGACGTGGCCTGGCAGACAACGACTTCCCCGCCGACCTGTTCGCACGGGACGGAAGGACCGCTGCGGAGTGGGGATACCAGTTCCTCAGCGACCCCGTCTTTGCGCAGGCAATCGGAGTCGAGCTCCCGGTGACGATCCAGCTCGACAAGGTCTACGCCATCGGCCTCGGAGAGGGAGGACGCGCCGTGGGCGAGCTCCTCGTCGTCGACACCGACGAGGACGGCACCCCGGACCACACGCCGGCAGGTGTGCTCGTCGACTCCAGTGCGGACGACCTCGCCGTCTACTACGACGACCCGTCGCTGAACGGGAACACCATCGCCGGACTGAACCGCATCTTCCCGGGTGGGGCCGCGGACACCGAGGACGCGTCGCTGGCCAGCGCGCCGCTGCCCGATCGCACCGGCTACATCTACAGCATCGGCGACCCCGAGATCCCCTACGAGTCTCACCGAGCCGTGTCCGAGCGGCTCCTCACCGAGTCGGGGATGTGGCAGTACGTCGACACCGAGTCGACACACGTGTTGCTCAACAACGACCTCGACCTCGCCCGCGACGCGGTCTCGTATCTGCAGTCCGGGACGGTTCCCGGAGAGGGGCCGGGCGTTCCCGTCGGATCTGACGGAGCAGGCGCAGAATAGGGCTCCAAGGCCGAAATCCAAACCGACGGCCTTCCCGCCAACCCACAATCTCACGAGGACCCGGGATCAAAGGCGATCGTTGTCTCGGATTGTCCGTTGACTCCGAGATCCCACACCAATATCCTGAAGTCCCCTCCCCCCGCGCTCCCGGCGCCCTCCCCTCTCCCTCCCCAAATCGGACACTCAAGTGAAGACAGGCGATAGCTTCATAGATGCCCAGGGTCGCTCCTGGACGGTCGGACAACTCCTGGGTCAAGGAACCTGGGGTCGTTCCTGGATTGTATCCTCTGGCACCGGCCGTGAGATGGTCCTCAAGGTCGCTCTCGGAGCCGACGACTTCGGTGCGGATGTGCGCGTGTCCGCCGACCTATTGGCGGCCTGTAGCGCCGCAGCAAACGAGCAGGCCAAGCTCCTGGCAGGGGCAAACGTCGCCTATCTCCCCAAGATCGAAGCACGGCTCATGGTCGAGGCACGGCCCGCCTTGCTGATGCATCGCTACACGTCCAACCTCCAGCGGCGACTGGACGCCGGCATGGCACTGGCCGACGCGCTCCGCCTCGTCGCGGCGGTGACTGCAAAGCTCAAGGATGGACGGCGAGTCCACGGAAACCTGCGCCCATCCAACGTGCTCCTCACCGACAGCGGCGAGCCCGTGCTCAGCGACCTGGCCACGCCGGCCACCGAAGCCGTCATCGACCGACTCGAGGCCATCGCCCCCGATCGCGTGCGGTATCGGCCCCCGGAGGCCACCCACCAGCCGCGCCCAGGTTGGGACAGCTGGTCGCTGTGCCAGGTCCTCTACGCCGCAGCGATGTCTCGAGGTCCTGTAGACGACGCGAGCCCACAACAGAGCCGGGTGGGCGTGCCCGGAGAGGGCGTGGACAAGGTCGAGATCGCCACCATCAAGGACCGTGCCGTCGCAAGACTGTCGGCGGAGTACGCCAACGGACGGTTCCGGACCCGACTCACGGACAAGCTCGGCGCTGTCTTGAATCGCGGGCTCTCCCCCCTCGCAGAGCCGTCGCCTCCGTATCGATTCAACGACATCGCCTCGCTGTTGCCGCGGATCGAGGAGATCACCGCCCTGCTGAGTCCCACCGTCACCGACGTGGGCCGGATCCTCCTCGGAGCCGCCGCGAACCAGAGCATCTTCAAGGGTGACGACGAGGTCAGCTTCGCGACTTCGGTCGAGTGTTCGGCGGGAATCACCGAACACGAAGACATCGTCTGTGGCCTACAGCTCATCGACATCGACGCCGAGAACGGTGGCCGAGTGCCCGTGCACGATGCAAGCTTCAAGGTCAGTAAACACCCGTCCGGGCGCCTGCGATTCCAGTTCACCATCCCCGGCGTTCCGCCCGGTCGGTACAAGCTGAAGACGGCGTTCTCGGTCAAGGACTCCGATCAGGTGCCTCAGGTGGCCCAGGGTGACTTCGAGGTCCGTCCACCACCCGGCTACATCCCCCCAGCCCTCGACGCCTCCTCGGGCCCCATCCCAATTGGAGAGATCAAACCAGAGGTTCCCGCTGATCCGCCGTCGACGGTGGACGAAAGCATCCCGAGCGTGCACACGAACGTGCCCAGCAGCGTCGACGAAGTCTGGCCGTCGGATCCCGGCTCTGATGCCAGCGACGCGTTCTCCGATCCGGGCGCCGAGGTCATCGAAGGATTCTTCCCACGACCCATCGCACCTCCGGAGTTCGAGGTCCGCGAGGCCGCCGTCCCCGTCCTCGCCCAGATCGAAGCCGAAATGGAGGCCGTCCAGGAGCAGCCGGCCGCGATGACGCCCCCGCTGCAGATGCCGATCCCCGCCGTCATGCAGGCCGGCTTCGTCGCCGCTGGACCTGCCCCATCGAGTCCGGCAATGAATGCTCCGCCGCCGCCACCAGCCTTGGTCCCGAAGATTTCCATTGGAGCGCCGAAGCCAGCTGCACCGCCTCCGCCGCCCACTTCCCCGGCCTCGGGGCTGTCCTGGTCGGCGCTGTCTGCAGCCCTCGGCGGCACCGACGACGATTTCGCGATAGAAGCCGATGGCCTGCTGCCAGGCGGCCAAAACGAGGGTTCTGATCTTCCCTTCTGGGACGAGAACCGACTTGGAGCGAGAGCTCGTTCCATCCCCGGTTTCGAACAGGTTCTTGCGATGGTCCGACGCGATTCCTACAGCGCGTTTGTGGCAGCGGCGGCGCTATCCTTCGTACTACTTCTCGTAATGATGGCGTTGCTCAAGGCATTCTGACAATTCGCCACGGAGCGAGCCTTGCACGTCCAGTTCTCCACCGAGTCACTCGCAGCGCTAGACTGCGACCTCCTTGCCATCGCCGTCGGAACCGACGTCGATGCCGACCTCGCAGCGCTGGAGGCCCACTTCGACGGCCAGCTCGCGAGCTGGGCCCACGGCCGCAAGTTCACGGGCGCACCGGGATCGACCCTGGTGATACCCACCTTCGGAAAGCTGCGGGCGACCGAGCTTCTCCTCGTCGGCATCGGCGATGGCGGCACGGACGCCATCCGCGACGCAGCCGGCCGGGCGGGTAGGATGGCCCGAACCAATCGCGCCCTGCACGTGGCGATTGCCCTGGGTCAGACTGCCGAGGACACCGCCGCCATCGTCGAGATGGTTCCGGTCGGCAACTACAACTACGAGCGCTACAAGCCCGAGACCGATCTGAGTCCGGCGCTGGAGCGCATCACCTTGGTCGGCCACAGCGAGACCAGCACCCTGCGCACCGCCGCCGAGCGCGGAACCACACGTGCTGCCGCCCAGAAGTGGAGCCGCGACCTCGTCAACCACCCGGCCGCCGACATCTACCCGCAGTCGCTGGCCGACGAGGCCGCCAAGCTCGCCAAGCTCGACGACGTGACCATCGACGTCTGGGACGAGAAGCGCCTGGTTGCCGAAGACTGCGTGGGCATAATGGCCGTCGGGCAGGGTTCGGACCGGCAGCCTCGCTTGATCCATCTCTCCTACGATCCCCCAGGAGCAAAGGCACATATCGCCCTGGTGGGCAAGGGCGTGACCTTCGACTCCGGCGGCCTGTCCCTGAAGCCCTCCGCCGGCATGCAGACCATGCGCTGCGACATGGGTGGGGCGGCGACCGTGCTCGGCATCGCCCGTGCCGCCGCAGAGCTCCGCCTCCCGGTCCGTATCGACACCTTCGTCGGTGCCGCCGAGAACATGATCTCCGGCAACAGCTACAAACTCGGCGATGTCCTGCGCTACCGCAATGGCGTCACGGTCGAGATCCACAACACCGATGCCGAGGGCCGGCTGGTCCTCGCCGACTGCCTGATCTCCGCCTCGCAGATCGAAGGTGTGACCCACATCCTCGACTTCGCGACCCTCACCGGCGCCTGTGTCGTGGCGATCGGACCGGACTTCACGGGCATGTTCACCGACGACGACGAGCTCGCCTCCAAGCTCTCCGCGGCCGCGGCGGCCGACGGCGAAGGCCTGTGGCGTCTGCCGCTGCACCCCCGCTACAAAGAGATGCTCAAGGCGGAGTGGGGCCAGATCAAGAACGTCGGAGGCCGCGACGCCGGCGCCTCGACCGCTGCACTCTTCCTGCAGCACTTCGTCGACGGCCCCAAGTGGGCACACCTCGACATTGCCGGATCCGCCTTCCAAGACAAGGCCGTCGGCCCCTATGTCACCGGTGGAACCGGGCAGATGGTCCGTACCGTGACCACCTGGCTCGAGAGCCTCTAGCACCGCGATGTCCATGCGCAGGCAAGTGGGCGCCCTGTCCTTCGTCGGCAGCTATCCAAAGAACTGGCCCGACCTCGGCATGCCCGAGATCGCCTTTGCTGGACGTTCGAACGTCGGCAAGTCCTCGGCCCTCAACACCTTGCTGAACAGCAAAAAGGCGGCCCGGGTCTCTGGTACGCCGGGAAGGACCCAGTCCGTCAACCTCTTCAAGGTCGGATCCGGCTGTGTCTTTGCGGACCTGCCAGGCTACGGCTTCGCCAAGGTACCGGCGGCGGTCCAGGACAACTGGAAGGCCATGATCGAGTCCTACCTCTCCGAGCGAGACGATCTGAAGCTCGTGGTCGTGCTCGTCGACGCGCGGCGCGCTCCACAGGAGATGGACGGCATGCTGCTCTACGCGCTCACCGAGTCGTCGATCCCGTCCCTGGTCGTCGCCACCAAAGTCGACAAGCTCAAGAAGCAGCAGCGCCAGAAGAACCTGCGCGCCATCGCCAAAGAGTTTGCCCTCGGACCGGGGCAGCCGGTTGCCTTCTCGTCGATGAGCGGGGTCGGGCGAGACCAGGTCTGGGATCACATCGAAGCGGCCTGTCGCTAATGGGACGCAGACGCCGCAAGAACCCCTACTCAAAGCCCGATCGCTTCACAAAACAGGCAAAGGAAGCTGGCTATCAGGCTCGCTCGGTATACAAGCTCACCGCGATACAGCAGCGATTCAAGATCTTCCAGAAGGGCCAGCGGGTGGTCGACCTGGGCTGCTGTCCCGGATCCTGGTCGACCTATGCAGTCGAGTGCATCGGCGGTCGCGGCACGCTGGTCGGGGTCGACATCACCGAGACCTCACTGCCCGGCGGAGTGTTCCTGCACAAGTCCATTCGGGAGCTCGAACCCGGTGAACTGCTCCAGCACCTCGGCGGTCAGGCAGACGTAGTCCTGAGCGACATGGCCCCCCTCACCACCGGCAACCTCCTCGGCGACCACGTTGAACAGCTCGAGCTCGCGTCGCTGGCCGCCGACGTCGCCGACCGGAACCTCAAGCCGGGCGGGACCTTTGTCTGCAAGGTCTTCGATGGCGAGGACGCCCAGGGATTCATGCTCCGGCTGCGACAGGCATATGGCAAGGTGAAGCGGGTGAAGCCCGAAGCGGTGCGGCGCTCCAGCCGCGAGTTCTTCGTGGTCTGCCAGAGCAAACGATAGACTGCGCTGGTGACCACCCCCTCCAAGACCGGCTGGAATCAGCGACCCAAAGTCGTCGAGACGATGCCCGACGATGGGAAGATCTGGTTCATCTCCGACCTGCACCTCGGAGACGCAACCCCGTGCGACGTGTTCTTCGGCAAGGACCAGCACCTCATCGCCATGCTCGAACGGATCCACGAGGAAGGCAGCACCCTGGTCATCGTCGGTGACGCCATCGACTTTCACCAGGCGTGGTCATTCACCCGGGTCCTGCGAGCGCACCAAGAGCTGTTCCACGCGTTTTCGAACCTGTCCCGCGAGGGTCGGCTGTTCTATGTCATCGGCAACCACGACTACGAGATCACACTCTTCAGTGAGATCCTTGCCTTTCGTGTCTGTGACGAACTGATCATCGGCGACCGCATGATGTGTGTACACGGGTGGCAGTACGACCCCTACCTGTCGAAGACCGTGGGCGTCGGCCACGGCTGGTCCACCACCATCCACCACTTGATCGAGCGCTACCTCGGCACCTGGCTCCGGATCCCGCTGGGCGAGTTCTACACCAAGGGCAACCGGCTCATGTTCTGGTTGGCCCACAAGATCGCCCTGGTCTTCAACGTCTGGGCGCGGGGCATGGCCCTCATCGGACTTCCTCGGAGTGCGGCAGCCCTGAACACCTACCTCGACTACTGGGCGCGCGGGAACATGGGAGATCCGATGGGCATGTTTCGAGGCGCCTGGAAACACGTGCAGACCGGCCCCTATCCCTACCTGATCTGTGGCCACTCCCACCTCCCGGGGATTGTCTCCGAGAATGGCTGTACCTACGTCAATACCGGCTCCTGGACGTTCTCGAGCTCCCACTACGTGACCTGGGAAAACGGCGCATTCCAGTGTCGGGACTGGATCACGGGCGAGAGCTTCACCGACAAGTTCTACGACAAGCTGCTCGACGGGCTGATCTACGAGAAGGACTTCTGGCAGTGGTGGCGGGAGAACTACATGGGTTTCCTGCGCTTTCGAGAAGGTGAAGAGCGAAAGGGACGGCTGCGGGGATGGGAGAGTTATGTCCGTGACTATCAGCACCTCTCTCAGCTGAGACCGGTGCAATTTGGCCCGCTACCCGACCTCGATGACGAGGACGGGGCCGCACCGGGTTAAGAGCCGACGGCTCGAGGGGAGTTGCCATGCTCGCAGTCGTTGTCGCCCTCCGCGACACGATCGTCTACCCGGGGATGCTACGGGTACTTGTTGTTGGACGGGAGACGTCCGTCAAAGCCATCGAAGCGCACCTCGATCAGGGAAGTCCGCTGGTCCTGGCTGTGCAGCGCGACCCCGACGTCGAGGACCCGCTCCTGGCGGACATCGCCAAGATCGGCGTGCAAGCCGAGATCCTCCGCGTCACAGTCATGCCCGATGGGACCTACCGAGTGCTCGCCGAGGGCACGGGACGGGTCCAGATGGGGCCGGTCAGCTTCGAGGAGGGGGCAACCGTCTGCGAAGCCACGCCGTTCGAGTCCCCGGCCGACGACCCCGTCGCCATCGACGCGCAGTCCAGACAAATGGCCGGTTTGTACCGAGAATATCTCGGGAACAGCGGGGTGCCGGACGGGGATCAAGCCCTGGTAACGGTGGGCGTCGACCAGCCGGAGCGCCTCGCCGACCAGATCGCTGGGGTCATGCCCCTGACGATGCTCGAGCACATCGCCCACCTGGAAGAGGCGGACCTCTCCAGGCGCCTCGACCTGATCCTCCACCACCTGGCCGTGGCGATTGCCCAGCAGCGCATCGCCGCCGACGTGACCACTCGTGTCCAGACCCAGATGGACAAGAGCCAGCGTGAATACCACCTCAAGGAGCAGCTCGCCGCGATCCGCGCCGAGCTCGGGGACAAGGCCGGCGGGGACGCCGATGCCGACAAGTTCGTCGAGCGCATCGAAGCCGCCGGAATGCCCGATGATGTGCGCGCCGAGGCTGTGCGCGAGGTCGATCGGCTCCGTCGAATCCACACCGAGTCTGCCGAATACACCATCATCCGGACCTGGCTCGAGACGATCTGCGACCTGCCTTGGTCAAAGACAACCTCCGACCAAACTGCACTCTCAAAGGCGCAGAGGTCTCTGGACCGCGACCACTACGGCCTCGACAAGGTCAAAGAACGAATCCTCGAATACCTGGCCGTGCGTCAACTCCAGCCGGCGTCCAAGGGGCCCATCCTCTGCTTCGTCGGCCCGCCGGGAGTCGGCAAGACCTCACTCGGTCGCTCGATCGCCAACGCCCTGGGTCGCAACTTCGGTCGCATCGCCCTGGGCGGCATCAAGGACGAGACCGAGATCCGAGGTCACCGCCGAACCTATGTGGGGGCAATGCCCGGCAGGATCATCCGGGCGCTGATCCGCGCTGGGACTCGCAACCCAGTCATCGTTCTCGACGAGATCGACAAGCTCGGCAACGACTTCCGAGGCGATCCCGCGAGCGCGCTCCTCGAGGTACTGGATCCCGAGCAGAACCACACCTTCGTCGACCATTATCTGGACGTGAACGCCGACCTGTCCCAGGTCCTCTTCATCGCGACCGCAAACCTGATGGATCCCATCCCTCCTGCCCTGTTCGATCGCCTCGAGATCATTGAGCTACCCGGCTACATCGAGGAGGAGAAGGTCCATATCTCTCGGAAGTTCTTGCTCCCCAAGCTCGCCGAGACCCATGGCCTGACAAAGAAGATCAGCGTCACCAACACCGGCATCCAGCGCGTCATCCGTGACTACACGCGCGAGGCAGGGCTACGTGAGCTCGAGCGTCAGCTGGCCTCCCTGCACCGCAAGGTGGCACGCCAGGTGGTCGAAAAGCAGGTCACTAAAGTGAGAATCGGCGACAAGGCCGTGCAGAAATACCTCGGTCCTCCCCGATTTTTTCACGAGCTGGCCGAGCGAGTCGATCAGCCCGGTGTCGTCATCGGACTGGCGTGGACGGCAGCCGGAGGCGACATCCTCTTCGTCGAGGCCGCGAAGATGCCCGGACCGATGGGGCTCAAGCTCACCGGTTCCCTCGGAGACGTGATGAAGGAGTCGGTCGAGGCTGCCATGAGCTGGCTGCGATCGAATGCGTTGTCGCTGAAGGTCCCACAATCCGCCTTCGAGGCAGAGTTCCACGTCCACGTTCCCGCGGGGGCCATTCCGAAGGACGGTCCCAGCGCTGGGGTCACCATGGTCACGGCACTCGCAAGCATCGTCACCGCCAAGTACGTGGACGCCAGGATCGCCATGACCGGCGAGATCACGCTACGCGGCAAGGTCCTACCCGTGGGCGGCGTAAAGGAGAAGGTCCTCGCAGCGCGGCGAGCGGGTGTGGAGCGGGTCATTCTCCCGGCCCGGAACAAGACAGATCTCCAGGACATCCCAGCGGAGATCCGACAGGATCTGACCTTCCACTTCGTCGAGTCGGTGGACCAGGTCCTCGCGCTAGCGCTGGAAGAGCCGTGATCTAGCAGGTTGATGAAATGCGCACCTGCTAGGAGGGCGGCGTCGACTGCCCTTCCTCGTCCGAGCCCCAACACTCGATGGCTCCGCCCTCGTTGCTGATCGCGCAGCTGTGGTATTCGCCAGTGGCGGCGCGGACGAACGAGCCCGCCGGCATCGTGGACAGGATGTCCTGGAAATCCCAGCCCCAGCAGGTGAGCCCGCTGCTGTCCTCGATTCCACAGCTATGTCGGAAGTAGCTGCCGACGTGAGTGTATGGACCCGGATCGTGCACCGGGTTGATCGCGTCGTAGGTATCCTGGCCCCAGCACCGCATGTTCCGCTGCTCGGCGATGGCACAGGTGTGGTCAGAGCCAGCCGCGACCTGCAAGAAACCACTATCGCCCGGCGGAGTCGCCTGATCCTGGCCGTTCAGACCCCAGCACGTCAGTCGTCCACCTGTTTTCTGGATCGCGCAGACATGGGCCTCGCCAGCGGAGAGCTCTGTGACCTCGACGTTGAGCGGCGCGTCGGCGACCTGATTCTCGTCGTCGTTGCCCCAGCAGATCAGCTTGTCTGTGGCGTCGACCGCGCACGCAAAAGCCCATCCACAGGCGATCTGCTTGTGACCAGTACCCTCGGGAGCGTCGCGGACCTGGCGGTCGGTGTCCAAGCCCCAGCAGTGGATCTCTCCGGTCTCGGTGAGAGCGCAGCTGAAGTCAGTTCCGGCGCTGATTCGCGTGTGAACCCCCTCGATGGGCACGCGGCCCTGTTCGTTGTCGTTGCGACCCCAGCAGTCGACCTCGCCTGTGGAGCGAATGGCGCAGGAGTGGGACTCCCCGAGGGCGAGCTCGATGTAATCCTCCATATCTATGCCATCGCAGTCCTGGTCGATCCCGTCCCAGCCGACCTCCTCGGCGCCGGTGTGGATCTCTGGGTTTTCGTCATCACAGTCGTCGCCGCCGAACTCGCGGCCGGCCTCGCCATCGCCGTCACTGTCCAGTCCATCGACGCCATCGCAGTTCTGATCGACGCCATCGCCGAAGAAGTCCTCGGCACCCGGGTAGGTGAGCTTGTCTTCGTCGTCGCAGTCCCCGTCGTGCACGGTGACGCCATCGCCGTCGTGGTCGCCCTCGTCCTCGGGAGGCTGCCCGGCGAGGTGGTCTCCCCCGCCGCACGCCGTGAGGATTGCCAGGAATGTCGCCGCGAATCCAATCAGGCCGGCCGTCCTTACCTTCATCTTCAACTCCCTACCCATCAGAGATTTGCCTTCAAGAAGGCCAGGATATCTGACGCAACCTCGGGCTTGGGGCCAAACATCTTCGTGCCGTGAGAACCACCGTCGTATTCATGGAAGACCCAGTCTGCGTTCACGGCCTTCTGTGCCACCGACCATTCCCTTTCCTCTGTTGAAAAGGTGAATATGGCGGGGATCTTCTTCACCGTCGCCATCTTGATCTGGTTCTCGGTGTAGCCGCCACCGGTCATGAATCCGAGCACATCCACCGGAGGCAGATCGTTGTTCGGAGCCCAGGCCGCATAGTCGATCGCCGAGGTCGTCCCGTTGGAAGCTCCAATCACCACAAGCTTGGTGAAGCCCGACCTCTGGAGGTGCTTCACAACCGCCTCCACATCGGCGCGGCCCCCATCGCCCTTGTACGCATCCTCGGCTTTACCCTTCGATTCGCCAGCACCGCGTCGATCCGGAACGATCACCGCGTAGCCCGCCTTGGAGAGGGACTCGATGAAGTCGGCCGGCCAGGTTTTTCGGTCGTGGTGGGGTGGGATCATGTGCAGGAGCACGATCGCAGGGGTCTTTTCCGCCGTCGGATAGAAATCGGCAACGAGCGCTACCTCGTCTCGCGTCTCGAGATTGACGACCTCCCCTGCGAAAGACGGTGTGCACGACAGGATCAAGGTGATCAGTGTGATGGGCATGCTCTTTCATACCCGATCGAATGTTCAGCGTTGGTAAGGCGTCGTACTTCCGACAATCCGGTTGGAGGCGGCCCCGCGTGGGGAGACGCGAGACCACCGGCAGCCCACGGCCAACCAACCCTGGCCGTGGGCTGCTTTTGTTATAGGTCTGCAATGGAGCGAATTGTCGCAGAAACCTATGTTGTCCCCGATGGCGAACAGCGACGACGCCTCGACGTAGTCGCGTTCGAGGCCTTCGACTCCTACCCGACACGATCCAGTTCGAAGAAGGCCTGCAAGCGAGGGGAGATCACCCTGGATGGCCTGGTCACCGAGGGCAGTCGATTCGTGGAGCCCGGACAGCAGATCGGGCGACTTCACCTCAGGCCGCCGCAGGTCGCGAGCATGTTTCGCCAGGACATCGAGGTCTTGTACGAGGACGACTACCTCGCTGTCGTCTTCAAGCCGCCCGGACTGCGAGTGAACGGCAACCAGCACAAGACCCTCGAGCGAACGCTACCTTTCAACCTGAAGCCCAGCGACCAGCCAGACGCCCAGACGGCCAGGGTCTGCCACCGACTGGACGCCAAGACCAGCGGACTTCTCGCCGTGGCCAAGACCCGCCGTGCTCTCGCCGGCGTGTCCTTGGCATTCATGGAACGACGGGTCGACAAACGCTATCGGGCGATCCTGATCGGCCGCCTCGAGGGCGAAGGCGTGGAGACCGGCGTTATCGAGGAGCGAGAGGCGCGGACCACCTGGAGAGCCGTAGAACACACCAGAGCGCTGAAGAGCGACTGGCTGACCACGGTCGATCTCCATCCGCGTACGGGCAGAAAGCACCAGCTGCGTGTACACATGGCCAGGCTCGGGCACCCCGTCCTCGGCGATGCTCCCCACGGCATCGAAGGCCTCATCCTCCGTGGGAAGGGGCTCTTCCTGTGTGCCGTCTCCTTGGGCTTCGAGCACCCCATCACTGGCGAGCGGATCGATCTCGAGGTTGAGGAGCCTGTCAAATTTCAGACATGGCGTGTCCGAGAAGCGGCGCGCTGGGCTCGATATCATCCCGCCGACGATTGAGTGGGTGCAGCGCGACTGGCGCCGTGGTAACCGTTCCGACCCACGAGTCATAATCGCGGAGGACAACCGTGAAGTGGATGGTGCGATTCGCGCTCAGCGCCATGATGCCGGGATCAGAGACGCTCCCGGCCATCGCTGATCTCGGCCTGAGAGAGTACGTCGATCGGTTCTTCGAGGAGGCCACCTGGATGTTCTGGGTCGGTGCCGTGATCTCCTGCGTGGCCTTCATGTTCACGCCAGTATTCACGGTGTATTGGCCGGTTCCAGCCGTTCTTCTGCCTGCGAAGCTCCTGGATCGACACGCCGCAGAGATGGCGAGCCACCGACTCTACGCCCTGCGTCAGGCGGGCCTGATGGTGAAGATGGTGGCTGGCTTGCACTGGGCTTCGACCCCGCAGGTCCGCGCCCAGTTCGGCCTGCCACCCTATTCCCCCGACCCCGACACCTGGCGCACATCATGAGCCACTACGCCTTCCGAGAGCGCGGCGACGATCTCGAGATCGAAGTCGATTGGATCGTCGTCGGCAGCGGCGCCGGCGGAGCGGCCGCCGCAGTCGGCCTCGCCCGTGGCGACGTCGAGGTGGCCATCGTCGAGGCTGGAGCCTGGCGAGATCCGGAGCACTACCCACAGTCCGCCTATGGGGGAATGCGCGACTTGATGCCCGGCTTTGGCAGCGCTATCACCAACAACACCGCCCAGTGGCCCATCGTGCAGGGCCAAGGGGTTGGCGGGACCACACTGATCAACTCGGCGATCTGCGTCGACACCCCAGCCGACATCTTCAGCCAGTGGCAGCGAGATCTCGGCCTGCCCGACTATTCTGAGCGAATCTGGGCAATCCAAGCGGAGCTCGATGACGAACTCACCGCCACGGACACGCCCCTGGCCCTGGGGCGCTCCAACCAGCTAGCGATGAGCGGCGCAAAAGCGCTCGGCTACGACAGCCACCCCACCAAGCGCTACGTCAAGGAATGCGAGGGCAGCGGCCAGTGCCTCCAGGGGTGCGGAGCACAGCGCAAACAAAGCTTGAACCTCAATTTCATTCCAGAGACCGTCGAGCGAGGCGGGACGGTCGTGTCCTGCGCTCCCGTGCACAAGGTCACGCTCGAGGGAAACCGAGCCGTGGGCGTCACTGGAAACTTCCAGCACCCGCGTACCCGCCGCTGGGGGGCCCGCTTCAAGATCCGCGCTCGCAAGGGCGTGATGATGGCGGCCTCGGTCCTGCACAGCCCGGTGATCCTGCTGCGATCCGGCGTGCGCAGCAAGCGCCTCGGCTATGACTTCCGCGCCCACCCCGGCACCGGGCTCTTCGGCGTATACCCAGATCCCGTGGACATGAACCAAGGCGCGACCCAGGGCTGGGCGAGCACCGCTTTCCGCGAAGAACCGGGGTTCAAGCTCGAGACACTTTCCATCCCACCCGAGCTCGTCGCCAGCCGCCTCAAGGGGGGCGGCAAGCTCCTCATGGAGCGCCTCGAAGAGTACCGGCACCTTGCCATGTGGGTGATGGCGGTCCGCGCCGAGACGGTCGGCACCGTGGGCCGGGGTCCGTTCGGTCCGGTCGTCAGATACATGCTCGACGACGCAGACATGAGGCGGCTTCGGACCGGCGCCGCAATGGTCGCCAAGACCCACTTCGCCGCTGGCGCCACCCACGTCATCAGCGGAGTGAGCGGGCTTCCCTACAAGATCACCCCCGACGAGATCTCCCTGTTGGAGAATGGCCCGCTCACTCCGTGGAGCTGGGTCGGCATCCTGTCCCACCTCTTCGGCGGATGCATCATGGGCACAAATCCGGACACCTCGGTGTGCGATTCCGCCGGGCGAGTCCACGGATACGACGGCTTGGTCATCGCCGATGCCTCACAGATACCGACGAACCTGGGGGTCAATCCTCAGCACACGATCATGGCCCTGGCCCGCCTCCGCGCCGAACAAGCCCTCGCCGGGGCCTGACAAAAACCCCACAGCGTGTGACACTATTTATACCTATGATGGTGTCAGCCATGCGCTCAATCACACCCAGCATCTTCCAAGAGGCATTTCGCCTCAACGCATCAACACCCCGGCAGGTCCGGATGGTCCGTGCGATGTGGTTGCTAGGGGCGGTGGTCGCCATGGTGTGGGCAACTATGCTCAACACCGCGCCCGAACACGGCCCTATCGCCGTTCCCGCCATCGCCGCAGCGACCGCCCAGGGGCCTGGCGTGGCCGACGCCGAACTCATCGAGCCGTCAAAAGCTCCTTAGGGCGGCCGCCTGCATCTGCAGGAAGTCCAGGGAGTCACTGCGCCGACGGATCTCGTAGAGCCGTCGCACCACGGCAATGAGCAGGAGCCCAACCGCGTCACGGTCTCCAGCATTTGCCGCCGAGATCACGGGGTGGCGCGCGTTCAGGACCACTAGCAGCGGCGGAAGCAGGGAGACCACCACCATGGCCTGGATGTCCTCGCTGTGACGAACCCGCACCCCGAGAGCCGGATCGACCCGTGACACCGCCAGCGCGATTCGTCCTTCGAGTGCGCCGACCGCTGGTGGGGCCTTCCGGCGTTGGACCTCGGGCAGGCCCGAGATAGCTGGTCGCAGGCTCGGATCGGTGACCAACCACAGGCGAAAGGTCCCCCACTCTGCGCCATCGGCGTCGGTCACTGGCAGTCGTTCCGCGACGCGGGTCGCGAGCTTCATTGGCAAAACAGCAGCGCCACTGTGATGGGCAAGCCAGGCGATCTGGCGTCCATAGGAGTGGGCGGCCTCACGGCGGGCCCTGTCCCGATGTCGAAACAGCTTCACGAGGTTGCCGACGAGCTTGGCGGCCTCCCGGTGGAGCGTCCCCACTCCGCGCTCGACCCGATCTCCCCGGGCGCGCACCATGCCATGACACTGTAGGTGACGATCGAGGGAGGAGACGGCCCAGATCGATCCGCCGCGCCTCATGAGCACGCTTCCGGTTGGATCGAATGGATACCGCAGTCCGAGCCAGCCGACCGCTTCCGCGCTGTCCACCTCCACCGTCACCAGCCAGTCGGGATCGTCGGGACCCGGCCGCTGGGACCAGACCTCGGGAGGATCGTCGAAACGCAGCCTCGGCTTGCCCGATTCTGCGAGAAGGCGGAGTTCGTCGCCGCTGACCGCAACGGTGCCAGCTTCGAGGACTTCGGGGCCACCGCGGGCCATGAGGAGCGCCCGCCGAACCGAGGAACCGGAGAGCCAGGTGCCGTGGGTCGCCTGCAGGACGGGCAACCCATCGGGGCGTCTCAGTCGCAGGGCGAGGAGCGCCAGCGAGCGGAGATCGGCGCGACGACGGCTCTCGTGGCTGGCAAAGGCCTCTTGCAGGCCTAGGCGCTCCTGCCCAGCCAGTGTCTTCACAAGCAGATCCCAGCCCGGTTCGAGATCGGCCTCGAAACCGGGGCGCACACCTCCGTAGAGGATCTCGATGGGACCGTCGATAGCCTGGAAACCATCGCGAGGAGCGGGCTGAAAAGTCATTCCCAACGCCAGGAAAGCTCTGACGGGGTCGCCGTCATGAGCCGGCCCCACGCGCCAGTAGACCCCGTTGGAGTAGACCTCGCAAACTGGTGCCACACCCATGGCTTCGCAGCGTAGGTGGCCAGCGCCGAGCCACTCTTCGAGGGGCGCCAGAACGGCGAGATCGTCGGCGTCACAGTCGAGCACGCGGTCTGTACCCGGAAGCGCCAGCAGGTCTCGCGCGGTGATCCCGCCCTTGGTCAGCGGCGCACTCAGGAGGCGAGCGCGCTCCTCCGGCGTTCCGGGCGAGAGTAGGCCTTGGAGCTCGATCGTGTCGTCCACCGCCACGAAGAATGGCCGAAGCTGCGCCCCGAGCAGTGCCACCAAGAGAGCCCTCTTCGGAGGGTCTAGCGCGCCTCCTTTGGGGATCAGACGCCATAGATTGCGTGCGACCGTCGCCGCGATCTCGGTGGCTAGCTCCTCTCTATTGCCGCCATCTGGACCCCTATCGCTGTAGCACGCCGCACTGACGCGAGGAGCGACCACGGGTACTTGCATCCGGAACCAGAGCTCGCCGTCGTGAAAGACCGGCACCTCGACGGCCGTGCCCGTCCGGAATGCAGGCATCGGTCCTGCCTCGTAGAGTCGGAACTCGACCTTGCCGTAGCTGGTGACGACGCGCACTTTGTGGAACCGAACCGACTTTGCGAGCTGATCCCTGACGAACTTCAGGTCCTTCATCTCGATCCGCTTCGGCTTCAGATGATCGAAGCGCCGCGCGAACTCCACGATCTGCCGCGGGCCAAGCAGGAGGACTCGATAGGGAAAGTAGGGGGTGACGTCGACGCCTGCCAATTCGTCGGGAGGCATCCAGAAGAGCGGAGCGTCCGATGGCAGTTCTTGCAGGTCATCGACCGTACACCTCTCGCCGCGACCGAGGAAGCGAACACCTCTGTCGATGGGGATCGTGCGCGCCTTGGCCCGCTTCCTTCTCTTCTTCTTCGTCTTTTGCTTTGCGGAGGTCGGTGCTTTCACAGGCGGAAGGGCTGGCGGCCGGTAGGTAGGTCGCAGGCGCCGTCGAAGGCGGGTCGCGTGGGGCTGTACCGTCGCCAGCATCGTCCGAAAGCGCTCGTCCTCGACGATGTCGGACATATCGGCCGTCTTGCGGAGGCCGTCGTCGCGAATCACGCCGCTGAAGCCGCGCCCGATCTCCGGGAGGTTCCGAGTGACGACGCGTACGCCGCCCACGACGATTTCGAACTCTCCACCATGGGGCCCGACATCGGTCACCCACCCGTCTCGACCATCCGCAGCAAAGGCGGCGTGCTCCCCTCGGCCGAAGTTGGTCAGGGGTGTGCCTCGATCCCAGCCGAGAGGACCACTGCCGTTCAGGAAGATGGGGACCGGACAGTACATGCAACCGAGCTCCACCAGCTCGGTGGCCGATGGCGCGGTGCCGACAAACCGTCCCAGCCAGCCGGAGGTCCCGAGGGTGACGTGCACATAAGTCCCCTGCATTGCGTCTTTTGGGACGCCAACCTCGCCGATGCCCGCGCTGTTCAGATCGAGACGCACGGCGCCGCTCATTCCGCCGCTCTCCAGTCGGATCAGACGCGGCTTCTGCTGGAGGAGTGCGTTCACGGCCACCGCGATCTGGTGGAGATGGCGCCGCTTCGGATCCAGCTGATCGGAGAAGAGGTAGTCGAAGATCCCGTCCACCTCGCCGGGCTTCAAGGTGCGGCCACCGATCCATCCGACCGTCATCTGCCCGCCGGCTATGTCGACGAAAATCCACCGTGCACCCGCAAAGACTGCGCCGCTGATGAGCTCGAGCAGGTATTGCGTCGGGTGGCGCAGCGAGAACTGACGCATCTTCTCGACGGCCTTGTTGCGCGACAGGGTGAAGCGCTTCCGCTCCGCGAAGGCCCCGGGCTTTCGACTCCGCTCGAGCAGGGCATCGAGATCACTCACGGGGTCTCCATCCACGGCGCCGACGCGCCAACCCGGAGAGCCTCGAAGGACCGCTCCGAGAACCAGCCCTCCTCGACCATCAGCGCCTGGGTGAGGGCGGTCGCCGCCAGGCCGGGGTGGCCTTCGGCGAGGTCCGCCAGGAGGCGAAAGTGGGGGTGGTTGATGTTCAACAGGAACTGGCGCGCCGAGATCAGGCCGCTCAGACGGCGCCATCCAGCCTGCAGTGCGTCGGGCATCCAGCTGCTACCTGGTCGCATGAAGATGCCCCCCTCTGCGGGGCCTTCGACGAACAAAGGCTCCTTCGCTCCGTGCTTCTTGCCGCCGAACTCCCCTGCTCGAATCTGGATCCTGGCATCGACGGCGCCCTCCAGCTCGCGCTGCGCTGCCTCGACCAAGGTGCGCTCTACCGTCGGCAGCGAGGCGATGTCCGTGAGCTCCGGCATCACATAGAGCTCGCCAGCGTCCACGGGTCTCCACCCCGGGCGAAGTGCCTTGATCAGCGCGCGGGTTCCGGACTCGTCCCGAACCATCACCCAGCCGCGATCGCCCAGGTTCTTTGCGAGGCTGGGAGTCTCCGGGGCGAAGATGATGCTCGCTCCCAACGAGCCGGTTCCCGAGAAGTCCCCCAGCGCTCGTGGTTTCCCGTCCTGGTCCAGAAACAGCTTCGCGCCTGGAGTCTCGAGGGCGCGTCCAGCGCCGATGTCACGCTCCAGAAGTCGGTGCCAGATGCTCAGACGCGATCCTGCGGCTGCCTCCTCAACAATTCGAAGTTCCAACTTCCTGCGGAGCGCTCCAGCCGCCACCTTGACCGCCCGCATCGCCTCGTGCCAGGCGTCGTCTCTCAGGACGCTGTCTCGGGTCAAGGTGTGCTCGAGACGCGGCGACCGAACCTTGAAAGAGACGTTGCCGAGGGCCTTGCGATAGCTGCCTAGGGAATCCGCCTTGTCGCTGCGATGCAGGGTCAGACCGCCACTGTAGAAGCCGTAGAGCGCCTGGCGGCCATAGCCAGCAACCACGACGATGTCCGCGTCCTCGACGGTCACCTGCATCGCCACGCCATCGAGGGCCATCGCTCGATCGATGCGCTCCGCCTCCGCCTCGGCCTCGAATCTGTTTCTCCGGCCGACAAATCGGCCTCCGCCCTGCGCTTCGCTCCGGTTGGCATCCGGATCCCCTTCACGGTCGAACCTCAAAACGGGGGTCGCAAGCGCCCTATTTCCCGTCTTGAGCTCCGACAGCGAACGGAATCCGGCGAAGGGATCGCTGCCCGGCTCCGTTGCGGCTGAGACTTCGGGCTCGGTCCGCCCGATTGCATCGTTGAACGAGATCGGCGTGGTCGCGTGTTCGCACCAATAGCGGAGGGTCTTCCTGGCCTCTCCGACGAACCTTGCCGCATCGGTCGCCCGCATTCGCTTGTACACTGTCACGGCAGTGCCGCTCACGACCTCGTCGAGGCGATTCTTCTCAAACGTTCGATCGGTGTGGAAGAGCAGCTCCCAGGACTCGCCGTGGCGACCGGTGACGACGCGCACCAGGTCCGGCGCGATGGCAAAGACCGACACAAAGCCGATCCCGAACTTCCCGATCTTGGTGAGGTCGCCTTCCTTGGTCGAGGAGAAGAGTCGGGTGAGTTGTCCGTCGACGATGGCCTCGTCCATGCCCTGTCCAAAGTCGCGAACACAGACGGACAGAACGCCGCGACGGGCTCTCCCTTTGGGAGGATCGAAGTCGAGGCGAACCTCGATGCGAGGGGTTCCGGCATCGATGCTGTTCTGGACCAGCTCGCGCAGGAAGTCCATGGAGCGCGCAAACTGATTGACCAGGTTCGACAAGGCCTGATCGGCGAGGTCGTCCGTCCGCACTCAGCCGGCCTCCTCGAGCTTCACCGCCACCGACATCCCGTCCCGAACCAGCTCGAGCTGCACGGGGCCGCCACCGGTCAGCAGCTCACGCACGTCGGCGGGTGCTTGAACCGGGAGCCCATTGACGGTGTGCACGAGATCTCCCGCGACGATCCCAGCTCGCTCCGCCCGGGATCTCGGACGGACCGCTACCACTTCCCCGCCGCTGCCGGCCCGTGCGCGCAGTGTCATTCCGCCAACGACAATCGGCTGCGCGGCCCAGTCGCCGAGGAGCACGTCGAGGATCACGAGCTGGCCGTCTCGCAGCATTCGGATCGTCGTCTGGGCGCCTCCCGGGAGCGCATCGAGTCGAGCGATCAGCTCCCGGGGCGTTGCGACAGGCTCCCCTCCAAAGGCGGTGACGACATCGCCAGCGCGGATTCCGGCGCGATCGGCGGGGCCGCTGGGGATCACCGAGGTGACGACGAGGGCCTGCCCCTCCAGCTCGGTGCGAACTCCCAAGAAGGCGCGGCTCACCTGGGCGCCGCCCCGAAGTGCCGGGAGTCCGGCGACCACGGACTCGACGGGCACCGCAAAGGCGATCGCTTGGCCCTGGGTGTGGGTGCCGGAGAGCACGCCGATCACCGCACCGTCGGCGCTGAAGATCGGACCGCCGGAGTTACCAGGGTTGAGCGGGATCGACAGCTGCAGGAAGTTCACACGAGGACCGTCGGCAGCATCCACCGACAGGCGCCGACCGCGGTGGCCGACCACGCCAACAGAGAGGCTGTGACCGAGGCCATAGGGATTTCCGACCGCGAGGACCGTGTCCCCAACTCGAAGATCCTCGGACTTGCCCAGGATCGTCGGCGGCAGCGACCCTTCCACTGACAGCAGCGCGAGGTCGGTTCGCGCATCGGTACCGACAACGACCGCGTCCCGCTCCTTGCCGTCGTAGTCGCGAACGCGAATGGCGTCGGCCTCGATGACGATGTGCCGGGCCGTGATGACTTCGGTTGGCGAGACGGCGAAACCCGTGCCGATTCGAGCTTCTGGAGAGGTCACCGTGACATCGACGACCGACGGCGCCACTCCATCGAAAGTCGCCACATAGCTGGGCCAGGACCGCTCCCCCGAGGCGGCGCGCTGCCCCCAACCCCATCCAACCGTGAGGCCGGCGATGAGAGCGAGTCCAATGAGGAGGAGAACCGTCCAGGGAGACGGAGCCCGCCTCGCGCTGTCGGGTGGGTCCATGGACGCACCATACCGTTCTGAACACGGCCGCCGTTCACTGGAGTTGTTACGCTGAAGTGACGCCATGAACCCCCCGGTCCCGTTCGGCAAGTACGAGCTCCTCGAGCGCATCGCGACGGGGGGGATGGCAGAGATCTACCTGGCGCGGTCGTTCGGTCTGGCCGGCTTCGAGAAGCGCCTGGTGATCAAGCGGATCCGGCCCGAGCTCGCCGAGGATCCGCGCTTCGTGAAGATGTTCATCAACGAGGCCAAGATCGGGGTTCACCTGAACCATCCGAACGTGGTCCAGGTCTACGAGCTCGGGCGAGTGGCGGCCAACTACTACATCGCCATGGAGCATCTGCACGGGCGAGATCTGACCCGCCTGGTGAAGACGCTGCGCGCCGCTGAGGAGCGCCTGCCCCTTCCGGTCGCGGTGAACATCGTCGCCGAGACCTGCCGAGGGCTCGCCTATGCCCACGGGCGCACAGACAGCAGCGGCCACATCCTCGGGTTGGTGCACCAGGATGTGTCGCCGCACAACATCCTGGTCACGTTCGCTGGCGAGGTGAAGCTGGTGGACTTTGGCATCGCCCGCCTGATGAATACCACCGTCGGAAGCGAGAAATCCGGCACTCATCGACCGGGCGGCGGCAAGTATGCCTACATGAGCCCCGAGCAGGCCCTCGGCCACCAGGTGGATCATCGCACCGACGTCTTCTCGACGGGCATCGTCCTCTGGGAGCTGATCGTCGGCCGTCGCCTCTTCCAGCATCCCGATCCGGCCGAGAAGCTGCGCCGCGTCCAAGAGGCGGTGATCCCTCACCCGAACAATTGTGGCGCCAACATCGACGATGCGCTGTGGGTGATCCTCCAGAAGGCGCTGCGCCCCGATCTCGAGGAGCGATATTCCAGCGGCACCCTCTTCGAGGAGGACCTCCGCGCTTGGCTCTTCGAGTCGCGCCATCGAGTAGGGCGCAGCCAGGTCGCCGACCTCATGAAGCGCTGCTTTCCCGACGAGATCGACCGAAGCGTCGACGACCTCCAGCTGTCGCAGATGGTCGCCGACGTGGAGCGTCTCGACGCGTTGGATCGGACCCACTCAGTGGTGACGCCCGGGCACAGCGGCTCCACCGGAGGAACTCCTCTGCCAGGCCGGCTTCCACCGCCTGTGGGCGAGCGCAAACCCGTGGCAGTCCTGATGGTCGACGTGGACGGGCTCACCGACCTGTCGGCACGAGTGGAGCCCGAATTCCTGTTCAAACGCCACTATCAGCTCCTTCGCTGGACGCGACGGATCGTCGACAGGTGGGGCGGGACCGTCCAGCGGGCCGTGGACGATCACATCATGATCCTCTTTGGCGTACCCCGCACACGCCCCGACGACCTGCACAACTCCCTGGAGTGCGCTCTGGAGCTCGAGCGACGGGTCTCCGAGTTGCGCGCAAAAGGCTTGGTGCTCGAGCTCGCCATCGGTGTCCATACCGGCGAGGTCACGGTCGGCCAGAACAACAGACGACGGATCCGCTACGTCGCTCGAGGCAACACCACCCGTCTTGCGCGACGCCTCTCGGCCGTCGCAAACCACGGGGAAGTCCTGGTCTCCGAGCAGGTCATGGCCGCTGTCGAAGGCCAATATGCGCTCCGGAAGGGCCCGAGCATTCCCAGCCGAGGTGGGCGCGCCAACATCCCGTCCCTCCTCCTCGAAGGGCGCAGGGAGGGTGTCAAGCGCGCCCGCAAGGGCCCCTGGGTGCGGAGAGGCGACGAGCTCGAGATCCTGAGCGCCTCGCTGGTGGACCTGGCTGCGGGAGTCGGTCGCACCCTCGCCCTCGTCGGAGATTCTGGCTCTGGCAAATCCAGGTTAACCCGCGAGATCGGCGAAATCGCCCGGCGCCGTAGCCTCCCGTTCTACGACGCTCGATACGTCGGCGATGATCGACCGCTCGCGGTATTCGCAGGCCTGATCCGCGAAGTCCTCGGCGCCGCACCCAGCGAGCCCAACAAGGCGGTGTTTGCGCGGGCTGAGCGCCTGTCACAGCTGGGGCTGTCTCCACGCGACCTCGAGGCCATCGCCGCCCTGTTCGGTGTCGAGGTTCAGCACGCTCCGGACCGGACCGAGCTCTGGCGGGCCATGATTCGAGTGCTGACCGGACTTGGGCGCGAAGGAGCGCTGCTGGTGGTCCTCGACGATGTGCACTACCTCCCCCAGCGAGAGCGCGGCTTGCTCGCTCATCTGATCCACTCCATCGCCGACGAGCCGGTGCTGCTGTTGCTCACCCATCGCGGGCCACTGCCTCCGTCCCTGGCAGAGGTCTGCCGCGAGATCAACCTGGGACCATTTCCGCAAGCCGCCCAGCGCCGCATGCTCGGACACCTCCTCGAGGCGGAGATCGTCGGTGACGACATCGCCGATCTCGTCGAGCGAACCTGCGAAGGCAATCCGCTCTATATCGAGGAGATGGTCAAGTACCTGGTCGCAGAGGATCGCCTGGTCGTCGAGGGCAAGACCGCCAAACTCACCCGAACGAACGACCAGATCCGCGAGATCCCCCACACTCTGAACGGGCTCGTCTCCTCCCGCATCGACGCCCTCGACGCGGCGTCGAAGGGCACGCTGCAGCTCGGGGCTATCATCGGCGCTACCTTCTCGGAGTCGCTCCTCGCGGAGGCGGCTGGGCTCGACGACATCACCCCAATGATGGTGCATCTGGCGAGCCACGGCCTCATCAATCACGCCGACACGGCCGGCCACTGGACCTTCGCATCCGAGCTGGTGCACGCGATGACTCTGCGCGGAATTCTTGGGGTACAACGCCGCGATTACCACCGGCTCGTCGCCAACGCAATCGAGACTCGCTACCACAACGTGCTCGAGCCTTGGAACGAGTTGCTCGTCACCCACTGTTGCGAGGGCGGCCGCCTGGTAGACGCCGCCCGCTACGCCTTTCACGCCGGTGAAAGCCACGAGCGCAAGCAAGACCTCGAGCGAGCGCGGAGCTGCTACCGGCGTGGACTAGCGGTGCTGACCCGGGCCGAAAAGAGCCCTGACACCTGGGATGCTCGAGTCCAGGGAGACGCGACCCTACAGCTCCGGTTCGGCGCCGTCAGCTTGATGCTCGGCGATCTGCGGGCCGGCGAACACGCGCTGCAGCTCGCGCTCGACATCGCCAGCGACGCCGGCCTGCCTTGGGTAGAGGTCCGCGCCCACATCGAACTCGGACGTAGCTACCTACATCGAGGCAAGAACCCTCTCGCTCGCGCCCACCTCGGCCAAGCCCGTGCGCTCCTGAGGCTCGAAGACGATCCGGAGCTTCACCTCGAAGCACTCGAAGCTGCGGCAGCCCTGGCCTTCGAGGAGGGACGCAACGCCGAGGCAGAAGCGCTATGGCAGGAGGCACTCAGCCAGGCCGCCGACGATCCTCAGGCGGTCGCGCGCTGCCAGATCGGGCTGTCGATGCGCCGGCTCCGCTCCGGCCAATACCACGCCGCGGGCCCCCTGCTCGAGACGGCCCTCGAAAGCGCACGGGAGGCCGGAGACCGTATCTTGGAGGGGCGGGTGCTGAACAACATCGGCCTCCTCCACAGCTGGTCACATCGCTACGAAGAGGCCCTGTCCTACTACCGCAAGGCCCTCGAGGTCCGCGAGGGCATCGGCTACACCCGCGGTGTGGTCATCAACCACCACAACGTCGGGGATACGCACTTCCAAGTCGAAGACTGGGCCAAAGCCTACGTCGCCTTCCAGCGGAGCCGAGAGCTAGCCGAGGAGATGGGGTGGGTGCGGGGTGTGGTCCTCAACGACGTGTACATGGCCTACATCAGCGCGGTACGGGGCCAGGCGGATGTTGCTACCCTGCTCAGCTGTACGCAGCGGGCAAGAGAGCTCGGCGACACCGAAACGACGACCGCGGGTGCCTGGCTCGCCGGCCGACTCTTGCTGGAGCAAGGGGACAAAGAGGCCGCCTCCAGCCAGCTGCAGAGCGCTCTCGAGGACGCCGAACGCTGGGATCTGAAGCCGATGGTGACCGTCATCAAGGAAATGCTGAAGGGAATCGAGGACCCCTAGAAGCTGGGGCCAGGGGCTACCCCCCCCTGGGATCGTCAGGGTTCAGCCTTGCAAATTCCTCGATGAGCGCACGGGACTCGCCATCGAGGCTCCTGGGAACCACGATGCGCAGCACGATGTAGAGATCGACGCCGTCTTGACCCTTGCCCTTCAGCCGAAGCCGAGCACCGGAGGACGTACCGGGCGGGATGGTGAGGCGGACTCTACCCTGGGGGGTCTGGACCTCGACCCTGCCACCCAGGACAGCCTCGGGGATGCCGATATCGAGGTCCATCTGTTCGGCCGCTGGTACGGATTCTACCGGTACTTCTGCCTCGGGCGTTGGTGTTTTCGCCCGATCCTGATTGCCAACCACTTTCACGCGAGCGACCAGATCGCCATAGGCGCCGCCCCAGGCGCCGGCATCGCCGAGGCCTCGTTCGCGGAGTACCTCGCCATCGCGGGTGCCGGGGATGATGCGCACGTCGGCGATGTCTTGGACGCGTATCAGGCCGGGATCCATGGCCCCAGGGCGCCAGCTGTCCGCTCGCTGCATCCGGTAGTAGACCGCCGTCACACTGCCGCCTCCCACGGCGACGTCCCGGGCCACCTCGAGATCGACGCTGACGTCGCGACCGGGCTCCGGCCGGTGCTGTCGAGCCTTGGCGGCAGTGGGATCGACACGAGAGCGGCCCTTGCCGAACCCGAAGTCGCCGAAGTCGTTGAACAGATCGTCGAGGCCTACATCGTTGCCCGGATCGCCCTTGCCGCGTTTCTTCTTGTTCGGGGCAGCACCCCCTGAGGCGTGGGTCGCGAAGCTGGGACCCGTGGGCTTGCTGGATGCTCCCTCGGATGCTTTGTAGAAGGCATCGAAGAAGGACCCGCCGTGCTGGCGCCTCTGTCCCCTACGGTCGTAGCGAGCGCGGGCGACGGGATCCATCAACGTCTCATAGGCCTTGCGGCAGCTCTTGAATCGCTCCTCGGCGATCGTGTCGCCACCGGACACATCGGGGTGGCACTCGCGGGCAATCTGGCGAAATGCACGCTTGATGTCCTGGGTGGTCGCGTCCCGGGGGACTCCCAGAAGCTCGTAGTAGTCGCCTGCCATCGGAAGCGATTCTACGTGATCCCCCGCGGAGATCCAGGTTTCGTAGATCGATATCGGTCGGACCAGGTGGGAAACAGCCGAAAACGCCCACAACTCTGGCGACGGCGGGCCGATGAGAGCGTTGACCACGATCTGATCAGTGCCTATATTCTTTCGTAGGAGTCGGTTGGCGCATAGGGCGTTGGCGAGGAGCTAGATGGGCAAGTACAACAATCAGAACGGGCTGAGCTGTTCGTTCTGCCACAAGCCGCAGCGCGAGGTCGACAAGATCATCGCCGGGCCGAACGTCTACATCTGCTCCGAGTGCATCCGGCTCTGCCTGGACATCATCCGCGAGAACTCGCAGCAGAAACCGATCTCGTGGGGCCACAGCGGCGTTCCCGCGCCCGCCAAGATCAAGGCCTACCTCGATCAATACGTCGTCGGGCAAGAGTCGGCGAAACGCAAGATCTCCGTGGCCGTCTACAACCACTACAAGCGCCTCGAGGCCAACGCGAACCACGTCGAAGGCGAGGTCGAGGTCCAGAAGAGCAATGTGCTGCTCGTGGGTCCAACGGGCACCGGCAAGACGCTGATCGCACAGACCCTGGCTCGTTTCCTCGACGTACCGTTCGTGATCGCCGATGCCACCACCCTGACCGAGGCTGGCTACGTCGGCGAAGACGTCGAGAACATCGTCCTGTCGCTGTATCAGGCGTCCAACAACAACCTCGAGCGCACCCTCCGAGGAATCGTCTACATCGACGAAATCGACAAGCTCACCAAGAAGAACTTCACCTCTTCGGTCTCGCGAGACGTGTCCGGCGAGGGCGTGCAACAGGCGCTGCTCAAGATCCTCGAAGGCACGGTGGCCAACATCCAGGTCCGGGGCAACAAACGCCTCCCCAGCCAGGAGCACATCCAGGTCGACACCACCAACATCTTGTTCATCGTCGGCGGTAGCTTCGAGGGACTCGATCGCATCATCGAGCAGCGAATCGGCCGGCGCTCGGTTGGTTTCTCTCGCGAAGAGCCCACGGCAGACATCGACGGCATCGACGACACTGCTCGGCGGCGGAACCTGCTCCAGCGCGTAAACACCGAGGACCTCGACAAGTTTGGTCTGATCCCCGAGTTCATCGGTCGCTTGCCGGTTGTCGCGGTCATGGACCCACTCTCGACCGACGACCTGGTGCATGTGCTCACCGAGCCACGGAATGCGCTCATCAAGCAGTACCAGAAGCTGTTCAAGTTCGAGAAGGTCAAGCTTCTCTTCACCGACGACGCCATCCGAGCGGTCGCCGACAAGGCACAGACACGTCTGTCCGGTGCCCGTGGGCTGCGGGCGATCCTCGAGTCCGTCATGCTCGACGTGATGTACGAGGTCCCCTCCATCGACGGCCTCTCCGAGCTCGAGATCACCGAAGACGTGGTGAACGGGACGGGTGAACCGATCTTCCAGACCCACCAGGAGTACGGGGTCCCCAGCTGAATTCATGAGCGTTCGCCCGACCATCCTCATCGCCTCTCCACAGATGAAGGATCCGTCATTCGAACGCACTGTTGTGCTGGTGTGGCACTACGACGAAGACGGGGCCATCGGGGTGGTGATCAATCGCTCCCTCCGGCACACGATCGCCGACGTCCTCGAGATGGAGAGTCACCTCGACCTCGACACATTCGACACGCCTGTGGTCTGGGGTGGACCGGTCGAGAGCGACTCGGGAACCGTCGTGACCGGCGGCGAGATCAGCGATAGTGAGGGTTGGATCCTGCCAAACGGCCTCGGCGTGACCCGCTCTCAAGACGCCCTGCTGCGGCTCCTCGAGACCGGAGCACCGACCATGCTCTGCCTTGGCTATGCCGGCTGGGGTCCCGGACAGCTCGAACGCGAGCTCGAGCTCGGCGGTTGGCTGTGGACCGATTGCGACGCCAAGATCATCTTCAACACACCGGTGGAAGACCGCTACGAGCGCGCGATTGCCACACTCGGCGTCAGCGAGCACATGGTCTGGATGCACCCGATCAGCGAGTAGAGGATTCTGCGCCCGGTCGACCGGGCGTCGATTCCCGCCTAGAGACTCTGGATGATCAATAGGACAGCGACGCCAGCCGCTACTACAGCGACACCGAGCCCGCCCCCGATCACGACCGAAGCGACCAAGATCGCGACGATGCGGCCGACGCCACTCGACTTTGGACGAGCGCGTCTGCGAGCGGGTCTGGTCGGCTTGGTCACTGGGGTCTCGTCGGGCTTCGGAGAGCGACGCACGGCGGCCGGCGGCGCGAGGTCGTTGAAGGTCAGATCGACGTTCTCGTTGAAGCCGCTGGCTGGCACATCGATAGGCGCCAAGGGGACCGGGCTGCGTTTCCTGGACTTCTTCCGTGCCTCGCCGTCGATCTCCAGGGTCTTGCCCACCCACTCGTCGATGGGAGCACTCCGCTTCTTGAGCATGGGTGGCACGACCTTGCGCGCCCAGGTTCGGAGCCCCTCCCCAGAGGAAGCGTCCGCAGCGACGAGCAGCTCGCGTTCGACCAGTCCCCCGCTCGGCCGCATTCGCGGATCCCAGCTGAGGACGCGTTCCATGACTGGGATCAATGCGGCGCATTCGCCCTCGATCTCCCTCAGACGCTGCGCGACACGCCGCTCGAAACGGCTCCGGTGGACCTGCGGAGAGCCCCAGTCCTTGGCGGACGCGCACTCCCAGAGCGTCAGGCCCAGGCCGTAGATGTCGACAGCCGCCGTCGGCTCGCCACCAGCGAGGATCTCCGGCGGAAAGTAGTTCAAGGTGCCGAGCACGAGCCCCTGGGTCTGGCTCTCTCGACTTGCAAAAGCCGCCCTTGCAACACCGAAATCCAGGAGGCGCACTCCACCGCGGGCAGTGATCATCACGTTTGCAGGCTTCACATCGCGGTGGATGACTTGCAGCGCCTTACCGGTGTTTGGATGTTTGGCGTTGTGAGCGCGATGAAGCGTTCCGGCAATCTCGGCACCGAGCTCGGCGAGCACCCGAGGCGGAACCCTCCGGCTGAGGATGATCTCGGAGAGATCGACGCCCTCGACGTATTCCATGACGACGCAATCCCGGCCGCCGACCTGGACGAGCTCGGAGACGCCGAGGATCTGCTCGTCCTGGAGCATGCCGAGCAGTCTGGCCTCGTCCCGCATGCGCGTACGGAAGTGTGTCTGGTCTTGGGACACCGACTTGAGCACCTTCACTGCACACTGACGGGCGAACCCCTGCGGAACCCTCAACTCCGCGTGATACACGGTGCCCATGGCACCGGTCCCCAGGATGCGGTTGAAGGTCAGTGTTCGCATAGGGCGGAATGCTATCACCCGCTGTGCTGTGTGCCTCCTGAGTGCCGCAGTCGCACCCTCTCTGGCCACTGGCACGGAGATCTCCGAAGGCTGGTGGGCACCGGGAGATCCTGCGCCGACATCCTTCGGTTTCGCGGAGGGAAGCAAGACGCTGCCGGACGGCCGAACCGCATATCGCATTCACTTCCTCGCAGACGAGTCCACACCGGTCTTTGCGACCCGATCCGATCACCGACAGGGACCGCCACCCACTGGCTATCGGCTGCCCGAGGTCGGAGGCCAGATCCTCCGAGCCATCGCCGAGGACTCACCGCGGGCCGGCCACGTCGTGCTGGGTCACTCCGTCGAGGGAATCGCCATCGACGCCCTCTGGATGGGCCAGCCTCCCGGTTCCGGAGTGCCGGTCTTCCGGATCCTCGGCGGGCATCACGGCGACGAGTGGGCCTCTTTCGAGGTACCCCTCGCCCTGGCAGAAACCCTGGCTGCCGGCGACGGTGTCATCCCTGAAATCACCGATATCCTCGAGACATCCACCGTCTGGATAGCGCCGTACGTCAATCCCGACGGGATCATCGGCGGAACACGCTACAACGCGGCATTTGTCGACCTCAACCGCAACTACGACTTCGCCTGGAACCCCCTCGAGTTCCTTCCTGGCGACCACCCGTTCTCGGAGCCCGAGACCCGGGCCGTACGCGCGAACAGTCACTATGACCTGCCCTTTGCCGCGTTGTCCTACCACAGCGGCGCGACGAATATCGGCTATGTCTGGAACTACACCCTGAGCCAAGCAGCGGACCGGGACCTGCTGATAGACCTATCGGAAGCCTACGCAGATACCACCGCAGATCCTGACTTCTGGGTGACAAATGGCGCCGCTTGGTACACCACGGCGGGCGATACCAACGACTGGAGCTACGGCCGCTACGGTGTGCTCGACTTCACGGTCGAGGTCACGCTCGATAAGGCACCGCCACCCGAGCAGATCGGCGACTTCGTGCCCGGACACGTGGACGCAGCGATCGACTTCCTCGCCAACCGCCCCACTCTCTCCGGAACCGTCGTCGACAAAAAGACCGGTCTGCCGCTCATGGCTCTGCTCACCCTGGATGTGCCCACGGCGCCCTTCTACAGCGATCCCGTCGGCGGACACTTCCATCGGATAACCGCGGCAGGCGAAGTGGAGATATCGGCGAGCGCAATCGGCTACGAGCCCATCACGGAGAGGATCACCGCCCCCGACACCGACGTTACGCTGCGCCTGACTCGAACCGGCGACAGGGATGACGCCCTGTGGCCCCGCCTCATCCATGAGCCGACGCTCCTGTTTCTGCCCTTGGCTTGGTCGGGTCCGGTCGAGCTGCACCGACCCGGTTCGGAGGCGGCGTTCTTCCTCGCCGAGGCTGGCGTGGTGGAGGTGGATCCTCGACACCTGTCTCCCGGTGCCTGGTCCGTGCGAGTTGGCAACGAGACCTGGCTCCACTCGCTGATCGTCGCCGAGGAGCTGGTATCCGTGTCTCGGGAGAGCGACCAGATCCGCATCGAAGGCGAGTTCTCACCGGGAAGCCGAGCCTGGGTGCTCCAGGGGAACGACCGTCCGCTACGTCGACTCTCTGTCCTGACCGAGACGGCCACGACCCTGACCGTGGACGCCACCGAGATCGACGAATCTGGAAGGGTAGACGTAATGGTCCTGTCAGGAGGTCGGCACCTGGCTTTGGCGGACATTCACGATATGGAACGAGATCCCCCCATTATCACTGATGATATCATTGTCGGCGTGCCGGTTGGATGTGCATGTGCAACCGGAACGGGGCACCTGGGCCTGCATCCGTTGTCGGTTCTACTGCTGCTCTTGATCCGGAGGCGATCCACGTGAACCGCTTGCTAGCCCTCTCCGCCCTATTCGCCCTCCTCACCGCGTGTGAGAGCGATCCCATGAACGGATCGCTGTCCGAGAATGTCGGCCTGTCGTTCTCGCCCTGCAACGAGGCCGAGATCCGATTCATGACGTCGAAACACAACTTCATGACCGCTTTTCGCCCGTGCGGGAACAACAACTTCACGACCTACGCCTGGGCGCCAGACGGCAAGCACCTCTACTTCCAGCTGGTCATGACGTCGTACGTGATGGATGCGGGCGCTGCCAACAAGCAGACGGTGACAGTGCCGAGCCGAAACCCCATCGGCCCCCCCGCCTGGATGTCCAACAGCAAGGTGGCCGTACCCGAGGTCCCGCTGACCGATGACGGCCCCAACCAGATCGCCATCTTCGACATGGAGGGGCCCACCGTCTTCCACATCGACCTACCCGAGCTCAAAGAGGTCAAGGCGGTCCAGCGTGGCCGTGCCCCGACCGAGCTGCTGATCCTCGGGAAGGGCGACCAGGCCAACATCTACGCTCTCGACACCAACGACGGCACCTTGTCGCAGCCGTTCGAATGGATCTCGGGAGGCGTCGACACATTCACCTATACACACCAGCTGGACGTGCTCGTCATCGGCCGCGGCGAGACGACCACCGTTCACGAGGGCGCGTCGGGCAAGGCCATCGGTGCCTGGACCCCCGCCAGCCGCGGCACCCTGCACCCCGACGGCCGCTGGCTAGCGCTCGAGCACGAGGGCGAGGAGATCTCGATCTTCTACCAGCGCGCCTGGGATGAGCTGTCCGAGCAGGCCCGCGAGCGAGAGCTCCGCCGTCTCAAAAAATACGAGGAGACCATCAAGGGAGACTTCCCGACAAAGGTGAAGCCACCAACCCTGTCTTTCGTCGATCTGCACAACGGCAAACGCTGGATGCTGAGCAGTGTCTATGGCTCGCATTACCAATGGTACGAGCCTACGCCGTTTTTCGGCAGCCTCATCATGTGGGGATTCGAGGGCAAGCAGATGAAGCGCAATGTGCTGCTCGGCGACATGGGCGGCCGGTTTCATATGGTCGAAAACGAGCGCACGATGATGGGAATCGAGCGCTTCCAGGCCGGTGAAGACAAGTCCTATGTGCCTCCCGGAGCCGCGGCCGAGCCCACCGAAGCCGAGCCCACCGAGGTCGACGCTCCCGCAGCTCCTCTCCCGGAAGGAGCCGAGCTCACCGAGCCAGTTACGCAGCAATAAACTCAGATACGAGCCCGCCATCGGCCGTCAGCGACATCAAACGAGGGCTGCCCTCAGTAGCCGAAGCAGGCCGCTGCGTAGCGCCGATCATCGCCAGCCGCGAAGTCGAGCACGGTCACGCCCTCGTCCTCGGTCCCAGCGCCACAGTGCTCGTTGCCCGCAAAGGAGGGACAGCGCTTCCAGGTGGTGCCATCGGGCGGGTACTGCCCCCCGATCCAGAACGTGCAGAGATTGGTGTTGCGAAGAAGCGTGACCCCGACGCGGAAGCTCGCGATTCGGATGTCAAAGGTGCCGGAGACCTGATCCCGGTAGCTGGCGAGGGCCATCCCCACCGGCTGCATGGGCGTCATGTCCAGACCGCCCTGGCCCAGTGTTGCAGCGCAGGCGAAGGTTCGCGGCGCCGTCTCGAGGGTGATGGTCCCGATCCAGTTCTCGCTGTCGTAGGTGATGAGGACGATGGCCTCTTCTGCCTGACAGGGGCCGAGCGCAGTCGCCAGCTCAGCCACGAACTCCGGAGTGGAGAAGTAGTTCTGGTATTGCGGTCCGACACCGCGGAACTGGAGCGTCAGAGGAACTGCTTCTCCATCGCCGACCACCGCGACGACCTGGCGCTGGGTTGTGATCGGCACGGGGGCCGGCGCCGGATCTTTGACGATTGCTTGTTCGGAGGAGGAGGGTCCACATCCCAACAGGGCGAGGACCAGGGCGAGGCCGCTGGGGCCTCGAATCAAATCAAGCCCCGCCGCTTCTTTACGTCTTTGACTGCGGCTTGCAGAGCGATCTCGTAGTCGACCGTGCCCTCTTGCACGTTCTTGATCTTGGCCAATGCCTCGTCGCGGATAGCGCGCTCGTCGACATCGTGGCCGCCGAGGACTTCCATGATCTTCTTGTACATCACGCGGTCTTCGGCGTAAACCTCTTCGATAAATCTGGAAATAAGCAGATTCTCGAGGAACTGGCGACACAGGAATCGCTCGACGTCGTCACCCATCGGGTGCCCTTGTTCGTCGGCGAGCTGCTTTCGCGTCCGGCCATACTCGCTGTATGGAATCTTGCGAGCGGACATGAAATCCTTGATCCGATCGCGGAGGTTCATGTCTCGTCGACGGTACTCCTCCATGATCGCGACCAGGTCCTTTTCAGCCTCTTCCCGGTTCTCCGAGAGCAGCTCGATATCGCCGGCCGCGGACAACGCCTCGATCACTTCTTTGGCGATCACCGGGATCTTAGCGCGATAAAGCCTCATCACCATACCTACTTCAATTTGGCTCGCTACCTAACCGGTCCGAGGTCAAAGACCACCGCTCAAGACGCAAGTTGACGGACTTAGCGGCTACTGCAGGCGGAGGTTCACACCCGCACCGATGCGAGCGGCATTCCATCCATATGCGGCTCGTCGAGCGTTGTAGGCGTCGATCGACTTGGTGAGGTCGGATTCCCCGACAAACGCGATTGAGTATCCAGCCTCGAACCACACCCCGACATCTCCGGTCGTCATCCCGCCCGCGTGAATGTCGGACACAAAGGCGAGCTGGGATGTGAATGGGTCGACGTTTCCAGGGTCCTTGAGGTCATTCTCGGCCGGATCCATGAACCGCTGGGGCGGTCCATTCAGGCCGTGGTAGGTCCCAATCCAGGCGGCACCCGCCTCGACACCGAAGTATGGGGCGACCGGTCCGTCCAAAGGAATGACAATCTCGGGCCCCACCGTCAGGGCGCTGGCCACGAACATGGCGAAGTGGTCGTCGTCGAAGAAACGCTGTTCTTCGCCATCGATGCTCTCGCCCCACGTCACCCGGTCTGTCCCAGTCGCCATGTCGGCCCGCAGGGTCGCGCGCAATCGGGCGCTCGGAGCCAGCGCGTAGCGAATCGGGATCTGCATGCTGGGACCGGGTCCGAAGCGCGCATAGTCCTTCGAGATCTTGTCGGGCAGATCCATAGCTAGAGCCGCGCCAACACCGACATCGAGATCTGCCGCGTTGGCAGCCCCCGATGCGGCAAAGAGGGTCAAGATCAAAACACGCGCCAAGATCAAGTCTGCTCCAGAGGTGCCACTATACAGGACCGAGTTGCGCCATCTTCCTCAACCCCTTGGCATCTAACAACACGACGCGCTTGCCCTCGGTCTCGATCAGCCCCTCCTTGCGCATGTCCAAGACGCAGAAGCTCACCGTTTCACGAGTCACGCCGATGAGCGACGCCATCTCTTTGTGGGTGAGCCGGAGGTTGATGATCACCCCGCGGCTGTCGCGAACGCCGAATTCCTCGGCGAGCTCGAGGTAGAGCCCGGCCAGTCGAGCAGGGGCGCTCAGGAAGGTGACGCCACCGAGTCGAGCCTCCAGTCGCGCGGTGCGCGCCGAGACCAGCGAGGCGATCCGCAGTGCTGCGTCCCCGTTCCGGCGAAGGAGGCCGACAACCTCGCTAGAAGGTGTGACATAGACCACGGCATCGGCCTGCGCCTCCGCAATCGTCATCCGGGGTTTCCTGCCAAAGAGCGCTTCCTCGCCGAACAACTGCCCCTTGGTGTGAAACCGCAGCGTGAGCTCGCGCTTCGACTGCACGTGACTGACCACCCGAACGACACCAGACCGGATCCAGTACACGGAATCGGCGGGAGTGCTGGCGGTCCATACATGGGACCTTCGCGACACACGGACCACTTCGCTGCGCGTCGCAACGCGATCGAGGTCGGCGGCGGACACACCCGCCAGCAGCTTGTTGCTCCGGAAGTACGAAGCCTTCTTTCGTTGCATCCCGTCGTCGTTTGGCTTCGTGGAGTATACCCAATGGCGTGCCCACCGAATCGCCCGCCGCCGTGATCCTCGCCGCCGGTGGGTCCGTGCGCATGGGCCGCTCCAAGCCGCTGCTCGAAGTCGAAGGTCGCCCCTTGATCTCGGCTCATGTCGCCGCACTCGCCAAAGTCGCCGACCTGGTGATCGTCGTCGTCGGCGCCCAGGCAGACGCAGTCCGCGCGGTGCTTCCGGACACCGCGACGGCCGTGCTGAACCCCGACTGGGCGACCACGTGGCCGGCAGACTCCCTGCAAATCGCCCTCGAAGTCGCGAAGATCTGCGGTACTTGCTTGGTCACACCGGTGGATGTTCCGCCAGCCTCCGCCGAAACTCTGGCGAAGCTGATCGCCGCTGGAGCCCCAGCTGTGCCCCAGGACCTGAACGGGCGCCCAGGACACCCGGTACTGCTCGACGCCAACCTGGTGAGCCGGATCCGAGAAGGTGCTCCAGATGGAGGACTGCGCACGCTGCTCGCGGAAGTCCAGCGCGTCACCGTCAGTGAACCCAACGTCGCGGAAGACTTCGACGATCCCGAGGCCTTTGGGCGCTGGACCGCTGCGAGAGGAAGTGGCTAGAGGCGGACTCGAACCGCCGACAACACGGGTATGAACCGTGCGCTCTAAACCAGCTGAGCTACCTAGCCAGAAGTTTTCGTCCTAACCCGAGGGACGCGAGCGTCAACCGGTCTGCGTCAGGTGCGAGAGCGCAAATCCCGTCACGAACGCGAGCACGAAGAGCAAGCCGGCTCCGAACATGCGCAAAGCCCGCAATGCGGCTGGATTGTGCTCGAACCAGCCCTCGTCGGTCAGCTTTCGATCGGACCAGTGCTCCAGCGTCTCGTCTGGATGCACGAGCAGCTGCCAGAACAGGGCCCCCACCACCGCCGTCAACGAAGTGAGGATCCCGATGACGATTGCGGCGCCGTTCATGCCCCCATTCTAACGTCTCCGTCGCCCCGGGCCCCACAGCACAGGGGGCCGATCGTGAGGCTCCTGAGCGTCTTCGGTGGTCGGGGCGATTCGCGGCGGACGCTGGAAGGGATCGAACTCGACTTCGGAGGGAACTGCGGACCGAGGCAGCAACACCGAGGGTTTGTCGGCGTCGAACAGCAGCTCGGCGTCGAGCAGACCAACTTTGTCGGTCACCGGGATTCGGACCATTCCCGGAGGCTCACCCAGAGGCCAGAAGTGCTCCTCGCCGGGATCCTCGGGTTCTCCGAGTAGACCCGCCTGGGCCATGCCACGGATCGTCAGGATCCAGGCCGGGAGTGCGCCACTGGAGCCGGCGAGCTTGATCCGGTTCTGCACCATGGGCCGGTTGTCGTCGTAGCCGACGTAGGTCCCGACGATATAGCCTTCGGAAGCAGAGAATTCGCCATTGTCGTAGCGAGGTGCGAAGCCCAGGAACGCGGCGTTGCGGAACTCATTGGTCGTGCCGGTCTTGCCGCCCAGTGGCACCTTTGCGCCGCCCAGGGAGACTGCCTCCAGCGCGCGCCTACCGGTTCCCCAGCGGACCACATTCCGAAGGATATCGGCGCTCATGTCGGCCACTGCCGGCTGGGCGATGCGCTGCGGCTCCGGGCGGGCTCGGTACAGGACGTTGCCATCGACATCCCGGACCTCCGAGATCAGCAGTGCGGGGGTCGGAGGACTCTCGACCTCCTTGACGCCCGCACGACCGGGGAAGGACCAGGTGTTTCCCGAGACCACGCCGGTGTACAAGCTCGTCGACTCCTCGAGGGTGATCTCGGCAGCCCCCAGCGGCATCGCCAGGACCTGCTGGATCTCGGTCTGGACGCCATATTCCTCGGCGAGGCTAGCCAGATAGCGCAGCGAGAGCAGGACCCGAAAGTCCTGGTGCCAATAGAGTAGCTCGGGATCGTAGAGATCGGGCGGCTCGGGGTGCAGCTCGAGGGCCACTCGCCGCCGATGCAACGCATCGCGAACCTGCCGCAGCGTCGACAGATGGATCCGTCCCTCCAGCTCGATGTCTTCTTCCGCCGCCAGGAGTGGGCCAGTCGGCTCGGGCTTGATGTCGATGACCTCCTCCCAGAATCGACGCCAGCCACGACGGTGACGAGGTTTGGGGGCGGGCTCCGGGTCCTCGTCAACAGGCCCCTCGATGGCGTCGATCCCGCGCAGGGAGTCCACGAACTCCGCGTCGGGCTTCACAAAACCGTCTGGAAGCGTTCCGCACGCCACTCGCACGCGATCTCCGTCGATGAGGACCGAGAGGTCGGGAACTGTGGCCGGTGCCGGTGGGCTGTCCGACTCCAGGGCGATGCGGAGGATGGCGTGCTGCAGTGAGCAGTCCTCGGCCTTTTCCGCGAGATGTCGCCAGGAATAGTTGAGTGCGGACTCCTTCCAGGCCCTGGTCGCCGAGCCTTCTCGAGCCACCCGCTTGCGCTCGGCGGTGTAGCCCCAGCCGTACAGCATCGAGGCCAGCGGCATCTCGTCCTCGGGGTGTGTCGATCGCTCGATTCCCGCCAGGACCTCGGCACGGGCCTGCAAGAAGATCGCTTCGTCGACGCGCCCCCGAGTCGGCAACACACCGGCTTTCTGGATCCGGAGCCGATAGGCCTTGGTGTCCTCGTCGGCCTCGCGGGCCAGCCCCAGGGATGCGGCCAGCTCGCGGATCTCCTCCCCGGTAAGGCGATCCGTCAGGTGGTAGAGAAGCCACACCGAAGCCAGGTTTTCGGAGTTCACACCCGCCCACGCCATCGACACCGTTTCGGCGGGTTTGTGGTCGGGGCGAGGATAGTAGAACGTCGTTGAGTACGGGAACACGTTGCGGCGATTGTCCAAGGCGTCATCGGGCGTCCAGCCGAGGCGCATCGCGGCGTGAAAGACCAGGGGTTTCCACGTCGATCCCATCTGGCGAAGCGCGGTGGCCCGGTTGAAGTTCCGGTTGTCGTTTCCGCCAACCATGGCCCGGATCTGGCCTTCTTCCAGCACCATCACCGAACCCTGTAGCTCGGGCGTGAGCTCGAGATCACAGCGCGCCGGGCCGGCCTTTGCCATCTCGCGGACGCTGACGCGGACGACGGATCCGACGGGCACTTGGTCCACGACACTGTTCACCGTCGCAGTCGGCGCCTTGCTGTAGCGATCCCCTTTCTGACCGCGGGTGATGGCCACAGCAATGCGGATGATCCCGTCGCGATCGACGACACACTCGTGACCGCCGAGATCGAGCTTGAGGTGCTTCTTTCCTTTCGGATCGAGGACTTCCTCGACGATTCCGAGCCGGAAGTCCTTGGGCACTGGCGGATAGTCTGGGTCAAAGCGCGGCGCCTTGGCCCCCTCGACGATGAGGTCCGCTGCGTCCAGCTTCTCCATCCAGATCCCCACCTCGGTCAGGTGGTGCCAGAGGCCGTAGATCGCGGCGCGCTGGGCGTCCTCGTCAAGAGTCGTCACGACCTGGAGACCCGCAGTCGCCGCATCCTCGATGCCGGCCGCCTCCAGCACCTTGTCGAAGGGGGGCTCACCGAGGCGTCGAGCCACCTCGTCGAGCACCGCCGAGGAGTCGTAGCGGAACGTCCCGCGTTTGAAGTCCGGCTGAGCGTCGCTGTCGAGCAGGCGCTTGGCCTCGGCGCGGATCTCGCCCGCCCGCAGAACGGCCTCGTCGGAGGCAGACGGCCCGACCAAGTGCTCGATGGGCTCGTCGATGATCCGCTGCAGCACGTATCGTGTCCGCTGGTTTGCTCGGGTCACCGACCGCTTTCGACGATCTTCGTCCCCGAGGAAAGGATCGTAGTGCGACGGCGCCTTCACCAGTCCTGCGAGGAATGCACACTCGAGAATCGTCAGTTCCTCCACCTCTTTGTCGAAGAAGTGGCGAGCGGCGATCCCCAGTCCGCGGCCGTTCCCCGTGACGTGGAACTGGTTGACGTAGAAGGTGAGGATCTCGGTCTTGTCGTAGTGGGCCTCGAGGCGCAGCGCGTTCAGGAACTCCGCGCTCTTGGCTTTGAAAGAGCGATCGGGACGGTAGTAGAGATTCTTGGCGGTCTGCTGCGTGAGCGTGGACCCGCCGGCGACGACCCTCCCCGCCTTGAAGTTGTCCCGCATGGCCCGAGCGATGCCTTTGACGTTCAAGCCCCAGTGATTCCAGTAGCCACCGTCCTCGGCCGCGACGATCGCCATGACATAGGGCTCGGGCAGATCCTCGAAAGGAACGTATTGGCGGTGTTCGGCGGTGAAGAAGACCCCTACTCGCGTGGTGCCGTCCTCATAGAACACAGGTGATTCCTGGGCGATCACTGTTCGTATGTTCTGCCGATCGAGATGGGCTCCGGGGTTGTCGACCACGTAGTACCGATAGCACCAGGCCATCGCGACCAGGCTGAACAAGGCGGCGACGATCGCGCCGAAGACACCGACCAGACCGAGCCTGAGCAGTCGCATCAGACACCCGCGCGTGCGGCTCTTGGCGACGCGAGCTGGCTTTTCGGCGTCACCCATCGAAGCACTCCACGTACACGTCCTCGACCGCGGCGCCGTTGCGGCCCACCGTCCACCTCTCAGCGACGTCTCGACACCTCTCGACCCAGTTTGATCCACCCAGAGCGCGACGCAGAGCCTGGGCGACCTCTTCGACGTCCTGCGGATCTTCGACGACCAGCCCCGGATCGGGGTTGATCTCAGCGTTCCCATCTCGGCGGGTTGTCACCGGTGGAACGCCACATGCCAGGGACTCGAGCGTCGTGTTCGCCGCGGCGTCGTAGAGCGTTGGCAGCACCGTCGCGTCGGCGGCGGCCATGTAGTGCTCCGGATCCGAGACGGGGCCCACTGTGATGAGCTGCTCGCCGAGGAGACGGCGGAGAGGCCTGAGGAATCGCTCGGCGTGTGCATCTCGTCCAACGACCAGAAAACGATCGGTGGGATCTGCGGCGCGGGCGAAGGCGCGCCCCGCGACCCGGAGACCTTTGCGGCGGAAGCCGTTGCCGACAAAGGCGACGACCCGACCCTTCGCACCCCAACGCCGGCGCAGCTTCTCCCGCACGGCCGGACGAGGGCGGAACCGCTCACAGTCCACTCCGTTTCGAATCACTCTCACGCGCGCAGCCTCCAGGCCATGGTGGGCGCGCACCTGCGCCGCCGCGAGGTGAGAGTTGCAAATCACGATCCGGGCCTCCTGCATTGCTCGCCGATCGATGTACCTCGCGAGCATCTCGCTGGGAGATACGGCGCCGCGTAGCTTTGTATATGCAGTGTCTCCAGATGCCTCCAGCCAGGCCGCATGCACCCCCCCACCGGCCCGATACACATCGTGTCCGAGGGTGTATCCGAAGCCCTGAACGAGATCGTGACCGTTCGCCCGAACGGCAGACGTCGCCCTTAGAAAGCTCAATACCCTGGGGCGATGGACAGGAATCTTGTGGACGTGGAGCCCGTCCACGACGAGGTTCGAGTCCACCTCCGAGGCATACACGTGCACCTCGTGGCCGCGTCCTAGCAGCCACGGGGCGAGGCTGGAAGCGTACCGCTCGGTCCCCCCCTGCGTCGAAAATGACCTTAGAACCAAAGCGATATTCACTCTGGCCTCCGGCGGAAATAGAGACGGGACCACTTCAGGGCGACGTGAGTGGCTCCGAGGCCGGCGATCGCGGCACCCGATGGCCCGTCCAGGAATCCTCTCTTCAGTAGATATGCATTTACAAAATGTAGCGGTGGCCGCAGCGCGAGATCCCACCAGTGAGCCCGCTGCCCGCGACGAGCCATCGCGTCCGCATGAATCCGCGTGTAGCGATCGATGGTACGAAGATGTTCGCTGAAGTCACGGTAAGGATCGTGGAGAATGTCGCCAACAAGCTCGGCGATCGGTCCCTGGACGGTGAGCTGATCGTGGGGATCGTCCCCGACCCAGAGCCCCTCTCCGCGCCGAACGACCCTGAGTTTCCGGTCCGGATACCAGCGACCGTGCCGGATCGGTCTGCCGAGCCAGCTCGAGCACCTCGGGAACGAAAACCCCACTGCTTCCCCGGGATCCATGAGGGCGGCGCGCAGCTCCTCGCTCGCTTCGGGCGAGAGGCGCTCATCGGCATCCAGGGAGAGGACCCAGGGCTGCGTCCCGTGGGTCAGGGCGAGATTCTTCTGCGCGACGTGACCTGGCCAACCGGTCTGCACCACCGACGCCCCTACGGATCGGGCGATTGCGACGGTCTCATCAGTGGACCCGGAATCCACGACAACCCGCTCCGACGCCCATGGCACGCTCTCCAGGCAGGCGCCGATTCGATCGGCTTCGTCACGTGTGATGACAACGAGCGTTAGCATGCCGGTTAGTACCCCATACCGACCGCGGAGTCGCCGCAGACGGCAAGAGTGACATTTCCACACGAGAGACCCTTGACGACCTCGGCGGCGACAATAAACGGTGGCTCACGGCACCATACCCAAGTGGTTAAGGGAGAGGTTTGCAAAACCTCCATTCCCCGGTTCAAATCCGGGTGGTGCCTCACTTTTCCGGCAGCGGCGCTCGGGATCCTCTTTCTCCTCACCGCCTGCACGCCCCCGCCCCAAATCCGGCCCGCACCCGAGGACACGCCGCCTTGGTCCAGCGCTCAGTACGTCCGCTGGTCGCCGCTGGCCATCAAAGGTGAGCGGGTGATCGTCATCGACATCAACGAGGGCACCGTCGACAAGGTCATCGGCGATCCCACCGTCGCGGTCATGATGAACCACGAGTTCCTCACCATCTTCCTGCACCCCCGCGCGAGGCCCTGGCTGACAGAGCGGCTGGGATGGCCCTCGTTCACCGTCATCGACGATGACGGTTGCGTCCGTGCTTCCGGCTCGCCGAAGAGCAAGGAGGAGGCCCTGGCACTCATGGGTGCCGCGATAGAGGCGCGAGAATCCAAGAGCAGCAGCGCAATACCAGAGCCGAGCCAGCAGCGGGTTCCCCCAGCTGGCGGTGGAGACTGGACCACCGACTCACCCAGCAAGTCCGCGGTCTTCGCCCACCCTGCCCGCGGCGCCCCCGCGGTCATATGGGAGGGAAAACCCTTTGTTTTCGGCAATCGGACAGACGCGGTCTTGGTCGCCGAGCGGCCGGCTGCGGGTCTGTTCCTCGATGGCCTTCCCAAGGACGTACCCTGGGCGCCAACCGAAGGGCCGCTCCTGCACTGCACCAAATAGCGGTACTGATCCAAAACCGGCTACATGGGGTCACGCGGTGCTGACGCCGCAACGCGAGAGGCAGATCGGTGCTTGAACAGGGTCTGATGTCCTTTGCCCTCCTGGGCGCAGGGTGGGTGTTGTGGCTGCTCGTCTTCTTGTCGATCGGGTGCGTGGCTATCAGCATCGAGCGCGTGGCCTACCTGGTCCGCGATACGACCGATCGATTGGGGCTGCAGTCTGCCGTCGACCGATACCTGAAAGACGGTGATAGCGACCAACTCGCCGGGCAGCTCAAGGGCCTCAGCGGCTTTGAGGCAAGGGTGCTCGAGGCGGGTCTGGAGCTCTCTCCCATGGGAATCGACGCCGCGGAAAAGGCGATGTCCGGGACTGCCGTCGCCGAGAAGATGAAGATGGAGCGCGGCCTCGCCTTCCTGGCCACGGTCGGCTCCAACGCCCCGTTCCTCGGCCTGTTCGGCACCGTTCTCGGCATCATCAAAGCCTTCCACGATCTGTCGGTGAACACCGCCGATGCGTCCGAGGCCGTGATGGCCGGTATCTCCGAAGCGCTGGTTGCTACTGCGGTTGGGCTCATGGTGGCCATCCCCGCCGTGGTCCTCTACAACACGTTCAGCCGCTGGGTAAAGGGGCGTCTCTCCCGCAGCGAGAGCCTCTCCGATCTGGTCCTGGCACGGCTACAGGGCGAAGCAGCACATGGGAAGTAAGTTCGGCAATGACGACGATGTCATCTCCGACATCAACATCACGCCGTTCGTCGACATCATCCTCGTGGTGTTGATCATCTTCATGGTCACCGCGACCAAGATCGTGGAGTCATCCATCAAGGTGAACCTCCCAGATGCCGCCACCGGAGAAGCCACCGAGTCCACCAGCCTCGGCCTCACTCTGACCACCGATGGGGACCTACTCCTCGACGGAGAGCCCATCGACAAAGAGGGGTTGCAAACCAAGATCCGCCAAGCCAGATCCAAGACCGACGACATCGTCTGTCTGATCGCCGCGGACAAAGACGTGTCCCACGGTCGTGTCGTCTGGCTGATCGATCTGGTGAAGAGCGAGGGTGTGGCCAAGTTCGCCCTCAACATCGACAAGGCCAACAGCGTCGGACCGGACCCAGGCGTCGCCATCGAACCCGTCGTGCCGGCAGAGGAGGGCTGATGCGGGCTTCGGTGCTCGAGCCTGGCTCCTGGCGCGATTGGATCGTGCTCGCAGTCGCCGTTGGCGCGTCGGGGATCCTCCATGTCGCCGCCGCATCGGGCGCATCGCAGATCCCCCAGCCCGGCCCCCAAGAGCCTGTGTGGGTCGAAATGGCGCTCCAGATCGAAGAGCCGCCGCCACCGCCGCCCCCCGAACCGGAGCCCGAGCCAGAGCCGGAGCCAGAGCCAGAGCCGGAGCCGGAGGTGATCGACTACCAGCCGGACACCCCGGAGCCGCCTCCACCTCCCGAAGCCAAGCCCGTGCCCAGGATCGTGCAGGGTCTGAACGCCAACTCCTTCGCAGAGGGATCGGGCACTCGCTTCGACGCTCGTCACGGAACGACGACCGCCGCGACAGCGGGCGACACGATGGGCCTCGACGAAGAGGCTGGCTTCGCCACGATCCCCTACACCAGTGTAACAAAGGCGCCCAAGGCTCGATACAAGCCCGTGGTCGAGGTCCCCGACGAGGTGATCGACCTCGAGCTGGAGGGCAGAGTCGAGCTCGTCATGACTATCGACGGCGAAGGCCACGTGACCAAAATCGAGGTCTTGACTTCGCTACATCCCGCCGCCGACAAAGCCTGCGTCGACGCGATGAGGAAGTCGCGCTGGAAGCCGGGATCCAAGGACGGTAAGCCCGTCGTGGTCAAGGGTGTGCCGTACTCATGCAGGTTCGAGATCTCCGCGGGATGAAGTTGCTCAAAGGTGTCGTCCTCGGTCTCGCGCTCCTGTCCGGATCCGCCGCAGCCCAGGAGCCTCCTGCCGACGAGCCCCCGGCCTCCGAAGAGCTGCCCATCATCGTCGGACCTCAGACTGTGAACTACGTGCAGGCGCCCTACCCCGCCGAGGCGCTCGAACAGGGCATCGAGGGCGTCGTCAAGGTCCTCATCGAGCTCGACGAGACGGGCGAGGTGGTGAACATCGAGATCGCGGAGCCGGCGGGCCACGGGTTCGACGAGGCCGCCGTCGACGCGATCCTGGAGATGAAGTTCTCGCCGGCAGAGACCGAGGAGGGCCCAGTTCCGGTCATCTTCGAATTCGACTACGGTTTTGTCCTCACCCCTGAAGAACCGGATGAAGGCGAAGCGCCCCCCCCGCCCCCGGTGAACTTCGAGGGGCTCATTCGCGAAATGGGTACACGAAAGCCCATCGAGGGTGTCGCGATCGTCGTCGCGGACACCGAGATCACCGCAAAGACCGACGCTGAGGGCAAGTTCGAGCTTCGAGGCGTGCCCCTCGGCACCCACGAAGTCCGCCTCCTTCACACCGGCCACGTCACCGACACCCGCAAGCTCGACTTCGAAGAGGGCGAGGTCACCGTGGTCAACCTCTGGCTGCGCTCGGAGACCTATCGGGAGAACGAGGTCGTCGCGACCTACCAGCGCAAAGAGGAAGAGGTCACGCGACGCACGATCAGCATCGAGGAGATCCGCCGTGTTCCAGGCACATTCGGCGATCCCATCAAGGTGATTCAGACCCTTCCCGGCGCAGCCCGAACGCCCTTCGGCACCGGGCTGCTGGTCATCCGAGGGTCCAACCCCGAGGATTCCGGCGTTTACATCGATGGAATTCGCATACCCATCATCTATCACCTCACCGGTACGACCTCGGTCCTCCAGCCGGCGCTCATCGAGTCGGTGGACTACCTGCCCGGCGGCTATGGCGTGCAATACGGCCGTTCCATGGGGGGTACCGTCGACATCAAGACCCGCACCGACTTCACCGAAGAGGGCAAGGGGCGCCTGATCTGGGGCAGCGACATCCTAGATACAAACCTGTATTACGAGGGAAAGCTCGGGAAGAAGAAGAAGCATGGACTCGCGGTGGGCGCCCGTCGCTCCTACATCGATGTGTTCATTCCGATCTTCACCAAGGGAAGCGGCTTCATCCTCAAACCGCGGTACTGGGACTATCAGACCAAGTGGGTTCCAGAGCTGGACAACGGCCAGAAGCTGTCGGTCTTCGTATACGGGTTCGACGATCTGCTCGGCATTGCCACTCCAGACGATGTCGCGCAAGGCTCGGATCAAGACACCCAGGGCGACATCCGGGTGAAGTACAACAGCCACCGCTTCCTGCTCCAGTACAGCAAGGAGTTCTCCGACAGCGTGCGTCTGGACGTCGTTCCCAGCCTCGGCGTGGACTCCTCCTACCTGGGCATGGGCAGCGAGTTCAGCCTCAAGAGCGGCGACTTTCTGTCCGAGCTTCGGACCGAGGTGCACATCCAGCCCGATCCCCACTTCGAGGTCGTGCCGGGGATCGACTTCTTTGGGGGGACCTGGGGTTTCGACTTCCGCTCCGCGATCAGCATCGAGGACACCGAGGATCCACTCGCCGAACGCGAGCCAGTGGGTTTCGACGGGCACGGCACGCTGTGGAGCCCAGACGCCTTCGTCAAGTTCAACGTACGTCCCCTCAACAATACCGATCGCTGGCTGATTACGCCGGGCATCCGCTACAACAACGTCGTCATGACCCAGGGCGGCAGTGTGAGCGGCGACGAACCGGTGCCGCCAGCGTTCTCGTATTCGTTCGATCCACGCATCCTGTCGCGACTCCAGGTCACCGAAGACCACCTGGCGATCAAGGCGTCCACCGGCCTGTACCACCAGCAGCCACAGCCACAGGAACTCGTGGGTGTCGGGACCATGGCCGATGTCGGTCACGAGCGATCCTGGGCGACCTCGGCGGGCTTCGAGCACCGGCTCAACCAGAGCATTCACTACGACGTGGACGTGTTCTACAAGTACATGACCGAGTTGATCATCTACAACGAAGACTGGGACGGATTCGGCAGCAACCCGTTCTTCAACGGCGGAGATGGTCGCGCCTATGGCCTGGAGGTCATCGCCCGCCACGACCCCACCGGCCGCTTCTTTGGCTGGGTGAGCTACACCCTCAGCCGCGCCGTCCGCAGAGATCTGCCATTCTGCAGTCGGAACCAGGAGAAACTCACGCCGTACGAGCGCATGTTCGGCCACGGAAGGTGCTTCTACCAGTTCGACTTCGACCAGACGCACATCATGAGCGCCCAGGGCGGCTACGACCTGCCGTTGGACTTCGGAATCTCCGCCCAGGTCCAGTACGTGACGGGCAATCCGACCTCGACCTACAACGCCGGCATCTACGACGCTGACGGAGACTTCCACAACCCCTTCCGAATCGGCCGGTCGAACAACGAGCGACTCCCCCCCTTCTTCCAGACGAGCTTGCGATTCGACAAGCTGTGGACCTTCAAGCGCTGGCAGATGGAGACCTACGTCGACCTGATCAACGTGGTTCGCGGTGTCAATCCCGAATTCACCATCTACAATTACGACTACAGCGAGTCCGCGTACGTTCGCGGTCTGCCTTTCATCCCCAACATCGGTCTGGAGGCGAAGTTCTGGCTATGATTCCGCGCATCGGACTCCAGATCGGCCTCGCAGCCGTCCTCTCAAGCTGCGTGATCGGCGGTGACAAGCACCTCCGACCACGGGATCTCTCCGCGACCTGGCTCGTCGATCGCCCACGGATTCTCGCCATCAAGGCCGAGCCACCCGAGGCCACCGCCGGGCAAGTCGTCACGTTCGAGGCCCTGATTCCGAATCCGGACGCCGAGCCGGGGGAGGACTGGGCCACGATCTGGCTCGCCTGCCCACCCGATCCGGAAAACCCGGGGGCCATCGGCTTCGGATGTGAACTCGACTTCGGCGCCATCGACTTCGAGGCCATGGATCCCGTCGCGATGGCAGAGGTGGGCTTCATAGGTTTCGAGCCGTTCCTGCCGCCCACCTATGTCGTTCCTCCCGGCCTCCTGAACAACCTGACCACCCAGCGCGACCGCCGCGAGGGAGTCAATGTCACCATCCAGGTGTCCGCCCTGCCACCAAGTGTCCTCGAAGAGGAGACCGAAGAGCTCGACTTCAACGAGGTCGAGGTCGGCTACAAGCGGCTGATTGTGAGCGAGGCAACCACGCCGAACCTGAACCCTTCGATCTTCGAGTTCGTCGTCGACAGGCTCCCCGTTGCCGCAGACGCGGTCGTGCACGTCACTCCCAAGCAGAGCTACGACCTCGGGGTGGTGCTCGAAGAAAAGCTGGTTGAGACCTACGACTACCTGAACCGAGATGGTGGCCTCGAGGAGCGCCGCGAGGAGCCCTACGCCGCTTGGTACACGACGGGTGGCGAGATGCTCGAAGAGGTCACGCTCTACCCGTACACCGAGGCCACTTGGACAGCCCCGCAGAAGAGCGGCGTCGAGGGAACCTGGTATGCCGTCGTCCGCGACCGCCGCGGTGGCATGACGTGGCACACCCAGGACTGGATGACTGACTAGATGGCTGGACGTCGGACCGTTAACGGGCGCTCAGGTCTGCACCTGAGCCAGCTGATGACAATCGGGATGGACGCGCGCAGGTCTAGACCGCCGGGGGCCCAGGATCGCCGCTTTTTGGAACCTCTCACCCTGACTGTTGTCAGCGAACGTTCACTCACAAACACTTGACAAGGCAAACTCTGTACGGCGAGCAGGAGCATTCGCCAGGAACCCGCTCCAAAGGGGCCTGAACTCCCCATCTTTGTGGCGGTCGACGCCAATGTCGCATGCTAAGGTGGCGCCGCTTGGGGCCACGCGTCCCCAAAGCACCCGTTCCCCGGAGAATACTGGATGTTCCACACCAACGAGGCCTTCAAGGCAGCCCGGAGTGCCGCAGTTCCGGCACTGTTGTGCGCCTTCGGAATGCTGGCCAGCACCATCTCGGAACCCGCTTTGGCCGCCGATAGTCCCGGACTCGAAGCCATCGACCAATTCCGCGAGAACAAGGCCGCGCGCAAGGCCGTCGAAAACCGGTTCTTCCTCAAGCAGGAGCGCTTCGAGGTCGCACCCGCGGTCGGCTATGTCCCGAACAACCCGTTCGCGATTCGCTACGTTGGCGGCGTGATTTTGAACTATCACTTCAACGAAGTGCTCTCCGCCGAGTCCCAGATCACCTACTCGCCCGACCTGGGTGAGAACGACCTCAAGGGTCTCACCTCGGTGCTCCTCGACCGCGCCTACAACGCGCCCGGCGCCGGCGTCTTCCAGCAGCCTCTGGACAAAGTCAGCCTCTCGGCGGCCTTCGGTGTGGCTTGGTCGCCGTTCTACGGCAAGATCAACCTGGTCGGCGAGACGGTACTGAACTTCGACCTCTACGGCTTCGTAGGCGTCGGAATGCTTGCCAAGAACAACTATGTCGCCGTCTACGACGAGGCTGGCGCCGACCTGCCGGAGCCCGACATCGTCAACCTTCAGCCAGCAGCAACCGCCAACGAAGTCCTCGTGGCACCTGTCATTGGCCTCGGTCAGAACTACTTCCTGACTCAGATGATCGCGTTCAAGATCGACGCTCGGGCGTCTTTCTACGTCGACAACAAACCGCAGTACGATCCGGAGATTCCGGTCACCGAAAAGCGGCTCTACAACAACTTCATCGCCAGCGCCGGTCTAGGTTTCTTCTTCCCGAAGATGAAGCCTCGCCTGTACAACTTCTAGGAGTGGCTGCAGACATGCGAACCAGCTTCCTCATCCCCATTGTCGCCGCGCTCTTCGTCGGCACACCCGCATTCGCGCAGGAAGGCGGCGATGGCGACGCAGACGATGTCCTCGACGACATCCTCGGCGGGCCCGACGAAACCCAGCCCCAGAGCATCGCCGAAGAGCGCCAACAGCTGCTCGAACAGCCAAAGGACGAGACGCTTCCCACGCCAGGCCCCGGCAAGAAGCGCGTAATCCAGACGCTGCAGCGCAAGAACTTCATGAAGCTCGGGCGCTACGAAGCCACTCCCCATGCCGGCTTCGTCACCAATGACCCCTTCATCAATCGCTACTTGATGGGCGTGTCCTTCGCCTACCACGTGACCGAGATCTTCGCGGTCGAAGCCGCTGGGACCTTCTCGCCAGACCTCGGCGTTGGCGACTACAAGCCGGTCACCGACCAGATCATCAACGAAAATCAGGTCACACCTGACATCTCGAAGATCCAGTTCTATGCGAACGTGAACTTCCAGTACTCGCCCATCTACGGAAAGGTGGCCTGGTTTGGCAGCAACATCATCAACTTCGACATCTTCGGCGTCTTCGGAACGGGAGTGGTGAACACGGTCGATGACCTCGAAGCCCTGCAAAAGGAGCTGGATCCCGCCGCCCAGGTGACACAGTCCCAGCTGCACCCGACCATGAACTTCGGCGGCGGTCTCCGTATCGTCTTCTCCGAAGCCTTCGCTGTCCGCCTCGAAGGGCGCGGTCTCTCCTACATCGAAGTTCTCGAGTCCACGACGTTGGAAATGAAGAACAACTTCACCCTCCTGGCTGGCGCCTCCTTCTTCTTCCCTGGAATGGACTGATATGCGTCGACTGTTTCCCTCCGTCATATCGGCAGCCCTGCTGGGGCTAGCGATCCTGACCCCGAGCGATGCCGCCGCAATGAACTGCGACGACATCATGAACATGCTTGGCGTCAACGTCCCCGAGGCCACGGTCGTTCAGATCATGGCCGACACCGGTCAGAGCTTCTCCCAGGCTGACATCACCTGTCTGCGCAACAAGGGCGCGCCCGGAACCGTCGTCAACCAGGCGGTCAGCATGGGCGCTGGCGCTCCGGCTCCTGCCCCGGCCCCCGTGGTTGGCGCTCCGACCCCCGCACCGGCTCCGGCTCCAGCTCCGGCTGGTGGCTTCGAGAACACCGGAGAGATCGGTGGTGGACTCGACGATCTGCCGGAACAAGGCGAAGAACCATCCTCAGGTGGCCCGCCGATCGTCGAGCAGCTCATCCAGGAGTTCAGGAACAAGAAGTACCTGACCGCGTCCAAGGGTCTGCACGACCTGGTGGCCGACAAGACATTCCCCGGACAAAGCGCCAAGATCCAGTACTACCTCGCCAAGAGCCTCTACGAGCTCGAGATGTACCATGGCGCCCAGCACTACTTTGTGCAGGTCGTCCGCAAGGGGCCGAAGAACCCGTACTTCAAGTACGCGCTCCCCCGCCTGATCGACATCGCCGAGAAGACCGGCAACGACGCCGAGCTCCTGCGGTTCGTCACCAAGATCCCGCCCGAGGCGTTCCCGCGGCAGGCCAAGAACCACCTCTACTATCTGATGGGCCGCAAGCTCTACGAACAGGACGAACTCTCGGCCTCTGCGCAGTACTTCCGCCAGATCTCCGCCAAGTCCGACCTCTACATGAGGAGCAAGTACTTCGAAGGCATCATCCACAACGAGCGCGGCAAGCTGAAGAGCGCTGTCATGGCCTTCCGCGAGGTGATGACGAGCACTCCACCCCCCGCCCACGATGTGCGCAAGGCCAGGGAGATGGACGATCTCAAAGACCTAGCCCTCATCAATGTTGCCCGCGTCTATTTCGGCCTCGAACGCTTCGAGAACGCGGATAACTACTACGCAATGGTCGACCGGGACAGCACTTACTGGCCAGAGAGCCTGTTCGAGCGGGCCTGGACGAACTTCTGGCGGCAGGACCTGAACCTGACGCTGGGTCTGCTGCTCACCGTCGAGAGCCCGTACTTCAACGAGGCCGAGTATCTGCCCGAGATCACCGTGCTTCGGGCGTTGACATACTTCAACCTGTGCGAGTACGACGAGGTCGAGCGGATTCTCCACGCGTTCGAGGGCGAGACCAGACCCCTCGTCGCCGAGCTGACCGCCTTCGTCGACCAGTACAAGACCAAGGATGACCAGAAGCTCGCAGACCAGGCCTTCGACGCCTACTTCAAGGACCCTCACAAGGACTCCAGGCTCGACAAGGCAATGTTTGTGCGGATTCTGCGGAACCGCGACCTGGGCGCCCTTGTCACGCACATGGACATGATGGATCAAGAAATCGCCGCCATCGATGCCCAGAAGGGCGTCTGGAAGACCACGGTGGGCGACGCACTCAAGAAACAGATCGAGAAGGACCGCCAGCGCTACAAGCGCAAGGCCGGACTCACCTTGCTGCGCGAAATGGCGAGGCAAAAGGACACGCTCGAAGACCTTCTCGTGCAGTCTGAGATCATCCGTTTCGAGGTCGTGGACGCGCAGCGCCAGGACTACGAGTTCAAGAGTGCAAACTCGGACGTCATCTCCCTAGACGACTCGAAGATCGACTTCGCCACGTCCAAGGAGATCATCTACTGGCCGTTCAACGGCGAGTTCTGGGCAGACGAACTGGGCTATTACCGCTACACCGAAAAAGGCAAGTGCGAGTAATCGCCACGAAGTCCCGATCTTGGGACAAGGAGATCACCCCTCCATGACCAGCAAAACAATCGTGGCCTCGGGCAAGCCCTCGGTCCTGAAAATCCGTTCCGTACTGCGTTCCGCCGCAATCGCGATGGCTATGTGCCTGATCACGGCGCCTATCGTCGTCGACGCACAGGCTGCCGATGACGAGCGCCGCGTGCTCAAGGCGCGTCAATTCGAACAGCAATCGGACCCCTCATCCGAATACGCCAGGCTCGCCGAAGAAAAACGGATGGAGTCCATCCGTCGGCTCAAGGAGCTCCTCGCTGGCGGCGTCAAAGGTGAGACAAAGGCCGAGATGATGCTTCGTCTCGCCGATCTCTACTTCCAGCAGGGTCGCTATCTACTCCTCAAGGAGATGGCGGCGTTCGACATCGAGTTCGACAAGTGCTTCAACGACGAGAACTGCAATACCGAGAACATGCAGCCGGACATCTCCGGTTCGCGGGACTGGCAGAACAAGTCGATCAAGCTCTATGAGGGCATCCTCCGCAACTACCCGCGGTATGGACGCGCCGACCAGGCCACCTTCTTCCTCGGCTCCGCACTGGCGGACACCGAGCGCGAGAAAGAGGCCGCGGACGCCTTCAAGAAGCTCGTCAAGCTCTATCCGGAGAGTTCCTATGTGCCCGACGCCTACGTGCTGATCGGCGAGCACTACTTCGAGAACGACAACGCCTACGGTGCCCTGCGGGCCTACCTGAAGGCGACCGGGTTCAAGGACCACCAGAAGTACTCCTTCGCGATGTACAAGCTGGCGTGGTGCTACTACAACGTGGGCGACTACGGCAAGGGCATCGAGACGATGAAGGCCGTCGTCACCTACTCGATGAACAACCAGGACGCGAGCAACCACATCCAGCTCCAGGACGAAGCCCTCAAGGACCTGGTGCGGTTCTTCGCCGACGCTGGCGCCATGAACGAGGCCTACGAGTACTTCACCAAGCTCGGCAAGAAGGACCTCATTCGGTCCATGCTCCAGCGCCTCGCAGCGATGTACTTCGAGCAGGGCAAGTTCGATCAGGCTGTGGACACGTTCCGACGCTTGATCCTCGAAGATCCCTCGTCCGAGGACAACCCCGGTTACCAGACCGAGATCATCAGCGCCTACCGGAAAATCGGTCAGAAGGAGCGAACTCTCGAGGAGATCGACCGGCTGCTCCGCGACTACGGCAAGAACTCCGCGTGGGCCCGAGCCAACGCCTCGAACCCGAACGCAGTCAAGGACGCCGAGAAGAAGATCGAGCAGAACCTGCGCCGGGTCGCGGTCGACTACCACAACGCCGCCAAACAGCTCGAGAAGGGCCGCCACGGCGACGCCGGCAAGGTGTACGACCTGGCTCGCCAGGCATACGCCACCTATCTGGGCGAGTTCGAGAACTCCGAGCACGTCTACGATGTGCGCTACGCCTACGGTGAGCTGCTCTACAAGGTCAAGGACTTCGACGGCGCCTTCACCCAGTACATGAAGGTCGTCGAGATCGACCCGAAGGGCAAGCACTCCCGATTCTGCGCCGAGTCAGCGATCTTCGCGGCCGAAGAGAAGGTCAAGCAAGAGGGCGGCGGCGATGCCAGTGGCAAGGTCAAGGCCGATGCCAAGACCGCCAAGGAGCCCATCGCGCTCACCGAGTGGGAGGAGCGCCTCGTCAAGGCGTGCAACCTCTACGCCAAGCTGTATCCGAACGACAAAAACGTCCGGAACATCATCTACAAGTCGGCGTATCTGCTGTACAACAAGTACCAGTTCGAGAACGCCGCCGAGCAGTTCAAGGTCGTCATCCAGATGGACCCGGGCTCCAAGGAAGCCGAGCAGGCCGCAAACCTGATCCTCGACTCCTTCGTCGTGCGCGAGAACTGGCAGGCCCTCAAGGACAACTCCAAGTTCTACTACGATCAGGAGCGTCTGGGTTCCGCCAAGTTCAAGAAGGAAACCTACGAGATCTACGAGCGTTCGTCGTTCAAGGTCATCGAAGTCAACTTCGAGGCCGACAAGGACTACGGCAAGGCCGCCGACGGCTTCGTCGCCTTCTATGAGGAGTTCCCCGAAGCCAAGACCGCAGCGCAGGCCCTCAACAACGCATCGATCTACTACTACGAGGTCGACCGCGTCGACGACTCGGTGAGGATCCGCCATATCCTCGTCGAAGACCCGGCCTTCGGAGCCGGCGAGCTCTCCAAAAAGTACTACTACAACCAGGTCGCCGCACTCGGCTACGACTATGAGCTGATCGCCGACTACATCAAGGCGTCCCACTACTACGAGAAGCTCTGGGGCCTGTACCCCGAAGAGATGAAAGAGAAGAAGGACGACGCCGAGGCCGCCTCCGAGATCGAGAAGAAGGCCGGCGACGCCATCTACTCCGCCGCCGTCTTCCAGCACGGACTCGACAACTGGCAGGCGTCGATCGACAACTACAACGCCTTCTCGACTGCGTTCCCGAAAGACGAGCGCCTCGCCGACATCAAGCTCACCGTGGCGAAGATCTACGAAGAGCAGGAGATGTGGTCCGAGGCCTCGAACATCTTCCACACCTTCTACACCAAGCCGCCCCCGGGAGCGACGACGGAGTACGAGTACTTCGCGCGCCTGCACTACACGCAAGCCCTCGAGAAGATGGGCAACGCCAAGGAGCTGCTCAAGACGCAGGAAGAGACCGTCTCGATGTACCAGAAGTACGCCGAGGGCGGCGGAGAGGCGGGCGCTCACACCGAGTTCGTCGCCGAGATGATGTACAAGCTCGCCATCCCAGAGCTCGACACGTATATGGCGCTCGAGCTCAAGGGCAAGGGCAAGTCGCCCGGCAACGAGAAGAAGTCTCGCAAGGCCGAAGATGAAGCTTTGACCGCGAGCCTCGGCGAGAAGACCAAGGCACTGATGGGCGTCCAGCAGACGTTCACCAAGGTCGTCTCCGTCGGCGCTGGCGAGTGGGGCTTGGCGGCGCTGGTCGCATTGGGTCGCTCGTACGAAGACATGGGTGAAACGCTACGAACCGGCGACATGCCCTATTACCTGACCGAAGAGCAGCGCGAGATCTACACCATGGCCATCGAGGACAAGGTGTACGTGCAGGAAGAGAAGGCGGTCGAGGCATACGCCTTGGCGCTTCAGAAGAGCTACGAGCTCACGCTCTACAACGAGAACACCGCGTTCGCGACCCGCCGTCTCGGCGAGCTGCGTCCAGACGACTTCCCGGGCCTCCTCGAGCAGCTGCTCGATGCTCGGTACACCTCGAACACGTCGAGAAGCTACGACTTCGAATCGAGCCTGTAGGGGAAATGACCATGAAGACGATCTCTACTTCCCTCGCCCGCTTCCATCGCGGCCTCGTCTGCGCCTCGGTCCTGACCGGCCTGCTCACGCTCGCCGGCTGCCCCAAAGGCGGCAGCAGCGGTGGCTGGTCCGAGGAGGAACTCGCCACCAACCCGGCGGCCAACTTCCAGAAAGGCCTGGGCCTCCTTCAGAATCCCGATCGCAAGACCGGAGCCATCGACTACGCCGAAGCCTTCAAGGCCTTCAACGCCTCAGCCAACCTGGGCGGCGGCGCAAAAGCCGCTTTCAACGCCGGCTGGACCGCAGAGAAGCTGGGCCGACCTGCCGATGCGGAGGGCCACTACCGGGCGGCCTATGATGCCGATCCCACCTACGACGCTGCCATGTTCTCCCTAGCCCGCGTGCTCACCGAGCAGGGCAAGAACGAAGATGCTGTGGTGCTCTACCAGGGCCACGCCGAGAAGGATCCGAGCAACCTCGAGGCCCGTAACGACCTCGTCGCAGCGCTGATCAAGGCCCAGAAATTCGAGGCCGCCATCGCAGAGTCTCAGGCGATCCTCCGAAAGGACCCCAAGAACGCGTCGGTCTATCGAAACCTCTCCGCGCTGTACTATGCACAGAGTAACTACGGAATGAGCCAGCTGACGGCCAAGAAGGCCCTCGAGCTGAACGACGGCGATCCCGGCGTCTACAACAACATGGGCGTGACCTATCTGTTGCAGGGCGATGAACCGGCGGCCGTCGAGAAGTTCAAGACAGCCCTGAAGATCGACAGCGCGAACTTCGAAGCCAACATGAACCTCGGCTACACCGCTCTGAACTCCGGCGACTACACGCTGGCGTTGACGTCCTTCACGGCGGCAACGGGCTCAAACCCGGCTAGCCTCGATGCCAAGCTCGGCCTCGCCGTGTCCACGCGTGGAATCAAGGATTTCAAGCTCGCCGGTCAGCTCTACGACGAGATCATCGAGGCGGATCCGCAGGGTGAAGCCGCGTATTACAACGCCGCGACGCTGCACGAGAAGTACACCAAGGACTTCGCCAGGGCGCAGAAGTACCTCCAGGCCTACATCGACGCGCACGCTGGCGAGATCAGCCCGACCCACGAAGTCTTTGCACTCATGGAGCGCGTCAATCAGGCGAAGGCCGCCGAGGACGAGAAGAAGCGCCTCGAGGCCGAGCGCAAGCAGGCCGAGATCGATCGCCAGAAGCGCAACGAGCAGCTGCTCAAGGACATGTCGGTGATCATTACCGCAACCCAGGCCAAGCTCAATGCAAACCTGAAGTGCATCGACCCGGGCAGCGTCGAAGAGGTCGGCATGATCCTCGAGCAGGCTGCCATGGTGGTCGAGGCCGAAGAGATCGACATGGCGGGCGACATCAAGCAGCTGCTCGACATGTACGTGCCGGCAGTCGACGGTGCGATCGCCGGATGTGATCCGCGGCTGGTGGCCGCACAGGAGGCCGAGATGGCCGCCACTGGCAAGGTCACGCCGCTCGGCGAAGAAGGCTTGGACGAAACTCCGCCGGAAGCCGCTCCAGAAGAGGGTGCGGAAGTCCCCGCTGAAGGCGAGGAAGCACCCGCCGAGGGCGAAGAAGCTCCCGCCGAAGGCGAAGAAGCGCCACCGGAGGGCGCCGAGGCCCCGACCGAGGGCGGCGAAGAGCCTCCAGCAGAGGGCGGCGGCGAGTAGCACGAGCCCCCGATGCGAACTCAGGGCGGGAGTCGATTCATTGACTTCCGCCTTTGTTTTACGTCTTTGCTTCGAGTTGACGAATGTTTGGGAACCCACCCCGTAGAGGGCGTGTCAGGACGCTTTGACGGGAAGATGACCCCTACGGGGTTGTTCGGAGGCCCGTTACCCAACAATATACGCTGGTTCACGGTGCACCTTCGCCGTTTGACAGTCCACTGAGGTAGAGAAATGACCCGCATGCTGACCGCATTCGCCGCGATGATGTTCTTGGCCGGCCCGGCCTTCGCTCAAGCTGACGATTCTGGTCGGCAGATCAAGTACAAGGAACGGACCGAGATCGACTTTGAAGGCGTCGACGTTCAGGGCGAGCTCGTCAAGCCCAACGGTCAGCTACTCCTCGATCGACGCAAGGCCAGCTTCAATCCCCTGATTCGCCTCCGCGAAGACTTCAACAAGGAGATGAAAGACTCCGTGGATGAAGTCAAGTAAGCCAGCCTCCTCAAACGCCCAAATCCCCCCTTTTCCGACCTTCGGAGCCTTTCATGGCAGAGAACGAAACCGACGCAGTTCTGACTTTCGAGGTCTACCGCGGATCATCGCTCATCAAGCGCGCTGATTTCCACGAGTCCAGCATCACGATCGGCAGCGGGGTGAGCGCCCTCCTCCAAGTCGAAGACGATCAGGTCGCCGAGCTGCACGCCGTCATCAACATCGAAGAAGACGGCTCCGTCAGCCTGCTCGACCTCGGCAGTGACAATGGCGTCACAGTGGGAGGCGAGAAGGTCGCAAACGCCACCCTTCACACCGGTGACAGCTTCCAGATCGGAGAGCTGACCATCAACGTCATCGCCGAGCCCGCCAACATGGCAGACGAGGGCTTCGACGACCAAGACGCGACCTACGTTGCCCCCTCCATGGCAGCGCTGCGACAGATCGTAGATGCAGAGGCCTCTGGCAACGCAGAGGGCGTGCTGGTCGATGGTGAAGGCGATGCCGAGGACGAAGAGGACGACGGCCCCGAGATCACCGAAGAGGAGGAAGAAGAGGACACCGGCTACGTGACCGAAGACGTGATGCAGTTCATCCTGCGTTCCGGCACTGCCGGCACCGCAGTCGGCGTTGACAAGAAACGCCCGATGGTGCTCGAGGTCAACCAGATCTGGAGCGAGACGCTACTCGACACTCGACACTTCACAAAGCGCACGATGGGCCACGACGTCACGGTCGGCTCGAGCGTCGGCTACAAGTGGCACTTCCTCGGCATCGACATGGGCTGGATCCCCAGTCCGCTGCGGATCGTGTTGCCCCTCACGCCCCCGATGTGGTCCGAGGTCAACTCCGACTGGAAGAACGACTTCTACGCTCCGGACGAGAACCTTCCGGGATCCAACGATCACACGCTGTTCGTGCACGACATGGCCAACGAGTCCTACACGGCGCAGGTCGCCGACACATGGGATGGCTTTGTCGACATCGAAGACCAACGCTACACCTTCGAGGACCTCGTCGAAGCCGGCAAGGGCACGAAGTCTGGCAACATGTTCGAGATCCCGATGGAGCCGAATGTCCGCCTGATGATCGACATCGATGGCGTCGTCTTCTTCTCCCACATGGTGCATCCCGGCGCTCGGATTCTCTCCAAGACCGGCGACGACCTCGACTATCCGTTCATGGCCATCGCCTCCTTCATGGGCTTCCTCGGCCTGATGTTCGGCGTCGTCATGTACTTCTCCCCGAAACCGGCGGCGAACGAGATGACCGAGATCCCGGACCGCTTTGTGGAGCTGCTGCTCGACAAACCGGAGCCCGAGGAGAAGAAAGAGAAGAAGCCGGACGCCAACCCCGATGCTGGCGAGGGCGCCAAGGCCAAGAAGGAAGAGGGCAAGGTCGGCAAGAAAGACGCCAAGATGGAGAAGGCCAAGGGCAACAAGGTCGAGGTCAAGAAGAAGGAACTCGACCGCCAGGTGGCTGAGAATGCCGGTGTCCTCGGTGCTCTTCGCGACGCCGGCGATCTCGACGGTGTCTTCGGAACCTCCAACCTCGACGCGAACCTGACCGGCGGCGTAGGTGGCCTCATCGGCGCCAAGGGCACCCAGATCGGCTCTGGCGGCCTCGGCGCCCGTGGCTCGGGTCTCGGCGGCGGCGGCACGGCAGAAGGCCTCGGTGGCCTCGGCACCAAGGGCATCGGCTCCGGTCGCTCCGGGTATGGCGCAGGCGGCGGATCCTTCGGCGCCAAGGGCGAGGGCGGCATCGGCACCGTCGGCGGCGACCCGATCATCCTCGGTGCTCTCGACCGCTCCCTCATCGACGAAGTCATCAAGCGCCACATGAACCAGATCCGGTACTGCTATCAGCGCGAGCTGACCAAGAACCCGGCCCTGGGTGGCAAGGTCGTCATCAAGTTCGTCATCGCCAAGGATGGAACGGTTTCTTCGGCCTCGGTCAAGACAACCACCATGAACAACGGCGCAGTCGAGCAGTGCATCGTCGGCCGGTTCATGCGCATGCAGTTCCCCGAGCCCAAGGGCGGCGGCATCGTCATCGTTTCGTATCCGTTCATCTTCAGTCCCGGTTAGCTGGACCGCCCCGCCGCCCGTCCGGGTAGCAGGGTCAGCAACCGAATCCGCCCCCACGGGAGTTTGACTTCCTGATGGGGGCGAACCTGTGATAAATATCCCCGACTCCCAAGAGGATTCCCGCAATGCGGACACTGCTTGCCATCGCCCTTTTGCTGGCCACACCCACCGCATTCGCCCAAGAAGATGCGGCGGATTCCAAGCGCAGCGCCAGGGCCGGAAAAGAGGACATCGTTCGCGAGATCGAAAAGGGCACCTACATCAAGGCTGGTGCCGGATCGGCGCAGTTCATCGGTATCGGCGGTACCCCCTATGGCACCATCCTGTCCCCCGTGATCGCCATGGAGCTCGGATTTGGCCAGGACTTCGTCGACAATGAGCGCATGTCGGTAGCCTGGGAGATCGACCTGCACCAGGGTCTCTTCAACGGCCCCAAAGAGGACCAACTCCAGGCACTGTCGCCTGCGGTCAGGATCCAGGGTGACATCCACACCTTCACGGCAATGGGCGCGATCGAGCTCAGCACCTACCTCTCTCGCCGCTTCGGACTCGGTATCCGCGCTGGCGGCGGCGTGATGGCCGTTCCCCTCTTGATGCACACCGATCGATACACCGATGAAATCGTCGGCGGATACTGGGGTGGAAGCGCGTCCGTAGTGCACGGCAGCCCCCTCCCCCTCGCCTTCGGCGGCCCGACGATCGAGTACTACACCAAGCTGTCTCACTTCTCCATCGGGCTGGACGCAGACGTTGGCTACGTCATCGGCTTCGATCTGGGCATCAACGCGACGGGCTATCTGAAGTACACGTTCTAGACCAAGCGCACCCGCATCGGGCCCCGATGCGGGTGTGCCCGACGGTTGCACCCGAAGCGCGCCAAAGTTACTCCGGCGCTCCCAAACACCGTACGCCGGCCGCTGGGCCGTCCAATGCGAGGAATAATGAACAGCGAAATGGGCCTTCTCGGCCGCAAATTGGGCATGACCCAGCTCTTCAACGACGACGGCGAGGTCATCCCGGTGACCGTGATCCAGACCGGACCCTGCACGGTCGTCAGCGTCAAGACCGCCGACGGAAAGGACGGTTACAACGCCATCCAGCTCGCGTTCGAGGCCAAGAAGACCCAGCGTACGAACAAACCCGATGCGGGACAGTTCAAGGGTGCAAACCTCGAAGCCGCTCCCAAGGTCGTGCGAGAGATCCGCCTCACCAAGAAGGGTCTCACCGATCTAGAGGTTGGCAAAGTCATCGGGGCCGGCGACGTGTTCACCGAGGGCAAGCTCGTCGACGTGGTTGGCGTATCCAAGGGCAAGGGTTTCCAGGGCGTCATGAAGAAGTACAACTTCGCGGGCTTCGAACGTTCTCACGGCGTGCACGAGTTCTACCGCCACGGTGGCTCCATCGGTACGCGCCTCACCCCAGGTCACGTCTTCAAGGGCAAGAAGATGCCGGGGCAAATGGGCAACGCGCAGGTCACCGTGCAGAACATCTCCGTCGCACGCGTGGACGCCGAGCGCAATCTGCTCTACGTCCGCGGCGGCGTGCCCGGCGCAGTGGGCACGCTCGTGACGATCAGGAACGCAGTCAAGGGCTGATCCCATAGATGGCCAGGCATCTATGGACGCCGAGTCGACAGCGTATCGCCAAGGCCAACCTGACTGCCTTCATGGCTCAGGTCAATCGGCGGTGCGGGACCGATCTCGATAGCTACGACGAACTCTACGACTGGTCTGTCACCGAGATCGCGACGTTCTGGGCCCAGATCTGGGATTTCGCAGACATCGTGCACTCGCGACCCGCTGACCAGGTCCTAGGAAACCCAGACATGCCGGGCGCCGAGTGGTTCACTGGCGCTCGACTGAACTTCGCGGAGAACTTGCTCCGCCATCGCGACGATCGCCCTGCTCTTGTGGAGTTCCACGAGAGCGGCACGGTGCGCCGCCGCAGCCACGCCGAGCTCTACGTCGCGGTTGCCAAGCTCGCTCGTACGTTCCGCGAAATCGGCGTTCAGACGGGCGATCGCGTCGGCGCCTTCATGCCGGATCGAATCGAGAGCTTGGTCGCAATGCTCGCCGCGACGAGCATCGGTGCCATCTGGTCGTCGTGCAGCCCGGACTTCGGCTTCAAGGGCGTGATGGACCGTTTCGACCAGATCGCACCCAAGATCCTCATCGCCGCAGACGGCTACACCTACAGCGGCAAGGCCTTCTCGTCGCTGGACCGGATTCGGCAGGTCGTTGCCGAGATCGATTCGATCGAGCGCGTGTTGATCGTGCCCGTTCTCGGGTCCGACATCTCGGAGGAACCGAAGGCCATGTCATGGGCGGAGGCCGTCAACAACGACAGTGAGACGATCGAATTCGCGCAGCTCCCCTTCGACCATCCCCTCTACATCCTGTACAGCTCCGGCACGACTGGGGTGCCAAAGTGCATCGTGCACGGCGCTGGCGGCACGCTCCTCCAACACGCCAAGGAACACATCCTCCACTGCGATATGGGCCGGGACGACTCGCTCTTCTACTTCACGACCTGTGGCTGGATGCTCTGGAACTGGGTGGCGAGCGGCTTGTTTGTCGGGTCGTCGGTGGTGCTCTTCGACGGCAGCCCGGCCTATCCCGACGTGGGTGCGCTGTGGCGCATGGCAGAACAGGTGGGCGTCACGCACTTCGGCACGAGTCCGAAGTTCCTCTCCGTCTGCAAGAAGGCCGGCATGGTCCCCCGAGAGGACTACGACCTGACCCGCCTGCGGGTGGTCCTTTCCACGGGATCCCCGCTCTCGACCGAGCTCTTCGAATGGGTGTATTCCGATATCAAAGCAGACCTCCAGCTCGCATCGATCTGCGGAGGAACCGACATCATCTCATGCTTCATGCTCGGATCACCGATCGATCCGGTCTACGCTGGAGAGATCCAGAAGCGCGGCCTTGGCATGAAGGTCGAGGCCTGGACCGCCGATCGGCAGCCCGCCGTCGGCGTGAAGGCGGAGCTGGTGTGCACGGCCCCGTTTGTCTCCATGCCGGTCGGTTTCTGGAACGACCCCGGCGATAAGAAGTACATCGATGCGTACTACTCAGTGTTCGAGGGGGTGTGGCGACACGGCGACTACATCGGGATCACACCCCGCGGCGGCGTGATCGTCTATGGCCGCTCGGACGCGACGCTGAATCCCGGCGGCGTAAGGATCGGAACCGCCGAGATCTACCGGCAGGTCGAATCGCTCGACGAGGTAGCCGACGCCATCGTGATCGGACAGCGGCACAAGGACGACACAAGAGTGGTGCTCTTTGTGGTTCTGGCGGATGGCCACGAGCTCGATGAAGCCCTGATCGAGAAGATCAAGACCCACATCCGAAAGACGTGCACTCCGCGACACGTCCCGGCGATCGTCTTGGCCGCACCTTCAATACCGCGGACCATCAGCGGCAAGAAGGTCGAGATCGCGGTGACGCGGATCATCCACGGCGAGGCCGTCGCAAACCGTGACGCGCTCGCGAATCCCGAGGCTCTGGACTTCTACGAGAATCAGGACCTCACCTGAGGCGATAGTTGGGCGCCTCTTGGGTGACGATCACGTCGTGCACGTGGGACTCGTGCAGGCCAGCCGAAGTGATGCGAACAAAGCGGGCATCGGTGTGCATGGCGGGGATGTCGGGGCACCCACAATAGCCCATCGAAGCTCGGATTCCGCCGACCATCTGATAGATGACATCACCGATGGGGCCCTTGTACGGAACCCGGCCGACAATGCCCTCGGGGACTAGCTTCCGGGTGTCCGCCTCGGGATCTCCGGCGTCGTCCTGGAAGTAGCGATCCGCGGACCCCGCCCGCATGGCCTCGATGGAGCCCATGCCCCGGTAGGCCTTGTAGCGCCGACCCTGGAAGAGCACGACTTCGCCTGGTGCTTCCTCGGTTCCCGCGAAGAGGGAGCCGATCATGCACGCATCGGCGCCCGCTGCGAGCGCTTTGGCAATGTCACCCGAGTACTTGATGCCGCCATCAGCGATGATCGGAACCCCGCGAGAGTGGGCCGCCTCGGCACAGTTCTTGATGGCCGAGAGCTGCGGCACGCCAACCCCGGCGACGACCCGAGTCGTGCAGATCGAGCCGGGGCCGATGCCGACCTTGACGATGTTCGCGCCCGCGTCGATGCATGCCAGGGTCGCCTCGGCAGTGGCGACATTGCCGACGACGAGCAGCTGATCGGGCCAGGCTGAACGCACCGCACGAGCCGCCTCGAGCACACCCTCGCTGTGGCCGTGGGCAGTGTCGATGACGATCACATCGCAGCCGGCGTTGACGAGTGCCGCGACGCGCTCGTCTCTGTCACCGCCGACACCAACCGCGGCGCCGCAGATCAAGCGCCCGCGACCATCTAGTGCGGAGTTGGGGTATTGACCGATGCTCTCGATGTCCTTGATCGTGATGAGCCCCTCGAGTCGACCGTCATCGGCGACCACCAGGAGCTTCTCGATCTTGTTCTCCTGCAGCAGGTCTTTGGCCCGCTCGAGGCCCGTTCCCGGCTTGACCGTGACCAGCCGGGTGCTCATGACCTCTCGTACGGCGCGGTTGAGATGGCGCTCGAAGCGGAGATCGCGATTGGTGAGGATGCCGACCGCTCGCCCATCTACGACGACTGGCACACCAGAGATGGAGTGCTCGCGCATGATGCGCCGCGCCTCGGCGAGGGTGACGTCGGGCGTGACAACAACGGGGTCGGTGACCGTGCCGGTGACCGCTTTCTTGACCTTGAGGACCTCGGCGGCTTGCGCGGCCACCGAGTTGTTCTTGTGCACGATCCCCAGCCCACCGCTGCGGGCCATCGCGATCGCAGCATTGCCCTCTGTGACGGTGTCCATGGCCGCCGAGATCAGCGGGATATTCAGACCGAGGCCATCCCCGAGACGGGCAGAAACATCGACGTCCCGTGGAAGGACGGCACTGTGACGTGGCACGAGGAGCACGTCGTCGAACGTGAGTGCCAAGGGGACATCGTCGGGCAACATCGCCACCTCCGGGATTGCGCAAAGGGTTCGAAGGGTTGCAGTCCTATTCCACGCTCCTCTCCCTGGCAACGACCCATCCCGGCGGGGATTTGACAAAGGACTTCACTCCCCGTAGAAACGCGCGAGTGCACTACACACGGGCCGGATCGGTCCACACAACTCGGAGGGTCCAATGCGGTCCCCACTGAACCTGCTTCTCCTGGGACTCCTCGCCGGCTGTGCAAAGTCATCGAGTCCCGTCACGCCCGCTGCCGCCAACCCTTGGGCGGCAAATCCATGCAGTGCTGCGGCCAGCCTGGAGGCCGCGGACGCACTCTGGGACGAGCGCGCCGACGAGGCAAAGCTCAAGGAAATCCTTGAGAAATACGAGTCTGCCTTCAATGCGGACCCCAAGAACCGCCACGTCCTCATTCGCCTGACGCGCGGCTGGTACTTCTACGGTGACGCCTTCTCGGACGAAAAGGACACCAAGGTCGAGCGCTGGGGCAAAGCCCTGGAGTTCGGCAACGCCTGCATCTCCCTCAACGACGATGTGGCGAGCCAGCTCGCTTCTGGGAACAAACCCGCCGACGCTATCGGAGCAGCGGTGAAAGACGATGTCGGATGCCTGTACTGGACCGCGACCGCCCTCGGCAAATGGGGCAAGATCCAGAGTTTGTCGAAGACTCTCAAGCATCTACCCACGGTCAAGGCCTATGTAGCCAAGGCTGAAGAACTCGACCCGTCCTACTACCACTACGGACCCGCTCGCTATTGGGCCGCCTATTACTCGGCGCTTCCCAGCTTTGCAGGCCAAGATTACGAGAAGTCCGCCAGCTACTTCGACGCCGCCATCGAGGCTGCCCCCTACTACCTGCCGACTCGGGTGCTGCGCGCCGAATACCTCGCCGTCGGAACCCAGAACGTGAAGATGTTCGACGAGGACCTCGACTTCGTCATCAACGCCGATCCGAACATGAATCCCGAAGCCGGGATCACGGCCGAGAACGTCAAGGACATCGACAAGGCCAAGGGCATCCTCGCCAAGCGCCACGAGCTCTTCGACAAACACGCTATCGAAAACGCCAACTAGGAGGCTCGTTTGCGATCCCTCATCCGCAGTGCCGCCCTCGCGACCGCCGCCTCCACCCTCGCCATTCTTGCGTTCGCTCCCGGAGCAACCCAGGCCCAAGGCAAGATCGAGCTCAACATCGGCAGCCTCGCCCCCAAGGGCACGCCGTGGATGGATCTGCTCGAAGATGTCGAGAAGATCATCGAGACGGACTCCGGCGGTCGCATCAACGTCATCATCCGTCCACCGGGCGTGATGGGCGAGGTGGAGATGGTGCGTGAGACCCGCAAGGGAGAGCGTCTCCAGGGTGCCGCCGTGACCACCGCCGCCATCGCCGAAGGCGGCAACATCCCGCAGCTGTCCATCATCGAGCTGCCCTTTCTGTTCGACACCAACGCCGAGGCCGACCACCTCCTCGACAACGTGCTCTGGGATCCCTACACCCAAATCCTCGAGAAACGTGGGTTCAAGCTCGGGGTTTGGTCCGAGAACGGCTGGAGGTCCTTCGCCACCAAGGGCGAGGCGATCCGAGTTCCGGACGACGTGAAGAAACACAAGATGCGCGCCCAGGAGAGCGACGTACATGTCGCCATGTACAAGTCCTTTGGCGTCACCCCGATCCAGAAGCCGATGACAGAGGTCCTCACCTCCCTGCAGTCCAAGGTCATCGATGGCCTCGACAACACCGCGCTCTACATCCAGGCCGGTGGACTCGCCGAGCCCCTCGACAACTTCACGAAGTCCCGGCACATCTACCAGCCGGCAGCCGTGATCTTCTCGAAGCGATGGTTTGACGGCCTTCCCCCAGATCTGCAAGAGATCGTGATGCGGCCCAAGTCCCTCGCTGCAGGCGGTCGCGAGGCCATCCGAGCCGAAGACAAGCTTATGATCGAGCAGTTCGAACTGTTCAGCGTCGAGGTCATCGAGCTCTCCGACGATGAGCGCAAGGCCTTCGCCGATGTCGCCACCAAGATCCACGATGACTACGCGGCCACCGTGACCGAAGGTCCGGGCCTGCTGAAGACGATCCGCGACGCGCTGGCCGAGTTCCGCAAGTAGGAGACGGATGCAGCGCTGGATAGGCCGGTTCTTTCGGGCCATCGACATCATCACCGTCGATCTCTGGCGTGGGATCAAAGACGGCGTCCGAGCCCTGATCGACGGGCCGCTGCAAGGCGTGTTTTTCGCGCTAATACTGGCGTTTACTGCGATCATGGTCATTGTCGAGACCGTGGGCTGGTGGATCGACCGGGCCGTCGGCCTCACGGAGCGCTCCTTCGCCTTCGCAGCCATGCTCGTGATGACCTTCCTGGCATTCAACGAGTACCTCGCCCGGGAAGTTCGCCCGTTCCTCCTAGAAAATGGGCTACTCCCTCCTCAGTACGGCGACATGTTCGGCCTGTGGGCTCTCGAAGGCCAGATGAACATGGCCCTGCTCCTGATGGTGGTGGTCGGATTCCTAGGTGGATCCCTGGCAACCCAGGAGCGCAAGCACATCGCCGTCGACGCCATTGGGCGAGTGCTCGCCCCGGGCGCCGCTCGTTTCGTGAGACGGGTCACGTCCGTGGTGGCGGCGGGCCTCTGCTACATCTTCATGAAGGGCTCTTGGACCGCGGTCTTTGCCCACACCCAGGACAACTTCGAGGGTGCCCGCATCTGGGGCACCACCATGGCCGGGGCCATCAACCTCCTGGTCGCCCAGATGCCCGGCGAAAAGGTAGGTCCAGGCTCCTGTGCCGAGGTCGCCCTCGATGTCAGACCGACCGAGCTCTGCCCCCAGGTGGACTTCGCAACCGCCGACACCTGGCTCGACGCAAAATACGACGCCGGACTCGACCCGTTCGAGCTGTTTGCCTTCAGCTACGTCGACGCCGGGGACCGTTTCCCGCTGTGGATCCCGCTCCTGCTCCTGGTGGTCGCCTTTGGGATCATGGCGGTGCGCTTCCTCGGACAGGCGCTCTACACCAACCCCTACAACGACGGAGTTGTCGCCGGCATCGTCGAACCCAAGGCCGGGAATCGACGAGTGGTCGACGTCGTGCTCGCCGGCGCCTTCCCCGGTGCCCTGATCGCGATGGGCATCGGAGCTTGGCTCGGGACCGGCTGGCTCATCGTGCTGGCGTCCATCATCCTGGTGTTCCTCGGTGCGCCACTCTTTGTGGCGGTGGGAGTGGGCACCCTGGCATGCTGGGTACTCATTCGGAATGGATCGGCCGAGACGGTGGTCTCCGACATGTTCGAGGCCACCAAGAAGCAGGAACTCCTGTCGATCCCGTTCTTTGTGTTGGCCGGAAACCTCATGACCCGCGGCTCCATCGCCGCCCGCCTCATCGACTTCGCCAAAGCGGGCATTGGGGCCATCCCCGGCGGACTCGGGGCCGGAGCCGTCGCCGCCTGCGCTTTTTTCGCCGCTATCAGCGGTTCGTCGCCGGTCACCGTGATCGCCATCGGAACGATCATGTTCCCGATGCTGCTCAAGGAGGGGTACTCCGAGAAGTACAGCATGGGCGTGCTCACCACCGCCGGCGGCCTCGGAATCATCATCCCTCCGTCGATCCCGATGATCGTGTACGCCATCATGGTCAGCGGCCAGAAGGACGTCGGCGTCGTCGATCCAGCTACGCTCTTCAAAGCCGGCATCTTCCCTGGCATGTTCATCGCGACGGTGCTCATCGCGTACACCGTGTTCCAGATGTGGCCCCGACAACCCGAAGCGGTCGCCGCCCTCGAGCCAGAGCCGGGTTGGGTGAGGCGCTATGTCAGCGGCGTTGCGGTGGCCTTCATCCGGGGTCTCCCGAGCCTGTTCCTGCCAGTCCTGATTCTCGGCGGGATCTATGGGCTGATGGACCTCAGCTACATCGGGATCGACTTCGCCGTCCGCTTCACGGTCACTGAGGCCGCAGCAGTCGCCGTCGTGTATGCGCTGTTCGTGGAGCTCGTCATCAACCGGGAGCTAAAGCTCAAGGATCTTCCGGACGTTTTCGCCGAAAGCGCGATGATGATGGGCACGCTCTTCCTGATCTTGGTCATCGCGATCTCCCTGAATCGCTTCTTTGTCTGGCAAGAGATCCCCGACGCCGCCACCGCCTGGATGGTGGCCCACGTCGACAGCAAGCTCACCTTCTTGATCATGGTGAACCTGTTCCTGCTGGCCCTGGGCTGCGTGATGGACATCCTGTCAGCGATCTTGATCGTTGCGCCTTTATTGGCGCCGATCGCCGCTTCCTATGGGATCCATCCGGTGCACTTCGGGATCATGTTCATCGTCAACCTCGAGCTCGGCTACCTGACACCGCCGCTGGGCATCAACCTGTTCGTGGCCTCCACGGTCTTCGAGCGGCCGATCCTCGAGGTCATTCGATCGGTGATTCCGTTCCTGCTGCTGATGTTGTTCTGCCTGGTCGTCATCGTCTGGATTCCCAGCCTGAGTCTCTTCCTCGTGGAGTAGGGAGTAGGGAGTAGGGAGTAGCGGGCGCGACGGTTACCAGGTCTCACTATCTGTAGCAGGAGGACCTCATGGCCCACCCCTGGCACGATCTGCCCAACAATCCCGACACCTCTCACGAGTCCTTCAATGTGGTCATCGAGATCCCGCGGGGTTCAAAGGTCAAGTACGAGCTCGACAAACCAACCGGGCTCCTCCGTGTGGATCGCGTTCTCTACAGTGCGGTGGCCTATCCGTGCAACTACGGCTTCATTCCCCGCAGCTACTGCGACGACGGTGACCCCCTCGACGTGCTGGTCCTGGGTGCCGAGCCGGTGCAGCCGCTCGCAATCCTCGAGGCCCGCGCCATCGGGGTGTTTCACATGCTCGACGAGGGCAAGGGGGACGACAAGATCGTCGCTGTGCACATCAACGATCCCGCCGTGTCCAGCTACACCGACATCAGCGAACTCCCGCCGCACACGATGCGGGAAATCATGCGGTTCTTCCTGGACTACAAGATCCTGGAGAGCAAGGAGGTCGTGGTCGACAAACCGGCCGGAGCCGACCGCGCCAACCAGACGTTGCAGGAGAGCTTCGCCCTGTACCGGAGTGAGGAGAGCCGGCTCCGGGGCTGGGGCTAGAACGTGCGCGTCTGGCTCACGTTGGTCGCCTTGGCGGGATGCAAAGCCCAGCCAGACCCGGCACCGCAGATCTCCTGCGACGTGCAGCTAGACAACGCCCTCCGCGTGGACTGCGAGACCTCCGAGGCAACTCGTTTCCTGTACGAGAGTGATGGCGAGAAGCGGGCTCTCGACGTGAAGGCCGGTGTCTTCACGCTGTCGGGCATGGCTGCGAATACATCGTGGAGTTGGTCTGCCGACGGCGCCACTGGAGCCTTCACGACCGGAAGCCCGCCCGACGAGCTGCCCGCGATCTCGGTCTCGGGGGAGAGCACCGTGCCCTACGTCTTGTTCGCGGTGGGGGTCTTCGCCATCATCGCCGACTCCACCGGTGAGATCGTCTGGTATCAGCAGTTCGAGGGTGGCTGGACCCTGCGCGGCGGCGGGGTCTCTGGCTTCGACTTCACCCCCGAAGCCACCGTGCTCGCCGTCTCGGAGTCAAACATCTTCGAGGTCGATCTCAGCGGGACCGAGAAGCTGCGAATCGAACGAGAGGATCGCCCCCTACACCACGACATCTTTCGCGCCGATGGCCTCACCTACGCCCTCAATGCCGACAGCCACAGCTACCCGACCGGGGAGTTCGTGCTCGATGGGCTCTACATCTACGACAGCAGCGGCATCCGAGTCGCCTCCTGGGACCTCGCCGACCACATCGCTTCGGACCCAGAACCGGTGCAAGGGGCGAGTGCCTTCTGGTCAGAAGAGTTCCCTGGCGCAGAGGATTATGCGCATACCAACGGGGTCTTTGCCGCGGCAGACGGCACCATCCTGCTCTCTCTTCGAACCTATGATTCGGTCTGGGCGCTGGCCGGAGTCGACGAGGCCGACTTCGGCGCGATCCGCTGGGTCCTCGGAGGCGTGCAGAGTGACTTCGAAGTGACCTCGGACCAGACGGACTACACCGAGTTCCTCGGTCAGCACCATCCACGAATGGTCGAGGACGTGGTCACCGTCTTTGACAACCGGAAGGGGGAAAACGCCCGGACTGTCGCTGTGGACATCGACGAGGCGTCCTGGACCGCCGAGATCACCGAAGTGCACGCCCTCGGCGCATCCTGCTCGATCCAGGGAGCGAACTATCCCCTTCCCTCCGGCAATGTACTGGCGACCTGCGGAGAGCGGCACCGAATCGTAGAGATCGCTCCCGACGATTCCGAAGTGTGGGAGATGTTGGTCGAGACCACCGCGACCGCGGTAGCCAGGGGAATTCCCATTGCAGAGCCGCCACCGGGCTGGTGAGGCTTCACCACCAGGGATATCGGGCGGGCCATGAGATCTGCAGGTCCGTACATCCTGCTGCTGCTGATGGTCGTGAGCGGCTCGCTCTTGGCGTTCTCCCTCGAACCCCTCACCGGCCGCATGATCACGCCGTTCTTTGGCGGCGCCATCCACGTGTGGACCGTATCGGTGATGGTCTTCCAAGGACTGCTCTTCGGCGCCTACCTGTACGCACATCTGCTCGCGCGGCGGATCGGAGGCCTCCACCTCGGTGTGATCCTGCTGCCCGTGTTCTTCCTGCCGCTGGAGATCTCGGCGGTCCCCCATCCCGACGCCCCCATCTTCGCTCTGATCATCGACCTCCTCGAGAGCGTCGGGGTGCCGTTCTTTGTGTTGGCGACCACCTCGGTCGTCGCCCAACACTGGCTGGCCAGCTCCAACCAAGACCGTGAGCCGTGGAGCCTGTACGCCGCCTCCAACGTCGGCTCCCTGGTGGCCCTCCTCGCGTACCCGCTCGTTGTGGAGCCGCTCATGGGTGTGTCGTCCCAGGGAACGCTGTGGGCCGCGCTCTACTTGGTGTACTGCGCGCTCTGCATCTCTGCGTGGCGAGCCCTGCGACCCAGTGGGGAGATCGCCGAGGCCGAGCCCAGCCCCGCACCGAGTGCGACGGACTACGCCCGATGGATCGCGCTGTCCGCTGGACCCTCGATGTTGCTGCTCTCCGTCACCAATGTCATCACGTCCGAGCTGGGGTCCTTCCCGCTGTTCTGGGTGCTGCCGCTCGCACTCTACCTGGGCAGCTTCGCCCTGGCTTTTCGCGATCACGACGAGCCTGGATACCTGGCGGAGTTCTGGCCGGATCTGGTGCTCTGGTTCGGTCTGCTCTGCCAGTTCGTGACCCTCGCCGAGATGCAGCCGCTCCTGTATGCGGCCTTCTTCGGGATCTGCTGGGTGGTCCACGAACGTCTGTACCTGTCCCGGCCGGCCCCTCGCCATCTAACGGCTTTCTACCTGGCCATCGCGCTGGGTGGATGGCTGGGGGGCATCGCTGTCTCAGTCATCGCACCCCTGGTCTTCGACCGCCTCGCCGAGGTCGGCATCTCCATGCTTCTCGTGGCTGCGGCGATGCTGTGGGTCGCCGGCCGCCCAGGTCTGAAGTGGTGGAAGGAAGCGCACATCCGCTATTCCGGCTCCCGCGCCATCCTCGCCGGAACGGTGGCAGCGCTACTCATGGCGTTGCTGGCCAACGATCAGCAGAAAGGGTTCCTCGACCGGGAACGTACCCTGTACGGGATCTTCACCCTCGCCGAGCGGGAGAGCGCGGACGGCCACCGCTATCGAGAGCTCGCGAGCGGCCAGACGGCCCATGGAAAGCAGTATGTCGACGGTCCAAACACCGCGACACCCATGAGCTACTACCACCCCGCAGGCCCGAACCAGACCGCGTTGGCCCTGCGAAAGAAACCCGGCAGAATGGCCGGTATTGGCCTCGGGGCCGGGGCAATCGCTGCGACCTTGGTAGCAGGCGACGAGCTCGTCTTCTACGAGATCAATCCGACCTCGGAGCGTATGGCTCGCGACTGGTTCACCTACCTCGCAGACAGCGCAGGGGACGTCGATGTCCGAATCGGAGACGCGCGACTGTTGCTGGCAGCGGAGGGCGATCGAGCACCCTACGACGCCCTGTTCGTCGATGCCTTCGCTGGCGACGGCATCCCCACACACCTCCTCACCGAAGAGGCCTTCCGCATCTACCTCGACCGCCTCTCACCGGATGGGATCCTCGTGGTCCACATCTCCAATCGCTACTACGACCTGCGCGCGGTCCTGGCGACGACGGCGGCGACCCTCGATCTGGCCGCAGTAAGCAAGAGGGTGTGCAGCGACGGGGGTGCCGATGAGGACTGCGACGGGCCGCCCGAGAGCGACGATCCGCTCTATGACCCAGCGACGACGGTGGCGATGAGCCGCGATGCGACGGCCCTGAAGCCCCTACTCGCCGCTGGCTGGCGGGATCTAGCAGAGCATCCAAAGCCGCTGCGGCTGTGGACCGACGACTACATCGACATCATCGCCGCAATGCGCGCTCAGTGAGAACCTAATTGGCGTTTCGTGGGCGTCGATCGTCGACGAATCACAGACGACAAAATCCCGGTCATGATGTGCAACGTACCAAAATTGAGTAGGTTGCTACATGGCACGCCCCTCCAACACCAATGCCCGCAGAGCTGAGATCGTAGAGGGGCTCCTGCAGGTGATGTCTGCCAAGGGCTACGAGCGCGCGACGATCACCGAGATCGCCGCCGCAGCTGGCCTCGCGAGCGGTCTCGTGCACTACCACTTCGAGAACAAACAGCAGATCCTCGTCGCCCTCGTCGAGCGCCTGGCGGCCACGGTGAGCAAGCGGTACGGAGCCCCAAGAGAGTCGCCCCGAGCCCAGCTTCTCGCGCTTGTCGACGCCCATCTCGCCCTCGGTGACGACGCCGACCCGCGCGCCGTTGCCGCCTGGGTGGTGATTGGTGCGGAGGCAATCTCTCAGCGAGAGGTTCGGGACGTGTACTCGGCTGCATTAGAGCGTGTTCGGGCCGAAATCGAGCGACTACTCGGAGCGTGGCGCTTCGAACTGGGTCTCGATCCCAGGCCTGCGAAAGCCGGGGCCGCTGCAATCTTGTGCGCCATCGAAGGTGCCTACCAGCTGTCCGCCGGGGCGCCGACGCTCCTGCCCGAGGGCTCCGCAGCCCCGACCGTCCGCTCCCTGTGCGAAGCCCTGGCCACCCGTTGATCGAAGGCCCCCTCACCTTCCCTCCCCGATTCTGGGGTGAGCTCCTCGCGGCGTACGCCATGCCACAGCGGCACTATCACACCTTTGGCCACGTCCGAGACGTGGTGCAGAGCTACCAGCGCGTTCCCGACTGGAACCAGCCCGACGAGGTGTTCGTAGCCATCCTGTTCCACGACGCGATCTACGAGGCTGGGCGAGCCGACAACGAGACCCGGAGCGCTGTCCTCGCCATGTCGGCCATCCAGCGCTGGCAGATCGCGGTGAATGCCGCGCGCGTCGGCGAGCTGATCGGACTCACGGCCCGCCATGGCGATATCGACGCCGCTGATATCGACGTCGACGCCGCGATGTTCTTGGACTGCGACATGGCGATCCTCGCTGCGGATTGGCCGGCGTTCGAGGCCTATGAAGCGGGAATCGCCTCAGAATACGCTCCCGTCCACGGCGATGGCTATCCCGCTGGTCGGCGGGCATTCCTGGAGCAGCTTCTCGAGGGGAGCATCTTCCTCTCTCCAGGATTCCGAGATCGCTACGAGAGCACCGCGAAAGCCAACATTCGCAGGATTCTCAGAGCGTCTTCGCCAGCCGGGTCCCATTGACCTGCCAGCGAACGCCGTTGAAGTAGCTGCTCTGAACCTCCACAGCTGACGGCGCCGGGTGCCAGCGAAGCCGCTCGCATCGGGCATCCACTCCTCAGTGGGACATCGAGATCCCCATGACCGGACGAAGTGCGATCATTTTTCCGCAACTCGACGGAAAATGGCGGTTTACCGGCGGAGTCAGGCCGGAATGATTCTTGCTTTACACGCCCGTGACTGTTGTGTGAGTGAAGTCATGACCCGCCTTGCTTTTGTTGCCCTCCTCGTTTCCACCGGCTGTTCGGAGTGGGAGTTGAATAACTCCGGCGACCCCGACAACATGCCCGCGCCGAACATCCTCATCGACCCGCCTGCCCTGCAGTATTCGATGCTTTCCAACGGCGAAACCGAGGTCCTGTCCTTCACGATCGGAAACGACGGCGAAGCGGACCTCGACGTGTCCGACATCCGCGTCGCCTCGGGCTTGGCCTTCAAGATCCTCACCCCGCAGATCGAATACCTGATTCCCGTGGGCGAGACGGTCAAGATCGACGTGGTGTTCAGCCCACTCTCCACGCTGGACTTCGGTCAGGTGTTGGTCTCCAGCGACGATCCCGACACCCCAGAGGCCCCGGTCGACCTCTCCGGTCAGGGCGCAGTGCCCGAGCTCGACGTCACTCCCGACTTCCACGACTTCGGACCGACTGCCATTCCGTGCGGCGACACGGTCGAAGTCCTCCTCAGCAGCGTCGGCGCCGAAGACCTCATCATCACCGAACTCGACTACCTGTCCGGTGGCCTGCTCACCCTCGACGACGGCCTCGTCCAGCAAGCCCTGCCGCTCACGCTCACCCCAGGGCAGTCCGCGAGCGTGTGGGTCAACATGAGCGCGGTCGACCTCGGCTCCGATACCGGCATGCTCTCCGTCACCAGCAACGACCCCCGCGGCGTCGTCACCGCCGACCAATCGGCCGAGGGTTTCTACTCCGCCGAGGTCACCGAGCAGTTCCTTGAGCCAGATGTGGCGCCCGTCGATGTCATGTTCCTCATCGACCAGAGCTGCTCCATGGAGCAGGACAACGTCGACGACATCAACAACGGCATCCCCGGCTTCATCACCGAGCTTCAGGCCGTCTCCGACTGGCAGCTGATCCAGGTCACCCAGGAGAATGGCTGCGCCAACGGCGGCGTCCTCGACGACACCTTCCCCAACGCCGACCAGCTCCTGATCAACAACGCCTTCAACAGCAACCACCACCAGTACACCGAGGCCCTCCTCGAGCTCGCCGACATCGCGCTGCAGAAGAGCGCCCCCGGCCAGTGCAATGATGGTTTCCTCCGCCCCGGTGCCGCACTACACATCATCGTCGCCAGCGACGAGCGTGAGCAGTCCAACGTGAACTGGTCCAACTGGCTCTCCAGCTACGAGGGCCACGTCGGCAGCCAGAACGTCACCGTCTCCAGCGTGGTCGACTTCAACACCAACTGCGGGGACAACAGCGGAGCCACTGGCTACCAAGAGATCACAAACGCCACGGGCGGCGTGATGCTCGACATCTGCAACGCCAACTGGGGCGCCCAGATGACGAACATCGCCCAGGCCGTTGCCGCCGGCTCGCGGACCTACAACCTCGGCCAGCTCGCGATCCCGGGCACCATCGAGGTGACGGTCAATGGTGCACCGACAACCGACTTCACCTACAACGCCGCAGACAACTCGGTGACCATCAACTCGCCGGCTGTCGGTGTCGGTGACGTGGTGGACGTGGACTACGCCGTCGCAGCCGACTGCTAGTTTCAGACATTTCGGGAGAGATAGAGGGCGAGGGGTAACTCCCTCGCCCTCACACTTCCTTGGGTGGATGTTGGTATCGTCGGCTATCGTCGGTATCCGGAGGTTCTATGACTCGCGCCACCACATTCCTGTTTGCCCTCGCGCTCTCCCTCGCCGCGTGCAGCGGGACCGAGCCCAAGGCGGGCGACACCGACGCTGACACCGACACCGACACCGATGCTGATACCGACACCGACACCGATACCGACACGGTCCAGATCCCCGAGGCGCCTCACGCAGTCGACGACCTGACTGAGTGCGACGAGGGTGGGGATGCCTCTATCGACGTGCTCAGCAACGACACTGACGCTGAGGACGACATAGACCCTACAACCATCACTTTTGTCGACGAGCCCCTGTACGGCACGGTCATGTTGAAGCCCGATGGCGAGGCTGGCTACCGCAGCAACGGCGAAGAGACGTCCAGTGACAGCTTCACCTACACCGTCACCGATTTTGCAGGTCACATCTCCAATACCGCCACCGTCGAGATCACGATCAAACCCGTTAACGACCCGCCGATTGCCGTGGACGACGCGGCCGTGGCGAGCGAAGGCGGAGCCGTGTTCATCGACGTCGCCACCAATGACACCGACCCCGACGACGGCGTCGACCCATGGTCTGCCGTGATTGTGAATCAGCCGAGCAATGGCACCGCCACGGTTCAAGGGGATGGGACCATTGACTACGTGCACGACGGGAGCGAAGCCCCCACGGACTCGTTCTCGTACACAATCTCCGATTTCGCCGGCGCTTCCTCGGCCCCCGGCCGCGTCGAGGTCAGCCTGACCCCAATCAACGATGCGCCGACGGCCAACGACGACAACGGCTACGCCCCTCCCGGCGACCTCGGCACCATCAACGTCGCCGCCAACGACACCGACCCCGACGACGCCATCGATCCGGCCTCGATCGCCATCATCGCCCAGCCAACCTATGGCATCCTCGCCGTCCAGCTCGATGGCACAGTCGACTACACCCACGACGGCAGCCTCAACTACGTCGACGCGTTCAGCTACACGATTGCCGACACCACCGGCGCGGTGTCGAACGTCGCAAACGTGACCATGGCCATCACTGACCTGGTCCTCACCAACCTCGAGCTGACCCCGCAGGACGGCAACCTGATCGAGACCGACGACCCATGGTGGGCAAACAAAGGCTACGAGTTCACTGCACTTCAGGACTTCACCATCACTGGTGGCGCCTGGTGGATCCAGCTCCCAGTTGGCGGCTACGTCAGCCTCACCATCTATGACGACACCGGAGCTCTGCTCGCTCGCGGAACCCAGGGCTTCGGCGCGGGCGTCGGCGCAGAGGAGTGGTATCAGTCCGATCTGAACTTCGACTTCGTGGGGGGCACCACCTACACCGCCTCGTTCTACACGAACCTCGCGGGATCATCGACCTTTGACCGCCAGGACGGTCCGACCTACGGCTACTCCGTCGACGGCCTCATCGACAACCTGACCCATCGGTCTTCGAGTGTTTCTGGCGACTACGCGTCCGAGGAGTGGCCGGACTACTTTGGCAACACCTGGGCACCGCACCAGCGCCTGGACGTGCTCGGCCCGCCATAGTCGTCGATGATTCAGCGACGCAAAAGGAGTGTGGGCGCCGTCCGGCGGGTCTGGGCTCGTTCCTGGGCGCGCCGGCCGAGATCCGCATCGCTGCGGCGCGGCGACACGTAGTCGGCTTCGAAAAAGCTGGCGATGTCCGTCACCAAACCGCCCTCCTCGCCCTCGCGCTCCGACAACTCCACCACGTCAGCATCCAAGCGGGTTGGATCCGTTGGGTTCCTCCTCGACATGAGACCTCCAATCCAAAGTCTCCCACCAGGGTATTGGTTTGTCAAGGATATGTATGATGTGATACTTTAAGAAATACCAGGGGCCTACGAAAGGTCCAGGTCCACGATCACCGGAGCGTGATCAGAGACTTCCAAGCCACCTTTTCGGTCTATGGAAGCACCTGTGATCAGCCCTGCCGCGGCGGGGTTGGCGAGGATGTAGTCGATTCGCCAACCGCGGTTCAGCTCCCGGGCGCGGCCTCGGTTGGACCACCAGGAGAACGGGCCTTTCTGGTCTGGAAACTCACGCCGAATCACATCGGTCCAGCCGACCTCGAGCAGCTCTGTGAACCACTCCCTCTCATGGGGAAGGAAGCCGGAGTTTTTCTTGTTTGCCCCAGGGTTGTGGATGTCGTTGGCGGTGTGGGCGATGTTCAGATCGCCGCCTAGCAGGACGGGCTCGTCGAGGTTGGCTAGGGCGGCGCTCCAAGGCAGAAAACGATCCATGAAGGCCTCCTTCCTCTGTTGGGCCTCGGGTTTCGATGAGCCAGAGGGCAGGTAGACATTGACGATCTGGATGCCAGCGACTCGGGTACGCAGGACACGCCCCTGAGGATCGGGAGCGTCCATGCCCGCTCCCAAGCGCTCCTGAGGCTGCCGTGAAAACGTCGCCACTCCCGAGTAGCCGAGCTTCTCGGCGGGTTGCCACTCAGTCGTCCACCGGCGAGGTCGGGCCCATCTGGGCTCGAGCTGCTCTGGAAGCGCACGGATTTCCTGCATCATCAGGATGTCGGGCTTCAGTCTGCGTACGTGTTTCTGGATGTTCTTCCGGATCGCGGCCCGGAGTCCGTTCACGTTCCAGCAGATGACGCGCATGAGCGGCTACGGCGCGGGCGTGAGTGTCATCATGCGACTTCCAGTGAGCACGACCCGATCGGATTCCGGCACATCCCAGTTGCTTGCTTGTTCGGGCCACACGGTCCAGATCTCACCGTCCACCTGGTACTTGTAGCCCCCGACGAGCTTTGCGTACGCGCCGATCTCCTTCCACGTCCCGTAGGGCATGACCTCCACGATGTCGGTATCGCCATCGATGTGGGTCACGTGGTGGGTCCACTTGACCTTGCCATTGGAGACGAGTCGCACGGTCTGCGTACAAGTCACAATGTCGTCGGTATCGACCAGGTAGGTGTCCGTGCACCAGTCCACGTCTTGACCAGGTACAACCTCGGGTGTCCAGTAGCTGTAGCCGACAAAGGCCGCCGTCACGACGCCGACTGTAGCGACGTCTTGGGCGGGTCCACCGGTTTCGTCTGTCGTGTCGGACCCACAGCCCGCTGCGGCGATCAGCCAGATCCAACGCATATGGTGTCCTCCTTCCCCACAGTCTACGCGATATAGCCCCCGCGTCCATGGGGAGATGTGATGCGTTGGACCTCGCCCATAGCCGCGATGTTGAGTGTCGCCGCTTGTGCTGTCGCGCCCGAACCGATCACGTATGTCGAGGTCGTCGATGGTCCGGTCACGCCCGACGAATACGACGAACTGATTGAAGCCGCGGCGGCGCGGATGCCCGTTGGGGCCAACCAGCTCAAGCTCGTGACGCCCGACGGCACGCCGCTGGACAACCTCCTGCCTCCTCCTCCTACTCAGCCCGACGACCGCGAGCCGATCCGGTCGGCGCCGGCCGACAACCCAGGTCACACCGATGGTTTCCTGTCTGGACGCGCGGTGTACATGAGTCAGTGCCACGGCTGGCTATACAGCGAGGTGCTCGGGCGTTTCGCGACCCAGAGGGGCGACGTCTACGACACGGTCGAGGACTTCCACAATCCCGAGGGGGCAAACACGTTCCTCCTCAACTACCTCGAGAACGCAGGGGCCAGGGTGTTCACGGCGCGAGATCGCGGCATGAACGCCAATCAGGCGCTCTCCGACAACGGCGATGCGAGCTACTCCGAGTCCGGCGCAGGCTTTCTGAACGGCCCGGAGGGTTTCGCGGACGCAGCGCCATACAACTACGGCATCAACCCCTTCGACGAGGGCACCACGCGGCGCTTCCCCGCGGATGGAGGAGGAACGGCTACATGGGCACCTAGTGTGCCAGAAGACGGGTACTACGCCGTCTATGTCAGCTGGGACTCGGCCGGGGACAACACCACCTCGGCCCACTACCGGATCGCGCATCCCGGTGGTCTCATCGACCGCTACTTCGATCAGACGGTACACGGCTCCACCTGGCAGTACGTCGAGACGCTGTGGCTGGACAGCGGGCAGTCGCTCACGATCGAGCTCATCGGCGACAGCGTCGAGTCGGGCACCTGGCTCTCGGCGGACGCCGTGCGAGTCGGGGGCGGAATGGATGACGTACAGCGAGTCGGCGGCACCACGGGTCGACCCCGGTGGGAAAGCGGTGCAATCCTCTACAATCAGTACATCGGCGCCCCGACCTCAGTCTATGACCCCTGGGGAGACGGCGATGGCAGCGACCCATCGACGCGCTCACTGTGGGCGGACTGGGAGCACCCGACGGGCGAGGACGCTGTTTATCTATCGTGGCATTCCAACGCGACAGCCTATGGAAACGCCAGGGGCACAGTGACCTATTTCGCCGGCGGTGGACCCGACGCGCCGGGCGACCATCCCCAGGCCTGCGGCAACTCCGGGCCGGCCATCGAGGGTAGCTATTCCCTGGCCAACCTGGTCCAGAACGAGCTCATCGCCAGCTTCACAGACCGCTGGGACCCTTCCTGGCAGGACCGTGGCGTGGCCGAGGCCTGTTTCTCCGAGGTCAACCCCAGCTACAACGACGAGATGCCGGCGGCACTGGTCGAGCTCGCCTTCCACGACAACTACGACGACACGCTGTACCTCAAACATCCGAAGTTCCGCGATGACAGCTCCCGAGCCATGTATCGCGGGATCGTTCGCTATTTTGCCGAGCGCGACGGATTGACACCGGACTATCTGCCCGAGCCTCCGAACTCGGTCGCGCTGGTGCACGGCGATGACGGTCTCCTTCACCTCACCTGGGCTCCAGGACCGAGCGGCGCGCCCCTGGGCGATTCGGCAACTGGCTATCTGGTGTCTCTGTCCGACGATGGTCGCGCCTGGGACTCCGGCACCGCCATCCCCGGCACCGAGGCCATCGTCGTCGCCCAGCCCGGCACCACCGTCTTTGCCAGGGTTACCGCCACCAATGACGGAGGAGTGAGCTTCCCATCCGAGGTCGTCGGCGCCCGTCGCTCTCCCGATGGTGCCGCGCCCGTGCTCGTCATCGACGCCTTCGATCGCCTCGACCGCGGGCTCCTCGATTTTGTGGTGGTGCCCAACGTCGGCGACATCGACCGCTTCAGAATCCACCGGACCAACGACGGCACCATCATTGGCACGCACGGCCGGGCCATCGCCAGTGCAGGCTGGTACTTCGACAGCGCCAGCGACGAGGCGGCGGCGACCATGGATCTCGACGTCTACGGGGCGGTGGTCTGGGCGACCGCAGAGGAGTCGTCCCTGGATGAGAGCTTCTCGGCCGATCAGCAGGATCAGATTCGCGCCTATTGGGATGGCGGAGGCGCGATCTGGACCTCTGGCTCGGAGATCTTCTGGGATCTCGACGAGCTCGGAGAGGCCAACGACATCTCTTTTGCCTCCGAGGTCCTCGGCGCGCTCATGGCCGCAGACGCCTCCGCGACCACCGACGTCTCCGGCGAAGGGGTCCTCGCAAACGTCGGCCCAATGGACTTCGGCGTGGCGGACGGCGCCTCCTACCCGGTCGAGTGGCCGGACGTCCTGAGCTCCAGCCGCACCGTCATCGCCCGGTACGGCGGCGTCGAGGTGGCTGCGGTTCTCGGCGATGGAGTGGCCACCTTCGGCTTCCCCTTCGACGCCATCGGCGACCCCGATGTGCGGATCGCTGTTGCAGACGCCCTACTGCCCGAGCTCGTTCCTGGCGACGTGCCAGCGGACATTGCCCCCGACCCCAACGACGAGCCCTGGGTCCGGGATCCATCCGATCCCTACACAACACCGACGACGGACACCGGGACACCCCCCACCGTGGACACTGGCAGCCCCGGCACAGGACCGAGTCCGCGCGTTCCTCTGGAGGAGATGGGGGGCTGCGGGTGCGATTCTGGTGCGGCGGCTCCCGCTGGAGTGGTTATGCTCGCGACGATACTGGGCCTGCGACGCAGGCGCGAGAGATTCGATGGCCACCTGGGCTGAGGTACAGAAGCAAGTACGGCTTCGATTCAAACTCGATCGCGACGACGAGCACGAGTTCTCGCTCACCACCGAGCGACACGACGTCTCCGGTTCCCGCGCACAGCGAGTGATGGTCCGCCAGTATTCGGCGTGGGGCACCGACATGATCGAGGTCCGCAGCGCGTTTGCGGAGCTCGGAGAACTCGACACCGCCGCGCTCCTGGAGGACTCACTGCACCTCCCCCTGGGGTCGATTGCGCTACACGGACGCTTCCTTGTCGTTGTGCACAAGGCCGTCCTCGAGCACATCTCTGTGGAGGGAGTCATCTACGTGTTGACGCGGATCAGCATGCTGGCCGACGTTCTGGAAGAGCGGGGCGGCGGCGACCGTTTCTGACGGCGGAGCGCTGACCGCCCGCCTTGGCTATTCGCAGATCGTCGAAAGAAGCAGCCTGCACACGGTGTACGGGTCGACATTGGCGCAGGGACGCCGATCTTCGAGGTATCCCCTGCCAGCCGCGTAGGTTGCGACAGGGATGCGAATCGAGGCGCCGCGATCGGACTGACCGTAGCGGAACTCGCGATGGGAGCATGTCTCGTGCAGACCGGTCAGGCGCTGCTCGATGCCGAAACCGTAGTTCGCAACATGGTGATCGTGGCGGGCCTCCAGCTTGGGCATGGCTGCGAGGATGACCTCGAGTCCTCCCTCGGCCCGCATGGCCTTGGTCGAGAAGTTGGTGTGCGCGCCGGCACCGTTCCAGTCGCCGCGGACCGGCTTGGGGTGCAGCGTCATCGTCACACCGAAGTTCTCGCCGATGCGGTACAGGAGCCACCGGGCGAGGTGAAGGTGATCTGAGGCCTCGAGGGGGCCGCAGGTGCCGACCTGAAACTCCCACTGGCCCGGCATGACCTCGGCGTTGATCCCATAGATCTGGAGCCCGGCCTTCAGGCAGAGATCGAGGTGCTCCTCGACGATGTTGCGCCCAAACACTTCATCGGCGCCCACACCGCAGTAGAACGGGCCCTGTGGCGCCGGGTAGCCGCCATCTGGCCATCCGAGGGGTCGCCTGCCGCGGAACATCGTGTATTCCTGCTCGATCCCGAACCATGGTTCCTGATCCGCCTGGCGCTCGACGACATCGCGAAGATGGGCGCGCTGGTTGCTGACGTGAGGTGTGCCGTCGGTGTTGAAGACCTCGCACATGACGAGAACGTCGTCGCCGCCACGGATTGGATCGGGGCAGCTGAAGACCGGGCGAAGCAGGCAATCGCTATCTTCGCCGACAGCTTGGTTGGTGCTAGAGCCATCAAAGCTCCACTCCGGAAGTTTCGCGCCGTCGGCGAGGACGCGCGTCTTCGAGCGCAGTTTCTGGGTCGGCTCGGTGCCGTCGATCCAGATGTATTCGGCTTTGTACATTTGGGAGTCCTGACCTGGGAAAAATGGGTGCGGATTGGGATGATCCCGGTCGAATGACCGGCCGTCGGTTTAGCCCGGGGGATCGCCGAACGCACACAGAAACCGGACGGGCGCCCCCACAGAGCGATCCATCGATAGTGCACGAATAAGGCAGAAAACATGGAACGGACCTCGAGATCCGAACACAGCCGCCGTCGGATGTTAAACCGTCACGCGCTCCGGGAGCCCAACAATGGTCGAACACGTCGAGGCACAGGTCCTCATCCTCCTGCTCATCGCAGCGCTGGTCGGGATGGTCGCCAGGCGACTCCGGCTCCCGTACACGTTGGCGCTCGTCGTGGCCGGTCTGGTGCTCGGATTCGTGAACGTCGAAGCCCTCGAGGGTGTGGCACTCGAACCTGAGATCCTCTTGCTCATGCTGCTACCGGCGCTGCTCTTCGAGGCGGCGTTTCACGTGCATGTCAACGAGTTTCGCAGGAACATCGTGCCCATCCTGACGCTCGCCGTACCCGGAGTCCTCGTCGCCGTGAGCGCGACAGCCGGGCTGCTTTATCTGAGCCTGGGCGTATCGGGTCTACTGCCGTCCTTTGAGCTCCATCACGCCTTCTTGCTCGCCGCCGTGATCTCGGCGACGGACCCAGTCTCGGTCCTGGCACTGTTTCGATCGCTAGGCGTAAACAAGAGGTTGTACCTGCTCGTCGAGGGAGAGTCACTGCTCAACGACGGCGTCGCGGTGGTGGTGTTCTTCATCGTCGCTGCGGTCCTTGGAATCGAGATGCACGGCGGAGAGACTCACGCCGTGCACGGAGTCGCCGAGATTGTCTCCATGGCGCTGAGGACATTCACCTGGATGGCTGGCGTCGGCACTCTGACGGGCCTGGTCATCGGGGGCGCGATGGCCGCCCTCACTCGGCAGATCGACGATCACCTCGTCGAGGTCACCCTGACCACCATCGTTGCCTACGGCTCGTTCTTGGTCGCCGAGCAGCTGCACGCGTCGGGAGTGCTGTCAACGGTCGCCGCTGGAATCGTCATGGGGTCCCTCGGTCGCCGCTACGGGATGAGCGTCTCCACTCGCGTCGCGGTCGAGGACTTCTGGGAATATGCGGCATTCCTGGCGAACTCCTTCGTATTCCTCCTCGTCGGACTCGAGCTGGATGCGGCGACGATGTCCAGCTATGCCCTGCCCACTGGCATCGCCTTTCTCATGGTCTGCGCCGGCCGCGGGGTTGCCGTGTACAGCTTGATTCCCCTGACCAATCGCTTCTCTGAGCCCATACCTCTCAGCTGGCGTCACGTGATGTGGTGGGGGGGCCTACGCGGGTCGCTCTCCATGGTCCTGATCATCACCCTTCCGGCAGAGCTTCCGGGCCGAAACATGCTGGTCGCCTTGGTCTTCGGCATCGTCGCCGCCTCCCTCTTCCTGCAAGGCCTGACCGTCGGACCTCTGATGTCGCGCCTGGGCCTGCTCACCGGTCGAACCGACGCAAAGCGGGACTACGAGATCGCAAGAGGCCGAGCTATGTCGGCTCACGAGGCCCTGATCCACGCTGCCGACCTCGCCCAGCGCGGCCTCATCAGCCCGAACGCACACTCCCGTTTGCAAGCCTGGTACGAGCGGCGAAGAGACGAGGCACAGACGGATGCAGAAAGACTGGCAGCAGACACGCAGCACCCCGAGCAAGTCGTCGAAGGCCTGAAGATGTTGGTCGACGTGGAGCGCGACACGATCCGAGAGGCGGTCCATCACGGCGTGATCTCGCCGGAAGTCGCCAGCGAGCTCACTGCGGAGACACATGCGCGCATGATCGCGCTCTCGGAGGCCTCCCACCAGAGCGATGAGGCCCTCGCAGAGGCCGTCCAAGACCTCGTCGACCCAAAGAGCGCCAAGCGCGAGTAGCAGATTCCGCCGCCCCCGGTGTCGAAAGGACATCGCCTGAGGAGGCCCCATGATTCGCGCTGCCATTCTGCCCATCGTCTTCCTTTCCGCCTGCACCATTGGCGGCGGCGAGCGCATGTGGAACTTCGATGAGGACATCGAGGGCGTGTGGATCGAGCTCGGCAGCGGCGAAGTCAACATCTGCGCCGTCGACGATCGCGAGTCCGTCGATGTCTCCTGGGACGGTGGCGGTATTGGAAAACCCGCCAATCCCTACATCGAGATCGAGGAAGATGGCTGGCTCACCTTTGACGCCGGCGGGCTCCTCGGAGGCGGCGAGCTCGAGGTGATGCTGCCCCAGGGCATGCCTTTCGAGGTCTACGTGGAGCGCGGCGATATCGCCGTTGGGCTGCGGACTGGCACCGATCTCATCGCCTGCGTGGCGGCCGGATCGGTCGACATCCACATTCCGAGGGGAAGCTACGATATCGACCTGCAAGGTGCAGTGGGTTCCTGGGAGACCAGCGGTGTCCAGCACGACCCCGACTCTCCCCACACCATCCGGGCCTGCGCGGCTACCGGCGAGATCAACATCCATTCTGGAGAGGGCAACCCCGACTGAGCTTCCTTCCCTCCGCCCTTCCTCGCCGCTGCCCCCACACGCCGCCGCCCCTCTTGCCTCCATGCGCCGCCCAGCGTCGGAGGATCAGCGGTAGGCAGGCTTCGCAGCGACCAGGGAGGACGGAGGGCAAGGACAATTGGGAAGCGCTACGAGCGTCCTAGCGCTCGACGACAGAGATCTCGGCCATCGCCTCGCTGGTCCCAATCCGGGCCGTAATGAAGGTGACACCCGGCTCGTTGGCGGTCACGGTTCCGTCATCGACGGCAACCGCGGCGATGTTCGACGACGCCCACACCGCGTCCGCTGCCTCGACGACGTCCTGTCCGATGCGAGCCTCGATACTCAGCGTCGCCGTTTCACCGACAGCGAGGGTGGCTGGGACATCAAAAAGCCGTAGGTCCACGGCGGGATCCACCTCGAGCGTCCACACCACTTCCTGTTCCTGCCAGGTCGCAGTGATCTGTGTTTCTCCTGGAGCCTTGGCAATCAGGCGCCCATCGTCGATGGTGGCCACATTGGTGTCGGAGACTGTGAATTCGAGCCCCTCGGGCCGTGTGCCGTCCTCGAACTCGATGCGCGGACCATCGACTGGCCCCAGCCGATCTACGGTGAGCTTGGTCGCCCCTTCGACCGTGAGAACTGGCGCGACTTGCTGCGTCGCGCAGGCCACGGCGAGCAGCCAGATCGAGACAACCGATTTCCCTCCGGTCGATAGTCTGCCTCGGAACTTCACGTTGCCGCCCCCGCAGGCTCGGCCTCATCTGGGCTCTCACTCGTCGGCGCCATCGAAAACACGCCACAAACCGACATTGTCGGCCGGCCTGCACGCCTAGCCATCGCGAGAATCGCCCCTCTGATCATCGAGTGCCTCCACCACCACAATAGCCGCGTCTAACGGACTTCGACTACCGAGAGTGCAACCCGCGACACAACATCGCGAGGTGAGACGGGAATGTGGGTGGCATCGGCGAGTGGTTGGTCGAGTATCGGGTCGACCTGCAGCCAACGTACGCCGTGTCGGACCTCGGCCCAGGCGTGGGGGTGAAAGCCGGTCCCAAAGGCACTCTCGATGTAGACCAAACCACCGACAAGGCGCGCCTCGAGCCCCGCGGCGGCCGCGATGTCGACGAGCGCAGCTGCGTGTTCCTTGCAGTCGCCATCGGTGGCGGCCCGAGAACCCGCCACGAGATCGCTGAGCTGCTCCCACATCGCTGCGGGGATCTCGGCGCGGAGCGGCCGCTCCACGACGATCTCGCGGTCGCCCAGACGATAGACACCGCGCCGCGCTGAGCGGGCCGCCGGGATTGGATCGCTCGGGCGCCGGAGCAGCCCGACGATGTCCACGAGTGAGCCGATCTCTTCGTGCCCACCCAACGGCTGGAAGACGAGGCCCTCCAGAGCAACAGGATCCTGCTCCCCCACTCCACCGACCCAGAGCTCCGTCGGCACTCCGTCGACGAGGAAAAGATAGTGCCGCCGCCGCATCCGGACCGGTGAAGGGCCGCTCCGACCGACAATTCGCTCCTCGATGCCAATGCGATGCCCCGCGAGTTCAATGGCGTGCCAGTCGCGGGACTCGACGATGTCTGGATCGGCCAATCCCGCCTCCACCCAAGGATCCGGCGAGCAAGCAAGGATCCATAGCAGCGCTGAAAGGCCAGCAAACACACCTCGGGGGTATCACGACGGCTGACACGGGACCGCGCGAGCGCTAAACTCCCGTGCGGAGCGTGCGACCTCTTGGAGCTGTTCACATCATCTGTTTTCTCCGCCGGTGATCGGAGAGACGCTGTCTACATCGACCAGATCCTCTTGCTGCCTCGTCATGGCCTGCTCGCCGTAGCAGACGCGCCGGGCGGCGGCGAAGACGGTCGCGCCGGGGTGCGCATTGCCATCGACACGGTGCGGACCCACGTCGAGCGGAACGAGGACATCCTCCAACGATTCCGACGAAATCCCGCCGCCGAGCTCCGCAAGCGCATCCTCAACATCATCGAAGAGGCCTTCGCCCGCGCCGCCCAGGAGATCTTCGCTTTCGCCCGCCGCCGGAGCGGAGTGGTCGTGACCCTCGATGTGGCCCTTCTCCTCCACCACGAGGCCTTCATCGGCCATGTCGGCGACGGCCGCGTCTATCTGGTCCGCCGAGGCCTCGTTCACCAGCTCACCGTCGACCACTCGCGCGGAGACGAGGCGATCGCCTTCGACGACCTGTCGCCGGGGGCGGACGGCCCAGCGACGAGCGCCGGAGATCGCCGCTTCACCCGTGCCCTTGGTCCACAGCCTCGCGTTCGCGTCGAGTCGCTGTGCATGGAGCTAGCCCCCGAAGACCGATTTGTCGTTTGCAGTGCGCACCTACACCGGGCGCTGCCAGAGAGCATCCTGCACACCCACCTCACGTCCGAGCACCTCGACGGCCTCGGCCCCTCGCTGACCCGCGACGCCGGCAACAGCTCCCTGGTGGCCGCCTGTGCACAGCTCGGCAGCGGCGAACCGTTCACTCCAGACAGCGCCCAGAGCCGGCTCGCCATCCTGGCCCCGATGCCTCTGTTTGCCCACTGCAACGAGCGCGAGCTCCGCAGCGTCGCCCAGGCAACCCGACCACGGCAGTTCACCAAGGACCACGTGATCTTCGAGCAAGGGCACCCCGGCACCGAGCTCTACCTGGTCATCAGCGGGAGCGTCGCGATCGTCAAGAACGGTCGTACAATAGTCACTCTGGGCCCGGGCTCCAACTTCGGAGAGATGGCCATGCTCGACGAACCCTCGCGGTCGGCCAGCGCCATAGCCGCCGAGGAGTGCGAGCTGATGGTGATCCCCCGCGACGCATTCTTCGCGATGCTGAAGGGCAACCCGATGCTCGCCGTAAAGATCCTCTGGAACATGCTGCTGCGGCTCTCCGCCAACCTGCGCAACACCAGCGCGCGACTGGCCGACCTCGAGTCGAGCTAGCCGGTCGCCCCAGGCGCTGGCGGATCTGCGGGCAGCTCGACGGTGAAGGTCGAGCCCACTCCCGGCTCGCTGTTCAGACTGATCCGCCCGTTGAGCAACACGCTGTACTGCTTGCAGATCGCGAGGCCGAGCCCGGCGCCGCCGGTGACCCGCGTGTGGGAGTCGTCCACCTGGGTGAAGGGGTGGAAGAGGTTCTCCAGCTGGTCTGGGGCGATCCCGATCCCGCGATCGACGACCTGGAAGCGTACCCAGTCCGCCTCGCACTCTTGGAAGCGTTCGAAGCGCACCTCGACCCGGTCGTCCTCGTCGGAGAACTTGCAGGCGTTCGTCACCAGGTTCACGAGGATCTGGCCCAACTTCGCGCGATCGGTCTCGATGCACCCCGTCCGGTCGCCAGTCATGCGGCAGCGACGTGCGATCCCAAGAGGGGCGAGCGCACTCTCGAGATCCGCAGCCGCGTCGTCAAGCGACAGCCGACTCAGGTGCACGACCGCCTTGCCCGCATCCACTCGGGACAGATCGAGGATGTCGTCGATGATCACGAGGAGGTGTCGTGCCGCACCCCGGATGTTGTCCAGGTCTGTGGCGAAGGTCGCCACCGGCAGGTCCTGATCGTCCTCGGAAATCAGCTCCGCGTAGCCGATGATCGCGTTGAGCGGTGTGCGAAGCTCGTGGCTCATATTAGCCAAGAAACTACTCTTTGCTCGATTGGCGCGAACCGCCTCATCTCGACTCGTGAGGAGCGCAAGTTGCCGCCGCCGCGCAAGAGCCCGCTGCTCGACGGCCGGCGCCACTGCTCGGCAGACCATCTCGAAGAGTTCTAGATCCCGCTGGCCGAACAGGTCCGGATTGTCGTAGCTCTGCACGACCGCAACCCCAACAACGCCGCTCTGGGTCACTAGCGGAACCCCCATCCACCGCGCCGTCAGGTCGCCGCAGAATGCAACTTCGCCCTCGTCTATGAGACGCTGATGACCCAGTGAGTCGAGGACCAGGGGCTGCGGATGGCGCCGCACGAAGTCGGTGATGGTGCCGTTCAGGAGCTGGGGCGTGAAGTCGTCGTCGGCCTCGTCCACGCTGAACGGGAAGGTATACAGCCCACTCTCACGATCCCACATCGCAACGAAGAAGTTGCTGGTATCGATGAGATCGCCGAGGTTCTCGTAGAGAATCTCCAACAAGTCACGGAGCGTCTCACTGGTCGCAGTGGCCTCGAAGATCCGCGCCAGCGCCGCAGTGACTCGATCCTCCGCCAACTTGAACGCTCCTATTCGTGCTCGGCCTCGGGCTTCGCGTAGAGATTCGAGAAGAAGCGCGACCCACGCACCTGGCCATAGTCTCCCGCGCAGCGGTCCCACGACAGCCAGACGAAGTGGGCTTTGCCCTTGATCTGATCATAGCGAACAAATCCCCACCGGCGACTGTCTTCTGAGTTGTCTCGGTTGTCACCCATCACAAAAACGGTGTCTTCGGGAATCGTGATCGCCTTGTGATTCGCCAGCAGGCCCCCGAGTCCAGTGCTGGTGAGCATGAGGTGCTCCACATCACCGAGATCCTCGTGGTAGAGCTTGGCAGCATGAGAGTGGCAACGATCGTCCACAAATGAATAGCTACCTTGGTATTCTCGCTCTTGGAGGACGCCGTCGAGGATCACCTGGTTGTTCTTCACCTCGATGCGGTCACCGGGCAGCGCCACCACCCGCTTGATGTAGGTCAGGCTCTCATCCTTGGGGTAGCGGAACACGATGACGTCGCCACGCTCGGGATCGCCCCAGTCGAAGATCTCGACCCGAGGCACGATCCAGATTTTGTCCAGCACAAAGGGGATATCGACGCCAGTGAAGGGAATCCACAACCCATAGGCGCTCTTGTTGACCAGGACGTGATCGCCGATCAAGAGCGTGGGCACCATGGACCCCGAAGGAATCCGAAACGGCTCGAAGATGTAGGTGCGGATCAGAAGCACCGCCAGGATCGCCGGACCCCAGGCGCGGGCGACTTCTCCCCACCATGCGAGGCCGGTTTTTGGACGGGCCTCCTTTTCGATGTCCACGGACTCTCCTTGTGGGCCCCGCTAAACTACCGCGTGCAATACAGGTGCGCATGCCCCCGCACCCCTACTTGGACGATATCCAGAAAGCCGTAGGCAAGCCTCCCAACGAGTTGGGGCATCCAGAGAGCCGATTCGCCGCCGTCTCCGCCGTGTTCACCCACGCCAGAGAGCTGCTCTTCATCAAGCGCGCCGAATACGCCGGAGACCCGTGGAGCGGGCACATTTCCTTCCCCGGCGGACGCGTGGAGCCCGACGATCCGACGCCACTCGCCGCCGCAAAGCGCGAGACCATGGAGGAGCTCTCCCTCGATCTGGGGGGTGCCGAGGTCCTCGGCCAGCTCGATGACCTCCCCACCATCTCCGGGCTTCCGCGCATGATCATTCGCCCATTCGTCTTCGCCGTTCCCGACGTCGGCGTGCTCCGGCCCAACGCCGAGGTGGCGGGGACTCATCTGCTCTCGATCGACTTCCTACTCTCCAACGAGGGTCGAGGTTCTTTCTTGTTGGAGCACCGCGAACGCAGGATGACCCTTCCCTGCGTGGACTTCGAAGGGCAGCGACTGTGGGGGATCACATTGCTCTTCGTCGACGATCTGCTCGACCGTCTCGACGGAGGTGGGCGGGGCATGGCTCGGATTCCGAGCATGGTCGACCACAACGTACCGTAGGAACGCAGTTTCTACGGCACTTGTGCAGCGACCTGGTCAGAATCATTTCAGGTGTGGCGCACGCAGTGCGTCACTTAAAGTGAAGTTTCGATGGGCACAACCGGAGCCTGCGACGGTTGGGCGCGTCGATTCCGCTGAGGGAGCCGCTCAGCCCAGCCACTCGGCCACATCCGTGGCGTAATAAGTCAGCACACCGTCGGCACCAGCCCGCTTGAAGCCCAGCAACATCTCGAGCACGACCTTCTTCTCGTCGAGCCAGCCGTTCGCACAGGCCGCCTTGAACATCGCGTACTCGCCGGACACCTGGTACACGAACGTCGGGCGCTGGAACCGCTGTTTCACCCGCCACAACACGTCGAGATAGGGCATGCCCGGCTTGACCATCACCCAGTCTGCACCCTCGTCGATGTCGAGCTCTACCTCGTGCAGCGCCTCGTCGCCGTTTCCCGGGTCCATCTGGTAGGTGCGCTTGTCCGCTCCCCCTCGCGGAGCGGAGTCCAGAGCATCTCGGAATGGACCATAGAACGCCGATGCGTACTTCGCGGAGTAGGCGAAGATGAGGGTCTGACTATGGCTCGCCTCGTCGAGGACCCGGCGAATCTGGCCGATCCTGCCGTCCATCATATCGGATGGGGCCACGACGTCCGCACCGGCGGCAGCTTGGCAGGCCGCCTGCTGGACCAGGGCCTCGATCGTGCGCTCGTTGTGGATGTCGCCGTCGACCACGACGCCGTCCTGTCCGAGGCTCGAATAGGGGTCGAGTGCCACGTCGGTGATGACCAGCAGATCCGGATAGGCGGCCTTTAGGGCGCGGACCACGCCCGGAATGAGTCCATCGGGATTCCACGCCTCGCTGCCCGCCTCGTCCTTGAGGGAATCGGCCACCTTGGGGAAGAGCGCCACCGCCTTGACGCCGGCGTCCCAGGCGCGGCCGCAGCGAGCGATCAGCCCCGGAACATTGTGCCGGTACATCCCCGGCATCGACTCAATCGGCACATCTGGACCGTCGCCGTCGTGCACGAAGAGCGGCTGGATCAGGTCGTCGGCGCTGAGCCGGTTCTCGCGAGTCAAGTCGCGAACGGAGGGCTTGGTCCGCAGTCGCCGAGGGCGGCGGCTGGGATACTGCGAAAAGCTCATATTCACCTCAACGGACCGTCATGTTTATCACGGCTGCGGACGGCAACGGTAGGCAGTTCAACCAGCTCATTGGTCTGTTGTTTTTCGTCACTGGGCGCGCCGCGGGGTGTTCGGTGTCTAGGATGTGACTCATGACCGCTCCCTACGTCTCCCTCGCCGACTTCGCAGCCACCTTCCACGATCAACGGGAGGAGATCCCTCCCTGGGTTCACCCGGACAGCCTCACACCTCTGCCGCTGGACCAGCTCGGGGTCCGCTACCGGGTCGAAGACGTCCTGGACACCGTGGTTGCGCTCCAGCGCGCCGAGTGGCTCCAAGACGGCGTCTACGTCGGTCCGCAGGCGGTGAGCGAGGTCTACGCTGACGTGTTGCACTGCGCTCGCAAGCTGCACATCGCGGTTCCGCCAGCGGTCCTGTCGAGCGGCGTCATCAAACGCCAGGCTGCACACGGCACCGACAGCCGCGCCTATCTGCACCTCTCCAGCTTCTACTTCGCAACCGCCAGCCAACCAGAGCGCCGGTTCGTTGCCGGGCGCCTGTGCGGACACATCGCCGCCAATCAGGTGACTGCGAACACGCTCTACGCCCTGGTCGTAGACATCCACGGACTCAGGCTCATCGCCCGCCGCGCGGTGGGACCCGTGCTCGAGGTCTTCCTCGCCCCCCTCGGCCTCGGCATGCGACTGGCGCTGTCCCGCTGGCACCGAACGGCCGAGATCTCCGCGGATCGCGCCGGGCTGTTGTGCGCTGGATCCCTACACGAGGCGGAGCGCGCATTGCTGCGGGTCTCACTCGCTATTCGCCCAAATGTCGATCCCGACGAGTACCTCAGTCAGATCAAAGCACAGGGCATCTCGGAGTCTCCCGGACGGTTTGCCGAGCTCCTGGCTAGCGAGCCATGGATGCACAAACGCATGAAGGCCATGGAGGTCTTCAGCCAGAGCCAGGTGTACGCGGATCTAACCGGCTTCGAGGTCGAAAATCCGCTCTCAACCGAAGAGCTGAATCGCCAGACGACCGCGCTGCTGGGGGTGAGTTGATGGAGCGGGTCATCCAGCAAGCACTGCAGGCCGCCGGCGATCACGCAAGCGCCTTCCTGTGGCGTCGGATCTGCCGAGATCTCGACGGCCAGCTACGCGTCGGGGTCGCCTCCCGTGAGGCCGCCGTTGCCCAACGCCTCGTGAAGCGTCTCTCCGCGGAGGGGCTGGCCGACGTCGAGTGGGTTCCCATCCAAGCCCAGCAGTCCCTCGGTGTTCAGGATCGGCTCCTCGGCGTCCATGCACTGGTGTGGGCGACACCGGTGACCGCCGCGCTGAGTGCCGGTGAGCGCGATCTCCTCTCCGAGTTCGAGCAGACCGGCGCCCCTGCACAGCGCGTCATCGTGCTCGCCGATGCCCATCTCCTCGAGCGCCTCTCCGACGACCCGATCCGCGAGGGCCACGAGGTTCGCGAGCGACTGGAAGCAATCCTGCCCGACGGCTGGCGGCTTTCCGAAGAAGCCGAGGTAGAAGGCTGGCTATCAGAATTGGGGGCCGAGCTTGGCACACTGACGTCAGAGCGCAAGATGGACGTCTCCATGCTCTTGATCGACGACACCTACGCGCGGTCGATCTCCGCAGTCGAGCAGTGTGCTGCCGAGCTGGAGGAGATCAAAACCCTGCTTCAAGCCGAGGATCAAGCGTTGGCGGAGGCGCGTCGACTCGGCCAGCGGGCGGCGGCGCACATGCTCGCCGCCATGCGGCGCCAGACCGAGCAGCTCCTGGTGGATCTGCGCGACTTCCTGGTCCGGCTGGAGTCCGATCTGCCGGACCAGGTCGAGGCCGTCGAAGATGCCGACATCGTGCGACGCGCCCTGGCCCACTGGCTCAATCACGTGGTCGAGCAGTGGATGTCCGATCGCCTCGCAGAGTGGCGGATCGAGGTCCTCCGCGAGCTGGAAGAGGTGCACCTCTCCGAGGCCGACGTCACCCGCGCCGAGCTCCTCGTACCAGCGCTGCACCCATCCAACCTGCACGGCGAGTCCAACTGGGGTCGACGCTTGGGAGCCACTGCCGCCCTTGGAGGAGGTGCGGCGTTGCTGCTGTTCGGCCTCTGGATCCCCGGGATCCTCGCCCTCGGCGGAGGAGTGGCGTTCAGCGCGCTGGGTGCTGCGGCGAAAGAGGCCGCCACACGCAAGAAGCTCATCGAGACGGCCACGGACGCCTTGCGCCAGATGGGAGCGGATGCGGAGCGCCTGCTCTCCGATCAGATCAAACAACTCGAGGATGGCCTGGCTCAGCTTGGCGACGATCGCGCCGCGGCCAAGGAAGCCGATCAGGAACAGCGTCGGCGGGAACTCACCGAGCACGGCGCCCGTCGCGAGACCCGACTGGACGAGTTGGCCGCAATACGAGACGCTCTGGCAGCACACCTGGCGGAGGCTTCTGCGTGACCACAGCTCTCGACGACTTTGCGCGCCGTCGCCAGCGCGGGGCCGAGCTCCTCGACGAGCTCGCCGATGTGGTGGAGACGCTCGGCGCCGAGACCAAGGTGTCTCGCCCCGAACATCTCCGCGCCGTGGCCGGTCGCGCTCGCGAGGGTCGTTTCGTTGTGCTGCTCCTCGGCTGCTTTTCGTCCGGAAAGAGCACACTCCTGAACGCACTGCTCGGGCAGGCCGTCCTGCCAGTCAAGGTCAACCCGTGCACCGCAATCCTCACCGAGGTGATCTACGGGGAGACCCCGCGTGTCGACGTCCACTACAAGGGCGACAAAGTGGAGACGATGAACGTCGAGCAGTTCATCGAGACCTTCCAGCTCCGGACCAGCAGCTACGCAGAGGCGGGATCCGAGGCCAACGATCGGTTCGGAGATGTCGATCGGGCCGTCGTGGCCTGGCCGCTGCCGATCCTCCGAAACGGCGTGGTGCTCCTCGACACACCCGGACTGGACGACGACCCGGTGCGCACCGCCCGCACCCTTTCCTCCCTTCCAGACGCCGACGCGGTAATCGTCGTGCTCTCCGCGAACCGATTCCTCACGGACCTGGAGCGGAAGACGCTCCGTCGAAACCTGCTTCCCCTCGGCCTGACCAACCTGTTCTTTCCGGTCACGATGGTCGATCTGCTCGACGCGCTCTCCGACGATCCCGAGCGCGACCTGATCGATCTCACGAACCGAGCCCGCGAGATCCTGGGTCCAATGTGCCAAGTCGACGATGTTGATCGTTTCGACGAGCGCTTCTTCCCCCTCGATGCCCGCGGTGCACTCCAGGCCAGGTCAAAGAAGCGAATCCCAAAGAAGAAGCTGAAGGCCACGGGTATTCTCGACTTCGAAGCATCACTATCCAGCTTCCTGATCCACGATCGAGGCCGTGCGCAGCTCGTCTATCTGCACACCACCGCGGAGCGAATGCGGAAAGAGCTGCAGCGTCAGGCCGAGGTCGACCGCGCAACGGCCTCTGCGTCGATGGAAGAGCTGCAAGAACGTGCCGAATCCCTCGGGCCCAGGTTCGACGAGCTTCGGGTGATCGCAAAGCGGGTTGGCCGCACGGCGGATGCCTTCATCAAGCGCCAGAAGGCCCTGGTCTGGCAGGATCTCCGCGACTTCATGGCCGAGACCGAAGCGGACCTGCCCGAGGCGGTGGCGACCTTCGATCTCGGTGGCCTCGCGAGCCTCGATCTGCTCACGGTTCGCGGTCGGGCCCGAGTCGAGTCCCAGCTTCGGACCGAGCTCGAGCAGTGGCTGGAGGAACGGGTCGCCCAGTGGCAGCGATCGCTGCGCCCCCAGATCGAGCGCGCCCTGTGGGATCTGCGCACCGAGCTGGCCGCCGACGCCGCAGACTTCGACACGATCGCGTCGACCATCGTCACCGACTTCGCGGGCAGCGCCATCCAGGTGCCGCGCGTTGCCGAGGGAACGCCCGAAGTCGACCCCGTGGAGAGATGGTTTTCGGTCGCAGTTGGCGCGGTCCTCCTCTCCCCGGGCGCCATGGCTGCGGGCTGGACCGAGGGCTACGAAGGCGCGATGAAAGGAGCCGCGAGCCGACTCGGAGTCCGCATCGCGCTGCTCACTCTCGGGGCGCTGCTCGGTCCCATCGGCTGGGTCGGGCTGGTCATCTATCTGCTGTCCGACGCGGTCTTGCTCGCGATCACCGGCGGCGGTCAGCTGAAGCGCCTGCGGGAAAAGGTCGCGGACAAACTACAAGGACAGCTGGTAGCGCAAGCGGATGCCGCCCGAGAAGAGATCGAGAATCAGGTCGCTCAAGGCCTCGCTCCCCTCCGAGAGGCGCTGGTGTCCGCAGCCGAAGCCGAGGCAGACGAGCTGCAAGGCCTCCTCGACAGCATCATCGCTGCCCGAACCGAGGCCGTCCGTGACGCAGCCGCCCGCGCCGAAGCGTGGGATGCAGCGCTGGGGCGATTCGGCGAGGCGATCGGCGAGCTGGAATCGCTGCCCGACCAGGCGGCGAACTCGGTGGCAAAGTGAGGGCTTGAGGCGCTTTTGAGGTCAAGTCCGGAGTCAAACCCATGGGCTGTGAGCTGGCGTGCATATTCTCCAGGTTTCGAGCGCCGTCGGGAGGAGCTGAGAATTATGCAGGTTTCACCGGCATATGTTCGTCAGCTTGCAGGTCATGGGTGCAGCCGCAGGACTTGACCGGCAACTGTAGAGCCTGCGCGTTATCAGTGCCGACCCGCCCTATTACGTTGTGCGCGGTGGAGACTCGATGAACGTCCTACGCTGGGGCAAGTCCGCCTACGAGACCCTGTTCGACCTGGAACTGGAGCGCGAAGGCGCAGAAACCCTGGGTCTGATGTGGTCCAAACACAGCGACGATGGCTCGATTCCGAACCTCGCAGGTGTGAACGCGCTCGTCGTAAACAGCGAGCCGAACGTCAATGCCGAGGTGATCGGCCGCTTCAAGGGCTCTCTCATCATCACGACCACATCGGGCTACGATCACATTGATCTCGACGCCGCGGCCGCCAAGAACGTGACGGTCGCCCGCCTGCCTGAGATCCGGCGAGATGCCGTCGTGCACCACGCGCTGTCCGGGATGATCGCCCTGATGCGCAGCTTCCCCCAGTTTCAGCGCGCCGCGCGAGAAGGTCGGTGGGCACGCGAGGATCTGCCGATCCTGGCGCCGGTCGCCCTCTCCAACGCCACCGTGACAGTGGTGGGTCTCGGAGTGGTTGGCCAGGCCATGGCCACGACCCTGACGCACCTGGGCGCCAAGGTCCTGGGCGTCGATCCCGCCGGGGTCCCGAGCGGAATGGAAGCCTGCCCACTAGACGAAGCGCTGTCCCGCAGCAACGCCGTGACGATCCACTGCTCGCTAACGCCCTCGAGCGAAGGGCTCTTCACTGGAGCCCGCATCGACAAGATGCCTCGAGGTGGGGTGCTGGTGAACACCGCGCGCGGATCGGTCCTCGATGTCGAAGCGGCGGTGGAGCGCGTTCGCACGGGACAGCTCCGTGGCCTGCTCGTCGACGTGTTTCCGGGCGAGCCCTACCGCAGACTCGCAGAGGGAGCATCGGTTCCCGGAGTTGTGTTTACGCCCCATGCGGCAGGATATACCCGCGGAATGGGCCAACGAGTCGCCAACGGCGTGACTCGGGCGCTGAGAGCGTGGCAGGCGGGCGAGCCCGTACCGCACCAGGTTGCACCTACGCTTTCGTGAAACTGCGCTCCGCGTCGATCCCGCCTCGAATCCCCGCTCCCTGATCCGAAGAGACCAGAGAACGGGAGCAAAGACATGAGACAAGGTACGCCGTTATTCATCAGTGGAGGCACGCGCTCGAGAGCGCTGTGGCTCACCGATCGCATCGGCTGCCAGCCGCATGTGTCGCCGATCTACGACGCGGACTTCGTCGCCCAGCTCCTGTGGATCTTCATGGTGCACACCGGCGAAGAGCGCAAGCGCCTGGTCGCACGCTGCATGGTGGACACGGTTCGAAGGCTCGAGACAAAAGCTCCAAGGAGTTCACTCTCCCACGGCGGACGACACATCCACCTCGATCGCCGCGCGATCTCGACCCGAACCGATGAGCTGCTCAACCAGCTCGACTGCGGCATGGGCATCCTGGCCCTCCGCGAGTACATCAGCGACCTCTTCGCCCATCACTGTGCGATCGACGACAAGCCGCGCTGGGCCTGCAGCTCGGCTCTGCTGGTGCACATGCTTCCCCAGCTCCACAGCCTCTTCCCCGAGATGCGGATCGTGCACGTTGCCGCCCCGAGGGAGAACCCACTCGCAGCGGCAGAGAGCTTCGCGGCACAGTTCCCCGGCCAGTACGCGCGCATCGAACAGAACGACCTGCGCTGGACTGCAGACGAAGTTGTAGAGTCCATCCTCTCCTGGTCCAGCACCGTCAATCCTCGCCCCGTGGGTGCCAGTCGTCGCCAGATGGCAGCCTGACCCGACTGATCAGATCCTCTACAGTTGCCGGTCAAGTCCTGCATCTGCACCCATGAACTGCAAACTGACGAACATATGTTGGTGCAATCGGCATAATTCGCAGCTCCTCCCGACGACCTCCAGAATCTGGAGGATATGTCCGCCAGCTCACAGCCCATGGGTTTGACTCCGACCTATGTCCGTCGGTTCAGTCGGCGGCGGTAGATGATGGCCAGCACCCTGGCGACGGCCGTGAAGAGTTCCTCGGGGATCGCCCCACCGAGCTGAACCTTCGCGTATAGCGCCCGCGCAAGGGGGCGGTCTTCTATGCGTGGAACCCCGGCCCGCAGTGCTTCGGCTCGGATCTGCGCCGCGAGATGATCGACACCCTTGGCAATCACGGTCGGAGCGGAGTCCGTGTCCCGCCGATACCGCAAGGCGATGGCGTAGTGTGTCGGGTTGGTGATCACTACATCGGCCTCTCGAACCATCGAGAGCCCGCCTCCGACCAACAATTTTCGAGCGAATGCTCGGCGATTCTGCTTCACCCGCGGATCGCCCTCCATCTGCTTGTGGTCGTCCTTGAGCTCTTGGTCGGTGCGCATCAGCTGATCGTTGAGCTGATACCAGGAGTAGGCGTAGTCACCGACAGCGATGAGCAAGATCAGCGGAGTCGCGCTGAGAATGAATGTCCAAGCCAGCTTTCCGAGGGTCTCCATGAACTCGGCTGTCGGCACCATGGCCAGGGCCGGGAACTCGTCCAACCGGTCCGAGAGCGCCCACCAGCCGACCGCTCCGAGCACAAAGACCTTCGCGAGGCCCTTGGCGAGCTCTACGAGCGGCGTCCAGGAGAGGTAGGCATTCTTGAATCCAGCGATCACATCCAGGCGGTCCCACTTGATCTCGAGGGCCTCCGGCGCGAGTCGAAACTGCGTCTGCGCGAGGTTCGCGAGGATCGCCGCGACCATCACCAGACCGAGGGGAACCGCGAGGGCCGTCGCCATGCTGCGGAGCACGTGGTGTGAGATCTCCACTGTAGACTCGATGGTCAGCACCTCGGGGTTCGCAGCGAAGAAGTGCACTGCAACCCTCCGCAATGCGTCTGTCGTTGGCTCGGTGAGGAAGGACATCACAGCCGCACCGACAAAGAGCATCGCAGCCGCGCTGAAGTCGGCCGACTTCGGAATCTGTCCCCTCCCCGCCGCCTCACGCCACTTCTTTTCACCGGGATCGTGTTTTTTTTCCTGGCCGTCGTCCGCCATCAGAACGACCCGAGGAACTGCTCGACGAGGAGTACCGCCTGTCGCATCTCGTTGGTGTGGGCCTCGATCACCCAAGGCAGCGAGAAGGCCAGCAGGGCGATCCCGCCCACGCTGGTGAGCGTCAGGCCGATGGAGAAGAACACGTTCATACGCGGCGCGAGCTTGGCGAGAGTGGCGACGAAGACATTGACCAGCCACACGAAGGCGAGGATCGGAGCCGCGAGCTGAACGCCCAGATGGATCGTGATCCCCACAGCCTCGATGACCTGTGGCGCCCCCTCCTCCGGTAGACCCGATGTTCCAGGCGGCAGATAGGCGAAGCTGGCGGCAACGATCTCGAGGACATGCAGATGCAGGCCCAGGCCGAGGAACACCAGCCCAGCGAGCCAGGAAGCCAACACGCCGAGGGTGCCGGTAGTGGTCTGCTGGAGAGGATCGAACAGGGACGCCATGCCCAGGCCGGTCTGCATCGACATGGCCTCGGTCGAGAACGACATCGCCGCAAAGACCGCCGACAGAATCAACCCCATCGACATGCCGATTGCGATCTCACCGCCAATCGCGGCCATCAGATAGGGCACCGTGATCTCGCCGGTCACGATGTCTACGGCGGGGGCCATGAGCAACGTCATCAGCAGAGAGAGCAAGACCGGAACATGCTTGGGCACACCCTTGGCTCCGAGCACGGGCATCGAGTAAAGCAAAGCTCCGAGGCGCGTAAAGACAAGCATCGCCGTCACCAGTACGGCATCGCTCACTGGGGAATCGCCAGGAACATCTGGGTACCGAAGGCTACGGCCATCTGCAGCATCCAGCCACCGGCAAGGGCCAGCACCAAGAAGACCGCCAGCATTTTGGGCACGAACACCAAGGTCATCTCCTGGACCTGAGTGACGGCCTGCAACACCGACACCGCCGTGCCGACGACCAGAGCGGTGACGAGCAGCGGCCCCCCGAGGTAGAGGCAGGTCAAGAGCCCCATCTGGCCGTAGTAGACGACGAGTTGCTCACTCATCAGTTGATGCTCGCAACCAGGCCGGTGACCAGCAGGCCCCACCCGTCCATGAGCACAAAGACCGCGAGCTTGAACGGTAGCGAGATCACCACTGGAGGCAGCATCATCATGCCCATGCCGAGCAGCACCGCGGCGACAACGATGTCGAGAACCAGGAACGGGATGTAGACCTTGACCGCGATCGTGAACGCCGTCTGGAGCTCCGAGAGCATGAAGGCCGTCATCACGACGGGCGTCGGAACATCGTTGATGGTTTCCGGCCGGCTCATACGCGCGATGCGCATCGAGGTTGCCAGATCAGAGCGCTTCACATTCCGGAGCATGAAGACCCGCATCGGACCGATCGCCGAATCATAGGCCTCAGATGCCGAAATATCCCCAGCCATGAACGGCTGCATGGCGTCGTTGTTCACCGTCGTGAGCGTGGGCTGCATCACCATCGCGGTGAGCACGAGGGACAGGCCGATGAGGACCTGGTTTGGCGGCGACTGCTGGAGTCCGAGGGCCTGCCGGAGCAGGGAAAAGACAATCACAAAGCGGGTGAACGGCGTCATCACCAGGAGGAGACCCGGCACGAACGTCATCGCCGTGAGCATGAGCACGAGGCGGACCGCGTCCGAGGCCTGCTCGGGCTGCGCGCCGGCGATCGCGGACTCGAAGGCCTCTCCCAATGGCAGCTCCTGACCGTGAGCCATTTCCGGTGCGGCCAGCAACACCAACACGGCAAAGATCCGCAGCGCGATCATCGCTGACCCCGGTCGAGGAGCTCGTCAATGAGGTCGTCGCGGAAGCGATCGTCTAGATCGGCAACCAGCCGTGGCGGCACCCCGCTCCCGACACCCATGAGGAGCCGTCGCGGGCCGTCTGGCGTCTCGATCTCGACAACCGCGAGCCCAGAGCCCTGTCCCAGCTGGATCCGGCTGTGGACCTGCATTGAGTGCCCTTTGGAGGCGCCAAAGCCCCCGAGCACCTTCTGGCGAGCGACCCAGAGCAGGCCCATGCCGAGGAGACCGGCGGGAACTGGCCACCAAGGCACCTGGGGCCGGTGTGGGGTCGGCACGACTTCCGCCTGGGGCTCAGGTGGAAGGAGAAGCGCATCCATGAGTTCCTGCTCGTCGGGAGTCGTTGCCAGCGCCACTCCCACCAGCAAGGTCCAGATCACGGGACCTTCTCCGGACCACGCTGACCCGCTAGCTCGACGATCCGCAATCCAACACGATCTTCGAGGAGCACAACCTCACCGCGGCCGAAGATCTTACCGCCCACCATCATGTCCAGAGGCTGACCGGCGATACGGTCGAGGTGAATGATGTCGTCGGGGCTGAGCTCGGCAAGCTCCCGGACCGTCATGCGCGTCCGTCCGAGTTCAACGACGAGTTCGATGGAGATGTCATAGAGGAACTCGACGTCGGTAACTGCATCACTCATGGGCGGCTCTCCCAGCTGTTGCTCCTGGATCGGCCATCCGCCCGCAGATCTTAGGGGAATCTCTGATCCCAGCCTAGATCCTCGTCGCGTCCTCGATACGGCGGGTCACCTTCACGGACCTCAGACCGTCTTTTTCACCCGCCTCACCGATGAGGGCCGTCCGTCCGCTCACTTTGAGGTTCACCCGACGTACGGCACCGAGATCGAGCATGTCACCGACTTGGAAGGACCGAAGCTTCTTCAGCGACATCTTCATGCTCGCCAGCTCGGCTACGACGGGCACCTCTACGGGCATCACGCGGCGAATCCCGACCTTGGAGTCGACCGACCGCCGCGTCGGGTTGCCGAGCGTACGTGACGGCCAGAGTACTCCGGCACCCTGAGGTGGCAGCACGACAGAGACCAGTCCATACGGAGCATCTGGCGGGCCAAAGTCCAGCGCGGACTCGATGACGGTTGCACTCCGTGGAAGCGTGGGAACCGAGCGCGAGGTGGCCAAGACATCGCCTAGGCTGGCGACAGGCCGCTCCTGCATCGTCGACGCGTCGCACATCGCCTCGAGCACATCCTCGCAGATCCTGGAAGAGAAGCGTAGATCGAGCCCGGTCAGCTGTCGCGGGCGAGAACGACTGGAGTGAGACCGCTCGAGCTCGCCGAGCATCAGGCCTACCAGCCGTTGAGTCAGCGCACCCTCGAGGACCATGACGCCGCGCACGCGCTTGTTGGCGACGTAGAACTGGGCCATGGCGGATCCCTGTCCGTGCAAGCGGTCGAACACATCTCCAAGGGTGCAGACCGAGGCAGCCGCGAAGCGAATCGGAACCTCTCCGCCGATTCGGTTGATGAGACGAGTCCGCAGATGGATGATCGTCTGTCGGAACAGATCCTCGACCAGGGCCAGGCCTTGCCGGTCTACCCGAGCGAGGAGGGGTCTGGAGCCCATGGAGCGATTATCCACTTACTGAACCACGAATTGGGTGAGGTAGATCCGCTCAACTCGGGGGCCGGCCAACACGCGGTTGATCCGACCGAGGAGCTCGTCACGGAAGTGCATCTTGCCGTCGATCCCCTCGAGATCGGAGAAGGTGTAGTCGGATGCGAGGCTGAGCACGGCGTCTCGAAGCTGCGCGGTGGCCGACACGACTGATTCTTGGTCGTCCTCTGACAACTCGAGCGCGACGACCATCCTGAGCACTCTTCCGCCACCGGAGCCGCGAAGGTTCACGGTAAACGGGTCCAGGGCGTGCACCAGGCGCGCGTCCTCGTTGGAGATGGGCTCCTGGGTCACGTCGGTGGCGACCTCGGTGGTCCCGCCCAGGAGGATGGCGCCCCCGAAGCCGACAATTCCCCCAATGACAAAGCCGATGAGGCCGGCACCGATGAGCTTCTTCCATGGGGTCTTTGGCGCTGGACTCAGGTCCAGATCCAGGTCGTCATCGAGCATCGGGTTCTCCAGCGTTCAATCTGCGCGCGGCGTCCGCGCCGCCGAGATCGTCAGTTCTCAACACAATTTCGATCCTACGGTTCCAGCTGTCTCCAGCACCGAACTCTGCGCCGGGATGGAAGGAGCCATAGGCCACGGACTCGAGCCGCTCTCCCGGTATGGGCCCTCGCTCCCGCAGTGCGAGCACCACCGCGAGTGACCGCTGCGCGGACAGCTCCCAGTTCTTCTCTTCGGTACCCAGTCCATCCGCATAGCCCTCGACACGGATGTCCACGTCGGTCTCGGCGAGCTGAACGGCCAAGTCCGCCACCAGTGCATACGCCGTGGGATGCAGCTCCGCCGAACCGGGCCTGAAGAACACACGCTCGTCGAGTCGTACACGGACCTCCTGCTCCTTGTCCTCCATCTTGATGAAGTGGTCGGAGATGTGCTGGGCGAACGCCTGTCGTAGCCGCGCCACGATGGGCTGCAGAGCCTCATCGCGACGGCTGTCGGCGGTGTAGGACTCCTCGGTGTGGCTCTCCACCATCTTTCGATTGGTGCCGCCCACCCCCAGCGCCTTGTGGATGGACTCGACGACAGCGTCGACTCGTATTGGATCGTCGAAGGACGCCATCGCCATCATCATCACGAAGAAGGTCAGCAGCAGCGTCACGAGGTCGGAGAAGGTCGCCATCCACGCGGGAAGTCCCTTGGGCGGCTCCTCCTGGCGTTCTCGTCGCGCCATCAGGCTGCTTCCTCGAGCCGCAGGGACGGCGGGAGTGTCGCGTTGAGACGCTCGACCATGAATCGCGGGTTCTCGCCGCCGAGAATGGAGATGAGGCCCGAGGCGATCAGCTCTTTGTACGCTAGTTCCTCGACACTACGAGCCTTGAGCTTGTTGGCGAGGGGGATCCCGACAAAGTTCGCCAGGACTGCGCCATAGAACGTCGTCAGGAGCGCCACAGCCATGGCCGGTCCAATCTTGGTGGGATCGTCCATCTGCTGGAGCATCTGAACCAGGCCGATGAGTGTGCCGACCATTCCCATCGCCGGCGCGTAGGCCCCAATGCCCTCGAACACCGAGATGCAAGCCTTGTGACGTTCACCGATCTTGGTGATCTCCTCGTAGAGCACGCTCTCGATGGCTGACGGCTCGTGTCCGTCGGCCATCATCCGCAGTCCCCGCTGCAGGAAGGCGTCGTCGGTGGTCTCTGCAGCCTCCTCCAGTGAGAGCAGGCCGTCGCGGCGGGCGCGGTTGGAGAGATCCGAGAGCAGCTCGACGGCAGCCGTAGGGTCGAAAGATCTGGTGAAGAACGCGTTCCTCACGGCCTTTACGCCGCCAACGACGGCGCTGGCAGGGAAGCCGATGAACAGAGACGCGGTCGTGCAGCCGATGACGAGCACGACCGAAGGCATGTCGACAAAGATGACTACGCTGCTCCCCAAGAGGATGCCAATGAGCACCAACGCCGCTGCTGCAAGCAACCCGCCGATGGTGGACATGTCCATGAATTTACTCCGTGAGCGCCCTGCACCCGATTGTCTTTTCGGACGCGCAGGGCATGACTTGAGGTCTGCTCCGCTCTAGACCAGGTTGACCAGCTCCTGCAGCGTCTCGTCAGCGGTCCGGATGACGCCCGCGTTGGCCTGGTATGAGCGCTGGGTCTGGATCATGGCCACGAACTCATCCTCGAGATCGACGTTGGAACGCTCCAGTGCATAGCCATTCAGAGTTCCCCGGGATCCGCTCCCAGCCGCACCCATCGCCGGATCGCCGCTGTTGAGCGTGGCCCGGAAGAGGTTGCCGCCAATTCGCTCGAGTCCACCCTCGGCGGCGAAGGTCGCGACGCCGACCTGGCCGAGCGAGCGCTCTTCGCCGTTGGTGTACTGCCCGCGAATCAGTCCGTCGGGATCGACAGTGAGCGAGGTGAGGTTGCCGACCGTGAAGCCATCCTGGGACACGGCTGTGACCGATGAGTTTTCTTCCCCCTCACCCGCCACTCGCAAGCTGCCGTCGCCGGTCAACGTGAGTGGGTCGAAGCCGAAGTCCATGGTCGGGGAGAACGGGGCGGCGCCCGGCCAGGTCCACCCAGCCAGGGGCGCGTTCGCGGTGTGGTCGATCAGCTCCCCGTCAACGTCGAAGCTGAGGGTTCCCGACTCGATCTGCAGTGCCATTCCGTCCGCCGCGCCTGGGACATCCGTCTCGCCGCCGTCGATCACCACCGAGTACACCCACTCGGTCCCGCCCGCTGCGTTCAAAGCGGTCTGCTCGAAGTTCACGACCACGTCGTGGGGGCGGCCCATGGAGTCGTAGACCGTGAGGGAGGTCGAGAAGTCCGCCATATCGCTGACGGTGCTCATCTCGTTGGTGATGCCGTCGAGAGAGCCCATGATCCCTTCGTAGTCCTGCTGCGGCAGGGCCGCGTCGAAGGTGGTGCTGGTGCTGAGGATAGCGTCCATCGTGATCTCGGTGGTGCCCTTGGGAGCGAACGGACCCATGTCGAGCTGGATGTCGCCGATGGTGTTTCCGAGGATTCCGTCCGTCGCCTGATAGCCCTGGACGTTCAGGCCGCCGGCCGTGACCAGGTAGTTGTCGTTGTCCATCGTGAACGAGCCGTCACGGGTGTAGAAGTTCTGGTCGCCGTTTCCGACCTGGAAGAACCCCTGCCCGCCGATGGCGATGTCCAGCGCCGAGCCGGTGCCGGCGAGCATTCCCTGATCGAACATCGTCGAGACATTCGAGGTCGTAGCCCCCCGTCCAATCTGCTTGACTCCGCCCAGAGTGCCAACCAAGTTCGGAAAGGCATCGGCGAAGGAGGCGCGAGTGCGCTTGAAGCCAAAGCTGTTGAGGTTGGCGATGTTGTCGCCGATGACCGAGAGCCCAAGGCCCGAGACGGAGAGGCCGGACGCACCGGTATTGAGTGTATTGAACAACGACATATGGTCTCCCGTAGTTGCAACCTCCCTGTCGAAGGGGGCTGCCCCGTGCTCATCGACACCTCCAGGATGGGTTTTAGGGCAGAGACCCATATTTGTCTGTTATTAGGATTGGCGGCCCACTTCCGAGACGGCGCCAGTCAGACGACGGCCTCTCGTCGCTGTCACACCTCCCCAGATGCTCTCCATCGGCGGTCAGCACCAGCCAGGACGTCGTCGCGTGCGGAGAGCAGCCGTCGCTTCTCCGTCGCGTCGCCGTCGTAGCGGTCGACTCAGCTATTGATCCGGATCGGGCCCCGTGGGATCGTCGCCGCCGCCATCCATGAGGCGTAGGATCTGATCGAGAGCCACCGGGACCCCGTTGATGGACGGCATCGGAACGCCTTCTGTGTAGTCCATTTCGGTGATCTTTCCGACGACCAAGGTGGAGACCTCCACCGACTCGGCCCCGTTGTTGGCGGTCACGGTGAAGGTGTACTTGCCCTCCGGAGCCGGCTGCCCGGAGGCGTCAAGGCCGTCCCAGGTCCAGGTGGACTCCCCCGCCTCACCGGGCGGCAGGACCCCGGTAGCGACCACTGAGCCCGCCTCATTGGAGATGGTGACCGTACCGGAGTCGTAGGCTGTGTCCGTCTCGAAGTGGAGGTCGAAGTCGCCCCCGTTCTCGGAGAGCTCCGAGCCGCCCGGAGCTGGGTACGCAAACTCGTCGCCATAGGCCACGACCTCGGTCCCCAACAGGTTTGCCATCGATGAGTTGTTCATCGACGCGATCCCAGCGTACACAGCGCTCATGGCCTCCTGGATTCCCATGAGCTGCTCGAGGCTCGAGAACTGCGCGAGCTGGGCAATGAAGTCCTCGTTGGACATCGGGTCGAGCGGATCTTGATACTGCAGCTGAGTCGTGAGCAGGCCAAGGAAGGCGTCCTTGCCCAGCTCATTGTCCTGCCCAGCGATCGGCTGTTGCTCATCGAATCGAGCCGGAAGGCCCGCGATATCGAAAGGATCTGACATCACGCCACCGCGTTGAGGAGTTGACCCCGGCCCACGGGCACGCGGATCTCGACAATCGGATCTCGATTCGAGGCGCGATGATCTTTCGAGCCCTCGTCCTCCCGTTCCTCAGCGTCGCGTTCGCGGGCCGTGAAATCGAGCAGATCCTGGCCGTCCTCGTCCAAAGCATCTCGGAGGAGATCGCCCATGTCGCGGAGGGGCTCGATGGCGTCCGCCGATCCCTCCAAGAGGACCTCGACACCGTCGTCGGCCATCGCGACCCGGAGCGTCAGCTCAGGATCGAGCTCCAAGACCACCGCCTTCTGCCCTGACCTCAATGCGGCGACGACCTCTTGATGGAGTTCTTGCAGCGCAGTCGGGTCCGAGGGGGTGGGGTCAGAGGGCACACCTTCGAATGACTCGCGATTACCCTGCACAACGGGAACTCCGTCGGGTCCAGCTGGTGCAGCGACGAGGTTCCCCCCAGTGGGCGGGCGGACGGCCCCTCGCTCGATCACGGACACTTCGGTCACGGGCTCGGGATCGACTGGGGCCTCCTCGGAAGACGGCTCCTCTTCGAAGATCTGAAAGACCGTCGGCGGCACACTGGCGTGGGGCTCGCCGTGAGCGACCAGGCGCACTCGGGCTTCGGTGAGTGGCTGGACGATCGACTCGAGCGGGCGATCTGCTTCCACGAACCCGCCGAGTTTCGGCCGCAGCCGCTCGCCCTGCACCGGCTCTCGATTCAACGACTGGGCATGCTCCGCCTGGAGCGCCCTGGCGGCCGATGGCGCAAGACGCAAGACCGGATCTGCCTTCACCGACGAACCATCAGGCTCGAGTGCAGCGAGTGGCTCACGGCCAACGAGTGGCTCACGGCCAACGAGTGGCTCACGGCCGACGAGTGGCTCACGGCCGACGAAAGACTCCAGCCCAGGCGGGAACTCACGAGCGCCAACGAGCTCACGGCCGACGAAGGATTCCGACCCAGCAGGAAGGAGCCCGCGCTCGAGGTGCCCGTCGAAGCCGACAAGGGACTCGCGACCCGCAGCGAGATCCGGGAGATCACGACCCGGGGGGGGGACTCGACTCAAGTTGAACTCCGGGAGTCGCGCCTCAGCAGTCGCATGCTCTGGAAGCTCCCGATCCATCGAGAGATCCGGGACTAGCCGCAGTTCGGCAGCCGGATCCGAATCAGTCGCGAGCACGGCCATCTCTCGGTTCAGGTACTCTTCGTAGTCGACAGGCTCACCGACCCGCTGCGCCCCTTGGGCAAGCGGTGGCGCTGGCATACTGAGAAGGCTTACAAGGCTCATCGGGACTCCACAATCACCGGTCGGGCCATCCGCTCGGCGAGGCGAGCGGCGGCTGAGGGAGACATCGCGGCCAGCAGCTTGCCGGCCTTGGTTCTGTTCATGTTGTCGAGGACCTCGGTGGCGAGCTCCCGATCCAGCTGTGTCAAGACGGCTGCGGCGTCCTTGGAGCGCATGCCTTCGAACATCTTCACCAGGCCGTCTCTGCGCTCGGCCGTCTTGGTATCGACCTGCGCGAGCTGGCCGCCGATCTCGTCGCGCAGGGCGGTCAGCTCGGTGATTCGAGCCTCGAGGCGCTCCTCCACGGCGTGCAGATCGTCCTCCCGATCCTGAAAGCCGCTCTCGCGTCGCTCGATGGCGGACTCACGCACTTTGAGGTGGAGGGCTAGATCGCGGAGGCCCGCCGAGCCGATTGGCTCTACCGACGCCGGAACCGTGACGCCAACATCCTCAGTTTCATCTGCGCCTTCTGCGCCTTCTGCGCCTTCTTCGGCGTACACGTGCGTTCCGAACAGCCCCGCACCGAGGACCCCGACACAGACAACCCGGACGATCGGTGCCACACGACCCATTCAGCAAGCCTTCCGATTGCCGCGATACCAGCCCTGGATCCCCATCTCGTCCAGTGCTCTCTGCTCTTTGGCAGCCGCGATTTTGCGCTTGACCGCCGCGGCACGCTCTTCGATCAGCTCGGCCACGCGGGTCTCTTTCGAAGCCTGTACGACCGACTCGCGACTCGACTCGACGACGGTCAGGTGTTTCGTGCACTTCTCTTCCTGCTGGCGGCGTTGCATCTCCATCCGTAGCGCAAAAGCGTGGTGCAACGCGACGTCTGCCGCGTCGCAGACCAGGGTCGAAGTGTGTGAGGCGTCGACGCGATCGCCGATCGCAACGAGGTCGCGGTTCAGTTCGTCTTGTTCGTGCTGCTTGGCGAGCAACTCCAGACGTGCGCGACGCTCATCCAGCTGTCGGATTCGTCGAATTCTCTCGAGGACACTGCCCATCCAAGACCCTCTCTGCACACTCATCGGATCAGAGCGGATCAGCTTTAGGCCTCAAACGGGCGATAATCCGCCCCAGGTGATCTGGTTGCCACTACGGCGCTTGCGACCACGCTGCTGAACCATCACGGTGCCGAGGAACTGCTCGTGCCCGGCGCGGGCGGACATCCCTTCGAGGCCGAGAACGCAGATGCTGACAGTAGCCCGAATCACGCGACCCTGGACCTGCATTCGAGCGGTCTCTACAGCGGCGCGAGTGCGCTCCGCAGTGAGGCGTATTCGCCACTCGTCTCCAGTCAGGATGGCGACCATCGCATCGGGACCCACTCGAGCCATCTCGCGGGCTCCAGGAAGGAGTCGACGCATCACGCCAGCCACGCTCTTGAGGACACCGTCCCCGATGTCGTAGCCGTCCTCGACGTTGATGACGCAGAAGTCGTCGATGTCGACAAGCAGCAACCACAGCGGTGTTTCGCCGACGCGCGCCTGGGCGACCTCTCGCTCGAGAACGTCCAGGAACGGCCGAATGCACAGCATGCCCGTCAGTGGGTCGCACCCATCGATATCCTCCATGCTTTCCTGCAAGGCAGTGATTCGACCTTTGAGCCGGTCCACCTGACTCTCGAGCAGGCTTGTCCAGCAGCCGATCTCCTCGGCGGTCATCGTGGTGTGGTCGAGAACCAGCGCCGAGCGCTCGCGAAGGACGTTGACAGGCGGACCAGCGGCGAGCGCCACATCGAGGGTCTCTGCCGCGCTCGACATGCCATCGGCGACATTCCGTACGAGAACCCAGCCATGGTCCTCGGAGCATCCAAAGGCAGCACTGACCCGCTCTACCCAGTCGTTCAGGTCATCCCGAGAGGTCGGCGAGCTCAACGCCGCACAGAGCAGATCGGCCCAGTAGCAGACGCTCACCAGATCCGCCGGCTCCGGGTTGTTACCGAGGTGATTGCGAATGAGGATCGCCTCGTTGATCTCGGGTGGGAAGGCCCACTCCTCTGCGTCTCGCGAATACGCGTCTTCCGTTGTGATGCCAAACACCTCAGCCTCGATACCGCCTCGCTCGCTAGGCGGTGCGCGACGAATCCGGTGATACCAGGCCACATATTCCCCTGTCTCCGCCAAGAGGGTCGCGGTCGATACATACAAGCAGATGCCAGCCGTAAAAGCGGCGTCACCGTTCACGACCGACGTGGCGCCAGCAATCACTCTGGCCGCAACACCGCGCTGTGCGAGGTCGAACCAGAGTACTTCCAGGACCTCGCGAGGGAGCTTGAGCCCTCGGACCCGCGACGCGATCACGTGTTGGACGGTGATCTCGCGCAAGACACGCGCCCCCAACAGAGAGAGGGCGCGATCGGGAGAGGAAAGATCGGCTGTGATCCGCGGATAAAACACGTGAGCATAGGTGACGATCCGCTCCAGCAGCCCGGGTACCCCGGAAATGACTCCGGCCATATCCCCCCGCTCACTGGAGTTTTCAGCGACCGCCCGCATTGCACGCTTCAGATCAGCAGACATGGGCATCATCGTCACACCTCGGCTTCGCTATCGGACCGCGTTCACAGCACTTGAGCCGAGCATTTCGGGTCGAGCATTTCCTCAAGTGGTCCAGACATCAGCCGAATTGGGCTTGATGACCAGCCTACTCACCCGCATCCTCAGTCGACTCCGAGAACAAGGTGACTTCCTGCTGGCTGCCGGGGTGATCGGGCTGCTCGGCATCATGCTGGTGCCGCTTCCGCCGGTGCTCCTGGATCTGCTCCTCGCCTCCTCAATCGGGCTCTCTCTCTTGCTTTTCCTGGGCGCTCTCTACGCCAGGAAGCCCGTGGAATTCTCTGTCTTCCCCACCGTTCTTCTCGTCGCCACCGTGTTTCGCCTCGCGCTGAACGTCGCGAGCACACGGCTGATCCTGCTCCAGGGATCCAACGGAACACACGCCGCGGGCTCGGTCATCGAGTCGTTCGGCCAGTTCGTGGTAGGCGGCAACTACGTCGTCGGCGCCATCGTCTTCACTATCCTGGTGGTCATCAACTTCGTGGTCGTCACAAAGGGTTCCGGACGCGTGGCCGAGGTCGCCGCGAGGTTCACCCTCGACGCTCTGCCAGGCAAGCAGATGGCGATCGACGCCGAGCTCAACGCCGGCCTCATCGACGAGCACGACGCCCGCACTCGACGCGCCGAAGTCACCCGTGAAGCTGACTTCTACGGTGCTATGGACGGCGCGTCGAAGTTCATTCGTGGCGACGCAATCGCTGGCATCGTCATCACGCTCGTCAATGTGATTGGTGGCGCAATAATTGGCGTAACGCAGAACGGTATGGCACTGGGCGACGCCATTCAGACCTACTCGATCCTCACGATCGGCGACGGGCTGGCCGGTCAGGTCCCCGCTCTCGTGGTGTCGATCGCCGCGGGCATGTTGGTCACGCGTGTACAGGACGTCCGAGACCGCGCGCTGCATCTGCAGGTCGGCGGTCAGCTCCTGCAGAACCCACGCGTCCTCACACTGGTGGCCTGCACGCTCGCGGGTCTGGCGCTGATTCCGGGCCTTCATACTCCGTTCTTTCTGCTAGCAGCACTGACCGCACTCTTGGCCTGGGCCGGGGGATACCAGCCAGCTGACCCAGAGGATGACGAGGAAGAGGCGGTCGAGCACCGCGAACCCACTCCCGCAGATCTGCTCCCCATCGAGACCCTGGCGATCGAGGTGGCCGTGGACGTGCTCTACCTCGTGGACGAGCGGCGGGGTGGCGAGCTCCTGCAACGGATCCAGCGTATTCGAAGCCAGTTTGCCACCGACCTCGGGCTGCTGATTCCATCGGTGCATCTACGAGACGACATGGCGCTCGGCAACGGCGAGTACGTTGTCCTTCTCCGCGGCGAAGAGGTCGGACGCGGTCGCGTGCATCCACGGCAACAGATGGCTCTCGATCCGGGCACAGCCCGCGGCAAGCTCGAGGGCATCGCCACGACCGATCCTGTGTTCGGACTGCCGGCGTGGTGGATCCTCGACGAACACGTCCTCAAGGCTCAGCAGCTTGGCTACTCCGTCGTCGACGTTCCCACGGTGCTCACGACGCATCTAGTGGAGCTCCTGTACACCCACGGGCACGAGCTCTTCGACGGACCTCAGCTCGACGAGCTCCTCGCGAGGGTGTCCGAGATCGACCGACGACTCGTGGACGATCTCGTCCCCGACGTCTTGCCGCGCCAGACCCTTCTGCGTGTGATGCGAAACCTCATTCGTGAGAACGTCTCGGTTCGCGACGCCCAGTCGATCCTGGAAGCCCTCGCCCAGTTCGCGACGCGCACGACCGACCCCGATGTGCTCACGGAATTCGTACGTCAGGGGCTTGCCCGTCACATCACCGGCCGCTTCACCGACGAGGACGGCGCAATCCACTACGTGCGCCTGGCACAGAACGCCGAGGCAGCCGTTCTGCGTGGACTTCAATCCGCGAACGGAATGGCCCCCAACCTGGTCCTCGATCCGGAAGTGGCGCGGGATCTGATCGTTCAGCTGCGCGACAAAGTGGAGGCCTATGCCGGCCCGGGTCAAGCCGTCATCCTCTGCCCCCCTCTGGCGCGCGGAGCCCTGAAACGCATGCTCGAACGCGTACTTCCAAGAATTCCAGTCCTCTCGTCCGCCGAGCTCCTCGCCACCGCGAAGCTCGAGCCCGTTGGAGTGGTTCAGCTACCAACTTGATCTTCTACTCAACTAACTCACGCCTGTGCCGATTGGTCGACAGGCATCGCCGCACTCAAGGAGGAAGTCGTGCTTCAAAGGGCATACAGGGTCCACGAAGACGTCAGAAGGGTCGAGGGTCTGACCCGTGAGGAGGCCTGCCACCGCTATCGGAAGAAGGTGTCGTTGGTGGCACGCCGAGTGGCGGACAGGCTGCCCCGAGACGCGGCGGTCCAACTCGAAGACCTTGTGTCCTGGGGCGCTATCGGTCTCCTCGAGGCCTTTGATCGTTTCGACGCAAGCCGGGGTATCAAGTTCTCGACCTATGCCGAGTACAGGATCCGCGGGGCGATGTACGACGCACTCCGGACCCACGACTCCTTCTCAAGGCGGCGGCGGCAGCTCGCCAGGCGCATCGAACAGGCGCAGGACTCCGTGCGACAGCGCCTGGGACGGGAGCCGCCACCGGAGCTGATCGCCGAGGAACTCACGATCTCCCTCGAGGACTACTGGGTAGCCGTCGATCGCGTGAAGCCCATCTCGCACGTCTCCTTCTCTGGAGCCGACTACGGCGGGCGACCGCTGTCCGAGACGATCATGGGTGAAGACCAGGGGCCGGGCTCACGGCTCACGGCGTCGGAAGCCCGACGCTATCTGAGCGAAGCGATCGGCGAGCTTCCCGAACGGGAGCGCCATTGTGTGATGATGTACTACGGAAAGGACATGTCCCTGGCCGAGATCGCCGCGGTCTACAACGTCACCGTCTCTCGCATCTCACAGATTCTCGGGGCAGCGCGAGGTCGCCTGCGGAAGAAGCTGGCGCCCACGATGACGGCGTCCGACATCGACGAACTGGAGTTCTCCACATGAGCCGCGACATCTACGTTGCGCTCTCGGGAGCTCGCACGGCAATGCGTCAGCTGGACGTGGTGGCCAACAACCTGTCCAATGTGTCCACCACTGGGTTCAAGGCCGCTCGAACCAGCTTCCGAGTTGACGGTCCGAACGGCCACGCTCTCGGAAAGTCGTACGCCATAACCGACAACGTCACGGCCTACGCCGGCGACGGCCCGCTCATCGCAACCGACAATCCCCTCGACCTCGCGCTCCAGGGAGACGGGTACTTCGCAGTGCAGGTCGGCGAGGAGCGGCTGCTCACGAGAGACGGACACTTCACCATGGACGAAGAGGGCTTTCTTCGCACGGGAGCGGGCAGTCAGGTCCTCGGACAGGGCGGAGTCATCGAGATCCCGCCAGGCGAGACCATCGAAGTGACCGAGGATGGCCGCGTGATCGCGAGCGCGTCCGGCTACATCGACACCCTCGCTCTGGCCCGAGGCCCGGCACGGCCCGCAGGTGGAAACCTCTGGACACCAGCCGGCCCGATGGAGGATGCGACGCCGCAAGTCATCCAAGGCGCGTTGGAGGGAAGCAACACCAACCCCATGCAGGCGATGGTCGAGCTCATCGAGGCCAGTCGCTATTTCGAGGCCTACCAAAAGGCGATGCAGGCCAGCGATGGCATGGACGAGAGACTCAACAGATCCGGAGGTGCTTGATGCGTGCGCTCTATGTGGGAGCGTCTGGAATGGCCGCTCAACAGACCAAGATCGACACGGTCGCGAACAACATGGCGAACGTGGGTACCACCGGATTCAAGAAGTCCACCGCGGCTTTCGAAGACCTCCTCTATCAGGAGATGACGTCCGGCGGGAAAGGCGAGTCCACCAGCCGCGCGGAGGTAGGCGGTGGCGTGAGGCTCACGTCGCTGGACCGCGACCACACATCTGGCGCGATCGTCGAGACGGGAGACGCCTTCCACGTGGCGATCAAGGGGCCGGACTACCTGGTCTTGGAGGCCACGGACGGCACGCCAGCCTACACCCGTGACGGGACACTCACGGTGGATGGAGACGGCACGTTGATGAGCGCGAGCGGCCTCAGGGTCGCCGGCAAGATCAGCATCCCTCGCGACGTAGTGAGTGTACTCATCGCCGAGGATGGCACGGTATCAGGCAGGTTCTCAGGCGAGGTCGAGGAGACCGTGCTCGGACAGCTGGAGCTAGCCGGCTTCGTCAATCCCACCGGCCTCCGCTCTCTTGGGGGTAACACCTACGCCGAGACAAGCGCTTCGGGTGACCCGCAGCGGGCTGCACCCGGCGAGAGCAGCCAGCTCATCCAGGGCTATCTCGAAGCCTCCAACGTCGACGTCGCCGAGGAACTCATTCAGCTCATCCTGGCCCAGCGGGCCTACGAGCTGAACTCCAAGGTCATCCAGGCGGCAGACGAGACGTTGTCGGTGGCGGCCAACCTCAGACGATGATCCCCGTCGATCTGCCAGCAATCGAACAGAGCCTGGCGGAGTACGCGGCCGAGACCTGCGAAGCGGAGTCAGTGAGCGTCACCTGGCTAGGCGTCGATCCCTCGGCAGTCCGCGGGACGCTCCACTGGGAGGGAGACCCCTGTCGGGCAAAGCCGACACTGCGCCTGGTGACCGTGGACTCACGCCTCACGGTCCGTCCAAAGCTGGAGATCACAGTGGGAGTCCTGGTGGCGGAGTCGAGCGCGATGCCCGGCGACGCGGTGTCGTGGACCCAGGGCGCCGCCCTCTTGGACCAGATCATCGGCGAGCCTGTGGAGCCAGGACCCTGGGTCGCTCGAATCCACCTCGACGCCGGCGCGCCCCTCACCCAGGCGGTCGTCGACATGCCGGTGGACTCGGTGGCCGGCGCCCCCGTTACACTGCGCGTGAGCCGAGGCGCACTCCGCGTGAGCGCAGGAGGCAAGCTTCTAACCGACGGGCGCGTCGGGGAGACCGTGAGGGTCACGAACCTCGCGACGGGCGTGCCCATGACCGGCACGTTGATCGACAAGAACACCGTGGAGATCCGATGACGAACACTCTCCGAAGCATCCTGACCCTCCTGGTCGCCTTGCTCGTCCTGCCCACGCTGGCCGAAGCCGGCAAACAAAAGCGCATGGAGGAACCACCTGAACCGCAACGACCGGAGATCGCCGCAGAGGCTTCCACCGACGCCTCGGGCAGTCCCGGATCACTGTGGTCGGAAGTGCAAGCGCGCCAGCTCATGGGAATGGACTCGCGACAGGTGGGCGATCTGATCACGGTGCTCGTGTCCGAGAGCTCGACGACAACCCTCGATGCTGGCACATCCACCTCCAAGGAAAGCAGCATCGAGGCCTCGATCATCTCGCTCCTAGGGGCCGAGCAGACGCTGCAAGCCGCACATCCGAACCTCGCAAATGGCATCTCCATCGGGGGGGGCTCCAGCGCAGCCTTCAACGGTGCCGGCCAGACCAGCCGCGACGCCGATCTACAAGCCGTCTTGACATGCTCGATCATCGAGGTCCTGGCCAACGGGAATCTGCGGGTGTGGGGCTTCAAGAAAGTCAGGGTCAACCGAGAGACTCAGTATGTCGTGATCGAAGGAATCGCGCGTCCTCGAGACATTCGCATGGACAACACGGTGCCCTCCGAGCTCCTCGCCGAGGCTTCCATCGAGGTGACCGGCTCGGGCGTTGTTGCCGATCGGCAAGGGCCCGGCTGGGGCGCGCGTGTCCTCGATTTCCTCTGGCCCTTCTAGGATGTCGCGACGGCAAATGATCGCCGCAATCCGTCTCAAACGCGCCGTTCACAGACCGATGAGTCACTGAGGGGAACGCCCATGTGGGTCCTGCTTTCAATGCTGCTCGCGATGCCTGCCCAGGGCACACGGGTCAAAGACGTCGGCCAGTTCTACGGCGTACGGGACAATCAACTCTCGGGGGCCGGCCTCGTCGTCGGTCTGCAAAGAACAGGTGATTCCACGAGGAACGAGGCCGCCATTCGCGCCCTTGCCACTCGCCTACAAGGCCACGGAATGAGCCTCGAGCTCAACGACATCGTCGCTCGCAACGTCGCCCTGGTGATGGTGTCAGCCACACTTCGCGCCGATGACCGCTCCGGCTCACGGATCGATGTGACCGTCGCTTCGACCGGCGATGCATCGTCCCTCGAGAGCGGAGTCTTGTTGCTCACTCCGCTCCTCGGCACCGACGGAAAAGTACACGCCGTGGCGGAGGGCGCCATGGTTGTCGGCGGCTACGCCATTGGCGCCGGAGGCAGCGGAGCGGGAAAGAACCGCCCCACGGTCGGGAGGATCGCGGGCGGTGCCACGATCGAGCTCGAGCTCGAGAACGGCCTCGACTACAAGAACCTGGAGTCCATCGACTACGTCCTGAGTCAGCCTGACTTCACCACGAGCACCCGCCTGGCAGACGCGGTCAACGCCGAGTTCGGAGCTGACGTAGCGGTCCCCGCGAGCGCCTCCAGTGTCGAACTCACACTGCCGGCGGACTATTTCGGCAAATTCCCCGCTTTCGCAGCCAGGATCGAGAGCCTCGACATCGCCATGGACACACCGGCAAAGGTCATCATCAACGAGCGGACCGGGACGGTCGTGATGGGCGCGGACGTGAAGATCAGCGCGGTCGCGGTGGCTCACGGCGGGCTCACAATCGAGGTTCGTCGCCTGAATGCGGTCTCCCAGCCCAACCCGTTCTCAACCGGTACGACGGCTGCGGTCCGGAACACCGTGGTCGAGGCCAACGAGGTCGATGGCCAACTCGTGCTCGTCGAGGGCGTGGAGATCGGAGAGCTCATCTCGGCTCTCAACGACATGGGAGTCAAGCCCCGCGACTTGATCGTCATCCTGGAGGCCGTGCGCTCCGCCGGAGCTCTCCACGCAGAAATCGTCACCCTCTGACCCACGAATCATGCCCGTCTCGCTCCCATCCAAGCCCCCACAGGAAGCCGTCTCCCTCGAGCAGCTGCCCGCCCCGGCGATGGCCATGAGGACCATCCTGCGGGCCGCTTCCGACCCCTCCGTCTCTCTTCACGAGCTGGCGGACCTGGTGTGCCACGAGCCGTCGTTCACAGTCGAGCTGATCCGCGTAGTAAACAGCGCGTTCTATGCCCAGAAGCGGCCAATATGCAACGCGCGTCGGGCGACGGTCGCACTGGGCGCTCGGGCGGTGCGCAATCACGCGGTCGCCCACATCCTGCGGGTGGCAGCTCAGAACCTCGACCTGGGAGACTTCGACATCCACCAGTTCTGGGAGGAGGCGGTGCGCCGCTCGACCATCTCCCTGGTGCTCGGAGAACTCGCTGGCTGTGAGGATCCCCAGGATGCCAGCACCGTGGGCCTAATCCAAGACGGCGGTGTGCTGCTGATCGCCGCCACCTGGCCTCAGTATGCCCGCCAGCTTCAGCGCGCAGCTGCCAAGCCCGCTGCCACCCGCTTGCGCCTCGAAGAGCAGCTCTGCGGAATCAACCACGCAAAGATGTTTGGCCACGTCGCCGATCGATGGGGGCTGCCCTCCGACATCGTGGACGCCGTCTCCGGGCACCACGACCCAGAAGCCAGCGGCAAAACGCGCAGGGCAACCCGCCTCCTCGACATCGCTAGGATCGCGGATGCGATCGGCGATGTATTCAGCAACCCCCGAGACAAGACCGTCATCGCCGACGCCGCCACAATGCTGGCCAGTCTGCCCGGACGCCGGACACTTGGCCTGTCGGAAGTCATAGAAACCGTGGAGCAGAGGATTCCGTCGGTGGCCAGAGAACAGCGGCTCACCTATCGTCAGCAGCCGCCCATCACGTCCTTGGTGGCGGAGGCCGTCTCTTCGATGGTCCAGATCACTCATCACTACGAGAGCGCTACCAAGGAGCTCGAGCAGAGGCTCCGAGAGCGTCAACGCATCACTCGGAGGCTAGAGCACAGCAACTCACAGCTCACCCGACTGGCAACCACCGACGCGCTCACCGGAATCTCGAACCGACGCTACTTCACCGAGGTCCTCAGGCACACCTTCGACGAGGGCGTCAGATCCCACACCCCAACCAGCTTGGTGATGTTCGACCTCGACCACTTCAAGAATGTCAACGACGCCCATGGGCACGCGGCTGGCGACGACGTCCTGAGACTGGTGGCCGAGCGTGTTGGTCGCGTCTTGCGGCCCAGCGATCTCCTGGGACGTCTGGGTGGAGAAGAGTTCGCCATCCTCCTCCCGTGCACCGCGAGGGAGAGCGCCATCTCTGTGGCCGAGCGTGCCCGTAGAGCAATCAGCGACTCGCCGATCCGGACCCGTGGAGATATCCTCATCCCGCTGACCGCCAGCTTCGGTGGGATCACCATTGAAAAGCGGGTGATTCCCGACACCGTCTTGGAGTTCGCCGACGACGCCATGTACAAGAGCAAGACCGCCGGGCGAAACCAGATCACCTGGTGCGAACAATGATCGACAACATCAGCGCGCTCGGGGCCTTTGCCACACCCACGCCCGAGGTGCAGACCGATCGGGCTCCCAACGAGGAGATCGAGGTCCTGTTCGCCAAGCTCTTGCTGCAAGAGGTACGCAAGTCTCTCCCGAAAGACGGCCTGATGTCCGGCCCAGCACTGGACATGTTCCAAGGGCTCTTCGACGACGCTCTCGCCGAACAGTTCGCTGCCGCCGGAGGTTTTGGCATCGCCGACCAACTGGCATCACAAGCGGTCTCGAGACCTGCAACCGACTGGATCTCTCCGGTCGCAGGTTCCCGCTCCTCGAACTTCGGTGGACGGGCAGATCCGATCCACGGGGGTCGCCGGAACCACGACGGCATCGACATCGCAGCTCCGATCGGCACTCCGGTGCGCGCCGCAAAGGCCGGGCGAGTCGTATTCGCAGGCAAGCGCGCCGGCTATGGCAACCTCGTGATCGTGGACCACGGAGGCGGTCTACAGAGCCGCTACGCACACTGCAACGATCTTCGCGCCGCGGTGGGTCGGAAGGTGAACGCTGGCGACACAATCGCCACCGTCGGGTCCACAGGACGGTCCACGGGTCCGCACCTCCACTTCGAAATAAGAAAGAATGGAACGCCAATAAATCCCGATTCACATTTAGAATGAAAAAATACCTAAATGATCCCCACAGACCGCCGATGAACAAGATGAGTACACCTCTACGAGGCCCAAAATGAAAATCACCTCCACCTCACCGCTGACACAGCCCGTACCGACGACCACCGGTGGCCGGTCCGCTGAGAATGGAGAAGCGGCATCGCGGGCCTCCACTGTCGACAAGGTCTCGCTGTCTGCCCACGCCAACTTCGTGGCCGAGATGCGCGAACAAGCCGGCCCACCCGAGTTTCGCCAGGATGTAGTGGACCAGGTGAAGGCGCAGCTGGCGAACGGCACGTTCGAGGCTTCCATCGACACCGGACGCATGCTTGACGGGCTGCTGGGCGCGCTGTGACAGGATCGGAGCCCAAGTGTGAGATCGTCGGACTCGTCCAACGCCTCACCGAGCTGACAGAGCGCCAGCTGGCGGCGGCCAGAACCCTCGACGGCGAGTCGCTCTCCAAGTTCAACCAAGCCAGGACCGACCTGATGTTCGAGCTGCAGATTCGTCTCGATGCGGCGCTGCCCCTGGACCACGACACCCAAACAGCCCTCGTGAGAGAAGTCGAGACCCTCACTCTCCTCGAGGCACGACTGATCCGGATTGCCGGCATTGTCTCCGCGGCCCTGAATCCGATCGCGCCCCGCCAACGTCCTGCGACCTACGGCCGTTCCGGGGCACTCAGCGCGAGGTGACTCCTGTCGCTCTTCACCTCCCTCTACAACGCGCGTAGCGGTCTGCAGGCAGCCCAAGCGGGGATCGGTGCGACGTCACACAACGTCGCAAATTCGCTCACGCCTGGCTACAACCGACGCAACGTACAACAGTCCGTCAACGCGCCCATTCGCGACGGCAAAGCGTGGATTGGCACTGGCACGTCGGTGGACGGCATCATGCGGAACGCCGATTCCCTGCTGGGAATGCAGCGAATCGCACAGGCTGGACCCGCCTCATCGGCCTCGACGTTGGCCAGCAGCCTCAGAGCCGTCGAGACGTGGTTCGACGAATCGTCCAGTACCGGCCCGCGTCTGTCCCTTGCAGCGTTCTTCGATTCCATTGCGAGTGCGAGCGCAGACCCAGCCGATCCGAGCCTCCGGGCTGGCGTCGCACGGTCCGGCAAGTCTCTGGCATCAGCCATCTCCGGCACGGCTCTAGCTCTCCAGAGCACGCTCTCGACGAGCTCCAGCCGCATGGTGGGCGGTGTCGCCGATCTGAACGAGCAGCTCGCCGAGATCGCCAACCTGAACCGCGCCATCGACGCAGGCGGCGGGGCAATGTCCATCGGAGATCTGGCGGATAAACGAGATCTCGCCATCCGAAACATCGCCGAGGTAGCCGGGGTCACCGCACATCTGCAGGCCGACGGGCAGGCCACCGTGTTCCTCGGTGGGCACGCGGTCGTGAACGGAGGCGAAGCGAGGCAGCTCAGCGTCGACACCTCCGGCGCTGGAATCCCCATTGTGACGCTCGCAGTCGACGGCGGCAGCATCAACGCGAACAAGCTCCTCGGTGGGAAGGTGGGCGGAGAGATCGCCGCCTACGAGGCCACGTCTGGGTATCTCGACGAGCTCGACACTTTTGCGGCCGACTTCACCAACGCCATGAATGCCCAGCACGCTGCGGGCTTCGACGCCAACGGGACAGCTGGCGGCGCACTATTCAGTTTTGACCCCACTAATGCCGCTACAACCATGTCGTTCTCGGCCGCCATCACCGCCGATCCTGACCTGCTGGCGTTCGCGTCGAGCCCCACGGCACTCGCTGGCGACGGCGGCAACCTCGCCGCAATGATGACGTTGGAGGGCCAGTCGATCGTCGGCGGCAAAACCCCCGGCACCTTCCTGTCGAACCTCACCTCAGAAGTGGGAGGAGATGTCTCCAGTGCCGCCATCGTCGCCGATCGGCAGTCCGACATCATCTTCGACCTCGACGAGCTGGCCAGCAACCTCGGCGGCGTCGACATGGACGAGGAAGCCAGCAACCTCATGATGTACCAGACCGCCTACCAAGCCGCGGCCAAGACCATGCAGGTCACCGACCAGATGCTCGGTGTTCTCATGGACGTGATCTAGTGGAGCACAGATGAGCGACCTCCTCCGCCTCAGTCCACTCCTTCAAGTAGACCGGAACCAGCGGTATCTCTCTGATCTGCGTTCGCGGATCTCAGACGTGGAAGAGGCGGCGGCAACCGGCCTCGCGATCTCCCGACCTTCGGACGCGCCCCACGCGTGGGCCGAGATCTTCCAGCTGCAGGACGGGATCCAGGACCAATCCGTCTATCACAACAATGCCGAAAAGACGCGCTCACTCCTCGAGGCAGTCGATTTTGCTCTCGGTAGCAGCGGTGCCCTCATCGATGAGGCCCAGGCACTCGCGGTCACCTATTCGTCGGACATCTTGGGACAGGACGAGCGCGACAACGCCGCGATGCGCGTCGACGGCATGCTCGCCCAGGTCATCGACCAAGCAAATGCCAACTTCGCCGGACGTTATGTCTTCGCCGGCACTGCATATGACTCCATGGCATTCGATCCGACGACACTGACCTATGCCGGGTCGACAGATGTCCCGAGTACCGCAGTTGCGGACGGGATCTATGCCACGAGTGGGTTTGTCGGAACCGATGCCTTCTCTTCCTCACTCACAGTGCTCACCGACCTCGCCGATGCCCTGCGAACCGGTACGTCCCAGGACGTCGCAAACCAGCTCGCCTCGCTCAAGGTCGCCAGGCAGGACCTGAGCACGGTTCGCCAGCAGGCTGGATACGCTTGGCTCGACGCCGATGACGCGGTGTCGGTGGCCGAGAACCTCGACATCCTGCTCACCGACCGCCTCAGCGACATGGTCGGCGCTGACCCGTTCGAGACCCTCGCCGAGCTCGCAAACCTGCAGACCACATTCCAGACCTCGCTCCAGGTCACGGCGACCTCGGGCAAGTCGGGGAATCTGTTCGCGTTCCTGCGTTAATCCGAGCGGTCAGCAACTGACGTAGAGGGGCTCTGGGCCCACCTCTGCAGGTCAGATGTTGCACGCCAGGGCCGAAACGACACGCAAAAACCCACGATGCGACGTTCTGCAACGCAAACGGGACTTTGTGCTACACGGCTCGGTCGTTTGATCCGAAATGATGCGTGAGGCCCGGAAAGCAACCCCTGAGTCTCATTTCATCAAGGAGGACCGTTATGGGTCTCACCGTAAACACCAACATGGCGTCCATGAACGCCCTCAACAACCTGAGTAACACCAATCGAAACTTGTCTGGAACTCTAAGCAGGGTCGCCTCGGGCCTGCGCATCACAAAGGCTGGCGACGATGCCGCCGGCCTCGCGGTGGCAGAGAACCTCAACAACTCCGCGCGCTCCCTCAAGGCAGCACAGCGGAACACCAACGATGGCATCTCGGTCATTCAGACCGCGGAAGGTGCCACCGGCGAGGTCGGCAACATCCTGAAACGTATGCGTGAACTGGCCGTCCAGAGCTCCTCGGAGACCCTGGCCGACTCCGAGCGCGCCTACATTCAGGACGAGTTCACCGAGCTGTCCGACGAGGTCGACCGGATCGCAAACGTGACGGAATTCAACGGCACCATGCTGGGAGATGGCACCAACGCGACGCTCGACGTCCAGGTTGGCATCAACAACACCGCCAACGACCGGATCTCGATCACCTTGGGCGACCTGCAGTCGGCCACGCTGGGTGTCGACACCGCGTCCATCGACCTGTCCACGGCGGCAGGAGCCCAGGCGGCTCTCGCAGGACTAGACACTGCGATGGACACGGTCAACGGCTATCGCTCCGACTACGGCGCGGCCCAGAACCGGCTCGAGAGCTCGACGCGAAACCTGGAGACCTACACTCAGAACCTCGCGGGAGCTGAGTCATCGATCCGGGACGCGGACTTCGCCTTCGAGGCCGCGGAGATGTCGAAGTTCCAGATCATGCAGCAGGCTGGCGTGTCCGTCCTCGGACAGGCGAACGCCATGGCACAGGGTGCAGTGAGACTGATCGGCTAGCTGACACAGTTTTTCTGAACTCGAGAGCCCTCGTCGAGAAGTCGGCGGGGGCCTTGTCGTTCGAAACTCGGATAATCACCGTTTATTGTGGGTTATGGAGCATTCATCGATGATTCAAAACGTTTCACGGCCGCCGCCAGACCGCCCCAAACGTTTCACGAAAACGTTTCAGTGAAACGTTTTGAAACGTTTTTTTGAACTTTCTGCTCAACACATTTTCTGGCCGATCCGAGAAGAGTTGTGAGGCCAGCACAGTCCAAGTGACACCGCCTCCCAAACCTAAAAGGAGGGCCCAATGGGACTCACCGTTAATACGAACATGGCGTCCATGAACGCTCTCAACAACCTCAGCACCACCAACCGAAACCTGTCCGGGACGCTCAGCCGAGTCGCCTCGGGCCTGCGTATCACCAAGGCTGGCGACGACGCGGCCGGCCTGGCTGTTGCAGAGAACCTCAACAACGCGCAGCGCTCCCTGCAAGCAGCACAGCGGAACACCAACGACGGCATCTCGGTCATCCAAACCGCTGAGGGGGCCACCGGTGAGGTCGGCAACATCCTGAAACGTATGCGTGAGCTGGCCGTGCAGAGCTCCTCCGAGACCCTGGCCGATTCCGAGCGCGCCTACATCCAGGATGAGTTCTCAGAGCTGTCCGGCGAAGTCGACCGGATCGCGAACGTCACGGAGTTCAACGGCACCAAGCTCGGCGACGGCAGCAACGCCAGCCTCGACGTGCAAGTTGGCATCAACAACACCGCCAACGACCGCATCGCGATCACGCTCGGTGACCTGCAATCGGCCACCCTCGGCGTCGACACAGCGTCCATTGATCTGTCCACGGCCGCAGGCGCCCAGACGGCTCTGGCGACTCTCGACACCGCGATGGACACCGTCAACAGCTACCGTTCCGACTACGGTGCCGCCCAGAACCGTCTCGACAGCGCAACTCGCAACCTCGAGACCTACACCCAGAACCTCTCTGGAGCTGAGTCGTCCATTCGCGACGCCGACTTCGCCTTCGAAGCGGCCGAGATGTCGAAGTTCCAGATCATGCAGCAGGCCGGCGTTTCAGTCCTCGGCCAGGCAAACCAGATGGCGCAAGGCGCCGTGCGGCTCATCGGATAAAAGCAACCCCTCCCGTAGCTCCCGTCGCGAAAGCGGCGGGGGCTCTTCCCCTTTCCAGGATCTAACCCATGCCAGCGATCGATGGACTCGTGTCGGGAATCGACACAACCGCTCTGATTGAAGCCATCACGGCAACGGCTACGATCCCGCTCCAGAGCATGGAGTATCAGCTCGACGTCTTCGAGGCGCAACGCGAAAAAATCGCGGGCATGAGCAATCAACTGACCGGAATCTCGGACTTCCTGAAAGGCATGGACACGCTCTCCGAGTTCTCACGTTTCAACGCGACGACCGCCGAGGACAGCCCGTTTACGGTCACCGCAAACGAAAGCGCCATTCCGGGCGCATACGACGTCGAGGTAGTCGCCCTCGCGGCCTCCGAGACCGAGGTTTCGGACATCGGCTGGGCCACTGCAGACGAGGCCGGCGCCTTTGGCGAAGGCGACCTGAGCATCACCTATGGTGGCGTTGTCTCCCAGGTCACAATCGACGACACAAACAACGACCCGACATCCGTCGCAGCAGCGATCTCCGCCATCGATGGCGTAAATGCCTACATCATCGACACCGGCGATGGCGCGACCCCCTTCAAGCTGGTCATCCAGGGCGAGGACACCGGCGCCACGAACACCTTGAGCGTGGACACGACCGCGCTGACCGGAGGAACCGGCAACCAGCCGACCTTCACCCAGACGACGGCCGCCGCAGACAGCGAGATCGTGGTCAACACGATGAGTATCTTCAGCGAGACGAACACCGTGACCGCCATGCCGGGGCTCACGATGACCCTCACACAGGAGGATCCCGGCCAACAACACACGATCACGGTCGGCAGAGACACCGAAGCCATCGAAGCGGACGTCCAAGAGTTCGTGGATCTGTACAACGGCTTCGTCGACTATTACGACACGGCAAGCGTCTTCAATGCAGACCTCGGCATTCGCGGACCCCTGGCGAGCGATGCGACAGCCCGGCGCGTTGTCGATGGCATGGCTGACCTCGTCTCGTCGCAGTACACCGTCGACGGCGACCTCGAGATCTTCGCCCAGATCGGCATCGAGACCGGCAGCGACGGCAAGCTGACCTTGGATACCGAGCAGCTCGGGGAGGCATTGGCGGACAACTTCGACGACGTCGCCGCGCTGTTCAACGATGCGAACGGACCCGCCCAGGCCATGATCGAGCGGATCGACGATCTGTATGTCTCCGAAGACGATGGAACGCTCCAGAGCCGCACTGAATCCCTGGAAGCCAGCATCGATACACAGCAATCTCGGATCGAGACTCAGCAGAAGTACATCGACAGCTACGTCGAACGCCTGCGAACGAAGTTCACGGCGATGGAGGTTGCAATGTCGAACTTTCAGAGCACCTCCATGTACCTGGGCGCGATCTTCGCGTCGACAACCACCACAACTGGCACCTGATCGGAGTTCATCATGAGGGGATACGGCAGATACAAGGCAAGTTCGATCCAGAACGCGCCGAAGCATCAGCTTGTGACCATGCTGTTCCAGGAGGCCGTGAAGCGGCTCGCTCGCTCGGCAGAGATTGAGATGCACGACAAGGCATGGATAGGTGACCTGCACCACTGCCGTGAGATCTATCTCGAGCTGAGCAGCGGCCTCGACCCTGCCATCGCGCCCGAGCTGTGCAAGCGGCTTGCCCCCCTCTACGGTTGGTGTGCATCCGAGCTTCGAGCTGCTGGGAGAGAGAAAAGCCGCACGCGAGTCACCAACGTGCTGCGAGTAACCACGACGTTGCTGGAGGGCTGGACAGGCGCGCTCGAGCAGCCGAGAAGAGTGTCGGCATGACCGTGTTGATCGGGGCCCGTGAGCTCCTTGTCACCGTCCGCCGTGGCGAAGAAATCACGCCGGGAGCACTCGAAGAGCTCGCGACCAACGCGCGGACAATTGCTGCCGATCTATCCCAGGAAGACGGCCGCGAGTTGTACGACATCTTCCAGGAGATCCTCTCCCATGCCGAGGAGGCTCAGCGTCAGACTCACGACGCCATGCACCGCGCTGGCGAGGGCCGCCGAGCGCTCAGCGGATACGGCCACCTGAAGCCGAATCGACGCGCGCAAAGGGTGAGAAAGAAGGTCTAGTCCGACCGACCAACCGCCCCCCTTCCCTTCGAAACGCCCTGTTTCAGCCGCCAAGCACTTGGACTTGCGAGTAGTGGGCAGCCCCTTCTCGAGATCGGCAGCTGAAACAGGGCGCTTCCCTCTCCTCGTCTGACACCGCTGGGGCTTGCTGGCGACCCTCTGGTGCTAGCGATCCACTAAAGCAGCATCCGGCACGGCCGATTGAGTCCTCGATGACCATCGACGCCGCGCCCGAAGAATCCAATGACCGCTGGTTTCGGGTCACCTGTGTCCTGCCCTTCGCCGCTCTCCGCGCACAACCGGGGCAGGACCCGCCCATTCTCGATGCGGCCCCGTGCAACCTGCACTCTGAACGGGCGCGAGCAGCCCTCGCCCGAGTGAGCCGTCGCGACCACGACATCCGTGAGGCGCTCTTCGCGATCTATGGCGGCCTGGTCCACCTCGAGCGAGAAGTCAGCGAGCTGCGCCGAAATCTGCGACTCGCCGCCGCCGGAATC
>PJEL010000027.1_pt1 | contig 154423 bp, 148 predicted proteins | sample 1853271 | NCBI WGS metagenome assembly PJEL01 (sample SAMN08108733, study PRJNA415343) | Invertebrate metagenome, whole genome shotgun sequencing project. | host: Globobulimina | place: Sweden: Gullmar Fjord | collected 2015-08 | reverse complement strand
GTCCTGATATTTCGCCACCTAAGCATTTTTTGGCGATGATGAGTTTTAACTCTCGGCTGTATTTAGACATAAAAAGACCCCTAATAATTGGTTGTCCAACTATTGGGGGTCAGTTCACTTCATGGCTTTTTATATACTGCAGGTCAGTTATGGACGAGCAACAAACCCCACAGCTTCGTAGGCTTTCTTTAATGTTACTGCAGCACGTGCAGAGGCTTTTTCAGCACCCGCTTTCATGACGGCATCCATGTAGGCACGGTCTGCTCGAATACGCTTGTATTCTGCTTGTACGGGCTCAAGCATCGCGACAATGGCTTCACCAACGTCTTTCTTGAAAGGACCATACATTTCAACACCAGCATATTGTGCCTCGATATCAGCAAATGTTTTACCTGTTGCGCCTGAATACAGGCCCATAAGGTTGGCGATACCGGCTTTATTTTCGATATCGTGAATAATACTTGGTGGATTCTGTGCATCTGTTTGAGCTTTATTGATCTTCTTCAGAATCGATTTAGGCTCTTCAAGCAGAGTAATAACGTTTTTACGGTTATCGTCTGATTTTGACATCTTCTTTGTTGCATCTTGCAGGCTCATCACCCGAGCATTCACCGCTGGAATGTACGGTTCAGGCACTTCAAAAATCGGCTGGCCTTCGCTACCGTATAAATTATTAAAACGGTTGGCGATATCACGTGCTAGCTCAAGATGCTGCTTCTGATCACTACCTACTGGTACTTTATGCGCACCGTAAAGCAGAATATCGGCCGCCATTAATACTGGGTAACCATATAAGCCAACATTCACATCATTCGCGTGGCGTGCTGATTTATCTTTAAACTGCGTCATACGGTTAAGCTCACCCATCTGGGTGTAGCAGTTTAGAATCCAACCTAGCTGAGCATGCTCTGGTACATGAGACTGAACAAATAACGAACTCTTCTTTGGATCAACACCAACAGCAAGACAAATAGCCAATGCATCTAACGTTGCTTCGTGCAGTGCTTTTGGATCTTGGCGAACGGTAATTGCATGAAGATCGACTACACAGTACTGGCAATCGAAATCATCTTGCATTTGTTCCCACTGACGCAGCGCACCCATGTAGTTACCAATACTCAATTCACCGGAAGGCTGCACGCCACTTAAAACAATGGGTTTACTCATTATGGGGATCCTTTGTTACCTAAAATATTCAGCGACATTCAAGCCGCTGACAGAATTCAATATGTTTACTTGATGCCTAGTTTAACCGGAACAGACCAGTAGTACTAGCAAGCTAGTTTAACCACGTCGATTAATTGACTGAACTGATCTAACACAACATCTGGGTTACTAGCACTGATAGGCTGACCGTAATTGTAACCGTAAGTAAGACCAACAACACGACATGTTGCTGCCTGTGCTGCCAGAATGTCATTACGTGAATCACCAATCATCAGCATTTCGCAAGCGGCCAATTGATGCTTTTCCATTAACCAATGCAGTGCAAATGGATCAGGCTTTTTTAATGGGAAGGTATCGCCACCAATCACATCAACAAAATACTCACTGATACCATGCTGCTCGAGTAAATGCGGCACAAACTGAGCAGGCTTATTCGTCACAATTGCCATTGAAATATTGGCTTGGTGAAAAGCTGCTAGTGTCTCTTTTACACCTGCATATAAGTGGCTTTGCTTATGACCACCTTCATCATAAAAGCGATCAAATAATGCTCGTGCTTCTTGATGAAGTGCAGGATCAAGCTCTGGGTCAAGCTCAAGGCTTTGGCTAAGCGCACGACCAATCAGAATATCAGCCCCGTTACCTATCCACGTTGTTACTTGCTCGACGGTTACTCTATCACGACCTAATGCCTGCATCGCTTTATCAGCGGCTTCAGCCAAATCAGGAACGCTATCAAGCAGCGTTCCATCAAGGTCAAAAGCAATAAATTTAATGCCTTCAAATTGCTTCATGCTTAACGCTCAACCTTTGCAAGCTCTGCACGCATTTCATCGATCGCCGCTTTGTAATCAGGCTGGTTGAAGATTGCAGAACCGGCAACAAACATATCTGCGCCCGCTTCAGCGATTTCACGAATATTATCAGCCTTCACACCACCATCAATTTCTAAACGGATGTCGTAACCTGATGCATCGATACGTTGACGTACTTCACGTAGCTTATCCAATGTATTTGGAATAAATGATTGACCACCGAAGCCAGGGTTAACTGACATCAATAAGATCATATCGACCTTGTCCATGACATAATCAAGGTGATGAAGTGGAGTTGCAGGGTTAAATACGACACCCGCCTGGCATCCACACTCTTTAATTAACTGTAAAGTACGATCTAAGTGCTCTGTTGCTTCAGCATGGAAAGTAATCATTGTTGCACCCGCTTTAGCAAAGTCAGGAATAATACGATCCACAGGCTTTACCATTAGGTGAACATCAATCGGCGCGGTAATGCCGTAGTCACGTAATGCTTTACATATTGGCGCACCAAACGTCAGATTGGGTACATAGTGATTATCCATCACATCAAAGTGCACCACATCGGCACCGGCAGCTAATACTTTCTCAACGTCTTCACCAAGACGAGCGAAATCTGCAGATAAGATAGATGGAGCGATCAAAAAGTCCTTCATGTTCAGCCTCTATACGTTACATACGATACGGTCGTAAAATCGGCGCAATTCTACCCGATCCTGTTAACGATGTCTTAACCGATCTCGTTAGGTTTTGTGACTATGCTTAAAAGAATAAAGAGAGAACTAGTGCATTAAGAGGGAAAATTGAATGGATTCAGAGAAAAAAACATCACCAAATAAACGAAAAACCCGCATAGCAATCAGTATTATCGCGGCTTTATTTGGGGTGCAATCAGACAGTAACCGTCAACAAGACTTTAGCCAGCAAAGTCCTTGGCCTTTTATTATTGGCGGTATTATTGCGATAGGGCTTTTTGTCGCCTTGCTGGTTACGATAACGCTATCGGTTACCGCAACACATTAGCGAACGATTCAATTATTAGATGATCTTTCATGCGATTTAAATAACGCTAATAGCTCATCGACTTTATTGCGCCCGCTGCCATTACGACTAATGGTTCGCTTCACTTTCACCACAGACAAATCTGCACCATGGTACAAACGGCGCGTTAATTTAGTATCGTGATTAGAAATAAGCACTGGAATTTCACGTTCTGTAGCAGCGTTTTCTGCTACATCGGCCAAATCGGCTTGATCATCAAGGCTGAAGCCATTACCTGCATAAGACGTAAAATTAGCCGTCGTAGATAAAGGGGCATAAGGAGGATCGCAGTACACAACACAACCTTTACGAGCACGAGAAAACGTCTGCTGATACCCTTCACAAACAAATGTCGCTCGCTTTGCTTTCTCGGCAAAAAAATACATTTCTTTTTCTGGGAAATAAGGCTTCTTATAAGAGCCGAATGGAACGTTAAAGCCCCCTTTTTTGTTATAACGGCATAGGCCATTAAAACCATGACGGTTCATGTATAAGAAATACAACGAACGCACATAAGGGTCTTGGGTTTTATTAAATTCTTCGCGAATTTTTAAATATTCTTCTTTTTGATTAAATTCCGGCGTAAAAAGCTTTCGTACATCTTCAACGTACTTTTCTGGGTTATCTTTAAGAATGTTATAAAGGTTGATCAGATCTGGATTGATATCTGCCAATAGATACTGTTCAAAATCAGTATTCAAAAATACCGACCCCGCCCCAACAAAAGGCTCAACTAATTTACGCGCAGGTGGCAGGTGGCGTTGAATTTCCTCGACTAGAGAGTACTTACCCCCAGCCCATTTCAGAAATGCACGATGCTTCTTCATTCAGCTAACCTACTACCTATACCACCACGAAAGGTTGCGGATTGTACCTCATTTATTACCTTGTCTGTACCTATTACCGGAAATAACTACGCTCAAACAGCAAGGATATTACGATTATTTAGCTTGATCTATTTCACGATGAATTTGTGCGTACGATTTAACCCAAGGCTGTACCGCTTGAACACTATCTGGCAATAACAGCTCTGCACGCCTTGCCGTCACAATATCTTTATAATTACCCGTAATAACGATAAACCATGCTTCGCCTTTTCGACGGGTTTCATACAAAGTCGCAATATTTTGAATCTTATGTTCAGCAATAAATTTCTGTGCGGTGCTAAGAGATTGTAATGCTGCAAGCTGCAAGGCGTAATGGCGAGAATTAACGTTTTTGAGCTCTTCACCTAATACAGCTGATTTTTTTTGCTGAACAGATAATACTGGTGCTGCCGCTTTCTGTTGAGGAGTAACGGGATCACTAGATACCGTTGTGACATCATTGGTATTTATATCAGTATTGCTTTGCGTTGTTTCGGGAGTAGCAGCTTGTTGAGCGAGCGCTTCTTGTCCACTCGTCCCTAAAGCTTGCCCACTTAACATCGCGTCAACCACTTGCGAAGGTACAACAACACGCTGACTATCGTCATTACGTCCAACCGTTAGCCCTTCACTCGATATCTCTTGCGGTAACACACGGGCGTCATCTATCGCCCTATCTGACGAACTCAACGCGACTTTTTTAGCCTGCTGCGGAGCAATGGTCGCTGATTGAGCGGTATCACCGTCATCATAATGCCCTGTCTTCAGGTTTTCTTTTGCAGTATCGGTAACGATCGTGTTATTTGCACTTGGTGCTGGCTCATCATTCGCAGGGAAAAACCAAAAGACTACACCGGCAGTTAATATTGCTAACACGACTACAAGTAATGCCAGCGGAGAGAGAGTCCGTGATGAAGAATTAGCCATATTGTTATCCGTATTATTTAGTTGCATCAACGCGCGAGGTTTGGGATCAGCCGAGGCGGCTTTTTCCTTTAATTCACGTCTTCCATTTGCATCTAACGCATCGCTAGACAACACTACTTCGACAAAGGTTTGCACTTCTTGTTCCGTTAAATCAGAGATTTCGAGTTCAAGTGGCATTTGCCCCAACCCATGAGAGACCTGATCTAAGTATTTATTGAGCCGCCCTGTTTGGCTAAAGAGTAATACGTTAATTTGCCATAATGGCTCACTTTGGGCACGAGTGATCACAGCCCAAAGTTCAGCAATCAATACAGGGCTTAATAAATGGGCATCATCAATGATCAGTAAAACATCAGAACGATGGCCTTCAAGCATCCGCTCAAGGCTTTGGATTAATGGATCTTGATCATTGAATAGCGGCTGATTAACTAACTGTTTAAGCACGATCGAGCGATGTTGGCTATCCGTTTGAGCAGGATGGCACAATAACAAGGCTTGATTACAGTTTTGAGAATAGTGTTCAATATAGTGCTGAGCAAGCCACGTTTTACCCGCACCTTCTGTGCCAGTAATTTGAATAAGATTGGAATTAAAGCGGGTTAAAAATTGAATGCGCGAAAGCAATTGGATCTGACTATCCAGATCCAACTCTCGAGCATTACTGCCGTTGGTCATGACCGCCGACAAATTTATGCATTAATCACACGGCGTAAAACGTCGTGTGGTACATCTGATACAACTTCAGCAGTACCGATAGATGTTGGTAAAACGAGTCGTAATTGACCAGATAAGACTTTTTTATCACGCATCATATGCTTGATAAAGCTATCATAATCCATCGACGTCGGTTTACTTATTGGCAAGTGTGCTCGTTCATGCAAACGGGCAATACGGATAACATCCTCTTCTGATAACAAACCCTGCTCATGAGCAGTTTTTGCCGCAAACACAGTACCCACAGCAACAGCTTCACCGTGTAGCCAGTTTCCGTAGCCCATTTCTGCTTCAATTGCATGACCGAATGTATGACCTAAATTGAGCAAGGCACGAACACCAGACTCTTTTTCATCAGAAGCAACAACATCAGCTTTAATCTGACAACAACGACCAATTGCATAACACAAGGCCTCATTGTCTAAAGCTTGTAGCTTTTCAATATTCTGTTCTAACCAAACGAAAAACTCATAGTCAGCGATAATGCCATATTTGATCACTTCAGCCATACCCGAAGCAAACTCACGGGCTGGTAATGTTTTCAAACACTGATTATCAATAACTACCGCTTTCGGTTGATAAAACGCACCAATCATATTCTTGCCCAAAGGATGATTCACAGCAGTTTTACCACCTACTGATGAATCGACCTGAGACAACAATGTCGTTGGTACTTGAACAAAATCAACACCACGTTGGTAACTTGCAGCAGCAAAACCGACAACATCACCAATGACGCCGCCCCCTAGTGCCACCATCACCACATCGCGACCATAATTACCTTGCAGTAAGAATGTCATGATCTGATTAAATGTTTCTAAGGTTTTATATTGCTCGCCGTCCGGTAATTCTAATAATGATACTTCGCACTCTAAAGCACGAATAGTAGCCATCACTTGCGCTGCGTAAAGTGGTGCAACAGTTTCATTGCTGACCACAACAACACGTCGTCCTGCACTTATTGCAGACGCAAACAACGCCGGGGTGTTAAACAACTCGGCGCCGATAGAGATAGGGTAGCTTCTGTCACCTAGATTGACGTTGATCCGTTCCATGGTCAGCTTCTCTTGTTTAGTAATTAACGCTCTTCAAGCATATTGATGATTTGGTTAGCAACTACTTTGGCGCTCTGATCATCAGTGCGTACAACATAGTCGGACACTTCTTCATACATTGGATTACGTTCTGCAGCAAGAGCTTCAAGTACTTCACGTGGAGCATCCGTTTGAAGCAACGGGCGCTTTTTATCTCGTTGAGTACGTGCTAACTGTTTCTCGATTGTCGTTTCAAGATAAACAACAACACCACGAGCAGATAAGCGGTTACGGTTCTCTTTACTGATAACAGAACCACCACCTGTCGCGAGAACAATACCTTGCTCTTGAGTCAGATCGTCAATAACACCTTCTTCGCGAACACGGAAGCCTTCTTCACCTTCAACATCGAATACCCAGCTTATATCAGCTCCGGTACGATCTTCGATAACGGTATCAGAATCAAAAAACTCCATGTGCAACTGTTGTGCAAGGTGTCTACCAATAGTACTTTTGCCGGCACCCATAGGTCCGACCAGGAAAATATTTCGTTTTTCAGCCATTGTTAGCAATTTTACGCGCGGTTAATAAAACGACACCGCCCGCAGGCCATCAATAAATAAGCCCGAGGCGCCAAGTTCCTCACATATAATTCGTGATAAGACCGAAAATTATCTCAGGACTGACTGCCACTTGGCAATAGCTAGAGTGAATCAATAGTAAAGATTACTGTAAAACTATCTTAGGAGTGATAAAAATCAATAGCTCACGCTTACCCATTTCTTCCAAAGAATGCCGGAAAAGTGCCCCTAAATACGGTAAATCCCCCAATAATGGCACTTTAGTGACACTTTTGTTCACTTGATGTTGGTAGATCCCACCCAGTACAATTGTTTCACCATTTTCGACCAAAACTTGGGTTCCAATGCGCTGAGTATTGATTGAAACGGCTTCACCAATGCCCGTAACCACGGTTTTTCCAGGTTCATCTTGTGTTACAACCAGATCGAGTACTAATTTATTGTCTGGGGTAATCTGTGGCGTCACCATCAAACTCAGTACCGCTTTTTTGAAATCAACCGATACTGCACCGCTCGAAGATGCTTCCAAATACGGAATTTCTGTTCCTTGTTCAATATAAGCTGTCTGCTTGTTTGTGGTCACTAATCTTGGGCTTGAAATAATTTCAGCTTTAGATTCAGATTGTAGTGCCGACAGCTCCAAATCGAGCAAAATATCACCAACCTTGGCAACTTGGAAAGCAATTGATGATGCTCCTGCTTTTTGTGCCGCTAAATTTACATTCAAAAAGTCATCCACGCTGACATCATCTTTTAGTAAACCAACCGAGCCTAAATTGCTTTCAATTGACCCACCTAACGTAAAGTTACCATTGTGCTTAGAGACTCCCCAGCGAACCCCTAACTCATCAACATCCCCTTCATTAATCGTCACGATACGCGCTTCAATCTGCACTTGTTTAACCGGAATATCTAAAGCACTGATAATGTCTTTGATACTCTCAATGCTGCTTGGTAAATCTTTAATGATGATTGAATTCGTTCGATCATCAACGTGTAACGAACCACGTTCAGATAGCATGCTAATACCATCTTCAGTGCCTTCTAGTAAATCAGCGAGGTCAACCGCCTTTGCATAGTTGACTTGAATAAGCTCGGAACGCAATAACGCTAATTCATTTTCTTTGCGCTTCGCTTCTAACGCTTTTTGTTCATTTTGAGCCAGCTCAGCTTTAGGTGCCACCAAGACCACTGAATTATTAACACGCTTATCCAGCCCTTTCGCTTGCAGGATAATATCCAACACTTGCGGCCATGGCACGTCATCAAGACGCAATGTTACGTTACCTTGCACCGTATCAGAGACGACTAAATTAAAATCGTTATATTCGGCGATTAGCTGTAAAACATTGCGCACCGGCACATCTTGGAAGTTTATCGAGATAGGTTTACCTTTATAAGCAATTCCTTCTTTTTTGGTCTTTGTCTTCTTTTCAGTCGTAATCATCACATTAAACTGCGCACCTTTCAGGGTGTAGTCGTAACGAAAAGCACTGTTCATTTTAAGGATTAATCGTGTTCCTTTCTCTATCTTGAAGGTTTCGATTGAATTTACCGCAGTCGCAAAATCGGCAACATCTAAGGTATAAATCATTTCATCACTGATCGACGTGTCTAAGATGTCAACAAATAGCTGTTTACCGGATTGGCGTATATCAACTAAAGATTGCGATTTTGCAAATTGGACATTTAGCACACCTTGTCCTTTTTTATCCCTTTTAAAATCAATCGCTTTTACTTGATTATCAATAAGCACCGTGGCTGTTGCAGGAACAGCCAATGGCAATATACAAACGATAAGCAAACATAAATGCTTTAAAATATTGGGAATAAATAAAATCCGACTCATTAACTTTGCGCCTCTTCCTTGATCACTGCTGATTAAGAGCAAGATGAGTTGTTCTTTTTAACCAACACCCCGCGCCATCAGGTAAAATTTCTTCAATATCAATACTGCGAGAGCCAACACGCTGGACCTGGCCGTGGTTTAATCCGATGTAATGCCCTTCCCTTATTTTGATCAATTGACCTTCGGGCGTATAAATCAATGCCCATAGTTGCTTACGGTCACCCAGTACCCCTTTCATCGTAAGCGTATCGAGCGAGTAGCTCTCTAATGCTGTAAATTCTCGTTGTAAATTCGGTTGCCAACACGACTTGTTACTCGTTTCAGCAATATCCATTTGTTTAGGGTAAGGGCGCACAAAAGGAACACGTGAATCCGTCATCACAAATTCATCCGCAATAAATTCAAACTGGGCAGATAACGGCTCAATTCTAGCTTCTGCCGCCGAATGCGAATTAGAGATAAATATTGAAATAGAATCATCATTCGCTCGACACCCCATCAGCAATAGACAGAGCATGAGCGGCAAGTAAAAAGGGTGTTTCATAACGCCACCTTTTCTGGTGTGACTTTGAAGCGGTATGTACTTGCTGACACTTTTAACGATAAGGTGTTTTTATTTTGACCATGCTCGGTCACTTTCAAGTCAACATTTTTTAGCGTCACAATACGAGGAAGGTGTGCAATGGATGCTGCAAATTGACCTATTTGCTCATAATTACCAGTCAATTGCATATTCAAGGGCAGCTCATGATATTGCGCTTTCTCGATACGATCCGCCCATTGAATACCTTGAAACTCCAATCCATTATTAACACCAATATCATTAATATCTGAGAGTAAACTGGCTAATTCCCTCTCGACGGGTAACTGTACAATCACAGTTTGGTACCGCTTATTTAATTCATCAATCTGTTGCTTCACTGTCGGTAAAGCGGCAACTTGCGAAGCGCGATTAATAACGCGTAAACGCAATTCCACTTCGGTCTGCTTTAACTGGGTTAACTCAGCTTGCAACGGAGTAAGCCAATACCAATACCCCACCGCAACGACAACCAATGATAATAGAAGCGCCACCACAGATTGAGGCCCCCGTGGCCACTCGGTTATTTCATCAAAGTCTAAATCTTGCCAATCATTCACTGTGCACCTCCTTGCACACAGTGAGCTTATTATCGTTGTTGCATAAACTCCCGTCAGTTTTTTTGACTAGCTCATACCCAGCATCATACGTAGACGCCAGCATGACTGGTGTTTTCATCGAGAAAGAAGCTTTAAAGCTGGTGAGGTCTTCTGAATTGCTCCCTTTTGTGGCTTCAATAGAGTACATGGCAACATCTTCTAACCATTCCGAATGTTCTGCATTAGACAGCAATGAAGCAATTCGACCGTTAGAGTCACCGACACCATTAAGCAAAACGTTGCCCTCTTTCAACGAGATATTGTCAAGATACACCCCTTGAGGTACTAATGCGGGTAGCATGCTAAAGAGATGGGTGACACGATTACGTTCAGACTGAATGTCTTCAATAATGCGTAACCGGCTATTTAATGCTTCCCGCTGCTGTTCCAATTCCGGTAGAAAGGACAGCTGACGATCTAACGTATCAATTTCTAATTGCAGCTGATCATTACGCACTTGCTGCAGCTCTTTTTGATACCCAATAAATTCAGCCGTCAACCAATGACCAGCAGCAGCGACAAAAACGGCCGCCCCTAATAACCCCATAAAACGTCGCTTGTGTTGTATCCGCTTTTCTTCCCGCCATGGGAGTAAATTCAGTTTAGCGATCATTGATTCACCCCTCGAAGAGCCAAGCCGGCAGCCACGGCAAACTGGCTATTCAATGCAGTGCCAGAGACTTCCTCTAACTTTTTATGACGAATAAAATGGGCAAAAGGGTTCATTAACTCGACCTCAACCCCCAGTAAACGCTGTAAAAGCTCACTCGAAATAACATGTTGCCCGCCCCCACACAGCCAGATCCCCTTTAGAGATGATCGCGGATGGGTGGAATTATAAAGCTGAAACTGTCGCTTCAGTTGATCCGCTAATTGCTGAGTAAAACGCTCTATCTCATCACTCGAAAGCGACTCTTTCATAGCGGGTTCATCGTAATGAAGATCATTAACTAAGGTGTTACGGTGCGGGGATGAAGAATACTTACGTAATCCAAACGCGATTTCTCGATGATACGCTGCCGCATTTTGTGGCTTGATGCAAAATTCAGTCAGACAATCCCCAACATCAACGACGCCCCACTGTTCATGGATGCCAGACATCTCAGCACTATGCTCAACAAGCCATAACAAAGCGTGGGTTTGTAACTCCATCACCTTGGGTGATAATCCCGCTTTTTTAATGGCAACAATGCGGGTATCTACCGTCTCTTTTCGAGTCGCAAAGATCTGATAAGGCATGGTCGTGGTGGCGTCAGGAAATGCATTGGATTCTAAAGGGAAGAAATCCACCCATAACTCTTCAACAGGAAAAGGAGAAGAACTCCCTAAGGCTTGAGAGACGGCGAATATCGCCTCATCTTCTTTAAGGTTGGTATCTAGCTGGATAACTTTACTAATTACCGCACTGTCTGGTAACGCCAATGTCACTATTTTGGATCCAAAAGGTAAACTCTTTTTTAATTTACGTATTGCTGACAACAGCACAGTGGAATCTACGCTATGCTGCTCGTTGATGACGGGTGACGTCAACACAACCTCAGCATAAGCGGCTAATTCCAACCGTTCTTTTTTTTGAGACAAAGCAACCGCTTTTACGCTGTGATTGCCAATATCTATCCCAATACTTAATGGGTTCCGAAACATACCGTGCTATGCTCCCTGATAGTGGAAAAGCAATTTCTTTCAAAAAAAACACCATCCGGTGATGATCTCTTTATTTAATTATTTTTTTAAACTACTTGTTGAAAGATAATGAATAATGGCCGGTTGAACGATGGCGTAACGGGAAATCTCTAGTGAAGTTCATAAAGCGACTACTTATTCTTGCAATCATTTGCATAACTCTTGGAGTCAGTACTATTTTTGGCTTTTACCTTTATGTAAAACCAGAACTCCCAGATGTAGCAACACTCAGAAATGTGGAACTGCAAACCCCTATGCAGGTCTTTAGTGCCGATGGTGAATTGATTTCACAGTTTGGTGAAAAACGCCGGATACCATTAGCGTTAAAAGACATCCCACCTCAAATGATTAACGCATTCATTGCGACTGAAGACAGTCGTTTTTATCAACACCCCGGCATTGATCCAATTGGTATTACCCGCGCTGCTTTTGTGGTGCTGACATCAGGTTCAGCCAAGCAAGGGGCTAGTACCATAACTCAGCAGCTCGCACGAAATTTCTTCTTAACGAATGAAAAGAAGATCATGCGTAAAATAAAAGAGATTTTTATTGCGATTCACATCGAGCAACTGCTAACGAAAGATGAAATTTTAGAGCTGTATCTCAATAAAATTTATTTGGGTTACCGCTCTTATGGTGTTGGTGCAGCAGCGCAAGTGTATTTTGGCAAAGAAATTAGCCAATTAACCCTAAGTGAAATTGCGGTTATTTCAGGCTTACCGAAAGCACCTTCAACCATGAACCCTATCTATTCATTGGATCGTTCAACCACACGTCGGAATGTGGTGCTGGGTCGTATGTTTGCAGAAGGCTACATAACGCAAACCGAACTCAATCAAGCCCGTTCAGAGCCAATTGTTGCTCGCTACCACGGAGCCGAAATTGAGCTGAGTGCGCCTTATTTTGCTGAACGCGCTCGTTCATGGCTTGTTGAACGCTACGGTGAAGATGCATATACCTCCGGCATGCGAGTATATACAACGGTCGATAGCAAACTACAAAAATCCGCGCAACATGCAGCAATATCAAACTTGCTAAACTACGATCAACGCCACGGCTTCCGCGGTGCAGTCGCAACATTGTGGCAGCCAGGTCAAACGGCAATGGCGGAAAACGACATCGTCGAGCACCTAAAAAAACAACCAAGCTACGGGGATCTAACCCCAGCAGTTGTAACCAATGTCGACAAGAAAACAGCTAACGTCGTCATTAAAGGCGGTGAAAATGTCACTCTTGAATGGGATGGTATGAAGTGGGCGCGTAAATTTGTCACAGATACTCGCCAAGGAGCAGCACCCAAGAAAGCATCCGATATTTTAGCCTCAGGTCAACAAGTTTGGGTTCAACCTAAAACCAAGCAAGCTGAAGACGGTACAGAAAGCACATATTGGGTACTGAGCCAAGTTCCCGATGCCAATACAGCATTCGTGGCGGCCTCTCCGCAAAACGGTGCAGTATTAGCAATGGTGGGCGGCTTTAACTTTGCACACAGTAAATTTAACCGTGCAACTCAGTCTGTACGCCAAGTTGGTTCAAGTATTAAGCCCTTTATCTACTCTGCGGCAATTGATAACGGTATGACACTGGCAACACTGGTTAATGATGCACCAATCAATCGCTGGGATCAGAGCCAAGGCACTGCGTGGCGTCCTAAAAATTCCCCCCCCACATACAATGGCCCTACCCGCTTGCGTCTTGGTTTAGCGCAATCGAAAAACGTTATGGCGGTGCGCGTATTACGCAGTGTCGGTTTAGATCAAACCATCGGTTTCCTAACACGCTTTGGCTTTAAACGTGATGAGATCCCTCGCGCTGAAGCAATAGCTTTAGGAGCAGGTAGCCTAACGCCAGTTGAAATGGCGCAAGGTTTTTCCGTTTTTGCTAACGGTGGTTACTTTGTTAAACCGTATTTCATTGAACGTGTAGAAGACGCTTACGGTAATTTAATTTACCAAGCAAACCCTAATATTGTCTGTAACGACGAATGTCAGGATGAAAAGCAATCTACTGGTGAATCCATAGCGACAAACCGTGCCGTTATTAACGATATCGCAATTAGCGAGCAAGAATTAGGGACTGCAGGCAGTGCCCAAGAATCTGATCAACAGCCCGTTAAATATGCCCCGCAAGTTATTTCAGAATCGAATGCTTTCTTAGTTCGTGAAATGATGGCAAGTAATATTTGGGGCGGAGGCAACTGGCGGACAGGTACTGGCTGGAATGGTACGGGGTGGCGAGCTCAGGTACTTAAACGCCGAGATATTGGCGGAAAAACCGGTACAACCAACGGTTCGAAAGATGCTTGGTACTCAGGTTTCGGTCCTAATATTGTTGCAACTGCATGGGTTGGTTTTGATAAACATAGCCGTGAGCTAGGTAAAGCATCATGGAACAATAACCTAGGTAAAGAGCAAATATCTGGCGGTGAAGCGGGGGCTAAAACAGCACAACCTGCATGGATTGAGTTCATGAAGGCAGCATTACAAGATGTGCCAGTGCAAACTAAACAATTACCCGAAGATATTGTGACAGTACGTATAGACCGTGAAAGCGGCAAGCTATCGAATCGCAATGATGCTAGCTCGATGTTTGAATATTTTAAAAAAGGTACCGAACCAACAGAAACGGTCAGTGAAAGTGGTTCTGAAAGTATTTTTGAAGCAGACAGTTCTGACGAATTGTTCTAACGCGTTATTGATAACAATAACGTAAATACATAAAGGGTAAGGCTGCTTGCTTATAACCTTTGTATAATAAAGAGCGCCAATACAACACCAGTATTGGCGCTCTTTTTTTATGCCTCAACAGCACGTTAATTGCTATTGTTCAAAATACGTCACCATGCGATCTTTAATTTCTGTCGCTATTTTTTCATAGCGAGTACGTAATGGTGAGCCAGGGCGATAACATAAAGTAATTAAACGGGTCGGGATCGGATCGTGAACCTTGATATAACAAACACCATCACGGCTACGTTCTTTTGGGGTCGCTAGTTGCGGTAATAACGTTATCCCACTTCCTGCTGCAACCATATTACGCAATGTTTCTAGGCTCGTAGCTTTAAAACGCCCATCTTCATTCGCCCCAGCCGCAAAACAGAACCCCATAGCCTGATCACGTAAGCAATGCCCATCTCCCAGCATCAAGAGCGTTTCGCCATGAAGGCTAGCCATATCCATCTCCGTTTTTTCTGCCCAAGGATGGGTGTCAGGCACGGCCACGACCATAGGTTCATCATAGAGTGGTAATTCAATGAAGCTTTCTGTTTCTTTTACTGCCGCCAGCAAAATACAGTCTAATTTACCTTCTTCTAATAAATGCGTTAATTGACTGGTTTGTGCTTCATGAAGAAACAGTTCGAGATCAGGAAACGATTCCCTAAACATTGGAATAATTAATGGCAATAAATAGGGACCAACAGTAGGAATAAACCCAATATGAAGTGGTCCACTCATACTCTCCCCTTGCTGACTCGCCAGTTCCGTTAGCACCTTCACCTCCAGCAGCACTTTTTGCGCTTGAGCAACTAGGTTCAATCCAGCATCAGTAAAAAGTACCCGACGACTGGTGCGTTCTAATAAAGACACACCTAGCTCATCCTCCAATTTCTTGATCTGTCCACTTAATGTAGGTTGGCTGACAAAACACGACTCTGCGGCTTTTCTGAAATGCTTGTGCTCTGATAAAGCGATAAGGTATTCAAGATCACGAATGTTCATATTGCTCTGATTTCCAACGATAGGTATAAACTATCAAAACCATAGCAGCAAACGATTGGAGCTATCAAGTCAAAAATCACATAATCATCACATCAAAAGGGAGCACAGATTGCTACGCTCCGATTGAATCAAATAAATATTTTAAATTTAAGGAATTACATTATGTTCGCATCTAAAGAAGGTCAGGCTGTACCACAAGTAACATTCCATACTCGCCAAGGCGATGCATGGGTAGATGTTACAACAGAAGAACTATTCGCAAACAAGACAGTGGTTTTGTTTAGCCTACCAGGTGCATTTACACCGACGTGTTCTTCAAGCCATTTACCTCGCTATAACGAGCTAGCATCAGTATTTGCAGAGCATGGCGTTGATGAGATTGTGTGTGTGTCAGTTAACGATACGTTTGTAATGAACGCATGGAAAGCAGACCAAGAAGCAGAAAACATCACATTCATTCCAGATGGTAACGGTGAATTCTCGAAAGGCATGGACATGCTGGTTGATAAAGAAGACCTAGGTTTTGGTCCTCGTTCATGGCGTTACAGCATGCTGGTTAAAAACGGCGTTGTTGAAAAAATGTTTGTTGAGCAAGAAGAACCAGGCGACCCGTTCAAAGTTTCTGATGCCGACACTATGCTTAACTACGTTGCACCAGACCACAAACTACAAGAATCAATCACCGTATTCTCTAAGCCTGGTTGTCCATTCTGTGCAAAAGCAAAGCAGAACCTAATCGACAAAGGCCTGCAGTTCGAAGAAGTGGTATTAGGTAAAGATGCAACAACTGTCAGCCTACGTGCTATCACAGGTCGCAGCACAGTTCCTCAGGTATTCATCGGTGGTAAGCACATCGGTGGCAGTGAAGAATTAGAAACATACTTAGCTTAAGAAAGTGATAAACCTCAAGTAACACCCGTTACTTAAACCAGAAAAGCCAACAAATAATTGGCGAGACAATCTGTATTTTTCGTCTCGCCTTTTTTGATTTTGCTCGGAGATACCCAAATGAAAACCTTGAATGTTGATGTAGCTGTTATTGGTGGTGGTACTGCTGGTCTTGGTGCTTATCGTGCAGCAAAAGCACACACTGACAGTGTTGTGATGATTGAAGGTGGCCAATACGGCACCACATGTGCTCGCGTAGGTTGCATGCCATCGAAGCTACTTATCGCAGCCGCTGAAAGCGTTCATCAAATCGAAAAAGCACCAGGCTTCGGCATTCACCCTCAAGGTGAAATCGTGATTAACGGTCAAGAAGTCATGGCTCGCGTGAAAAGCGAACGCGATCGCTTTGTCGGATTCGTTTTGGAAGGGGTTGACGAAATTCCAGCCGAAGACAAGATTATTGGCTACGCAAAATTTGCCGATGATAATACCTTAATCGTCGATGATCACACCAAGATCGTTGCTAAGCGTATTGTTGTCGCAACGGGTTCTCGCCCTGCTTACCCAGCAGTATGGAATGAGCTCGGTGATCGTCTAATCATTAATGATGATGTTTTTGAATGGAATGACTTACCTAATTCAGTCGCAGTATTTGGCCCAGGTGTGATTGGCTTGGAACTAGGTCAAGCACTTAAGCGTCTAGGGGTTGAAGTCATTATGTTTGGTCTAGGCGGCCAAGTAGGTCCACTGACCGATCCTGACGTCATGGCTTACGCTTATAAATCTTTCAATGAAGAGTTCTACCTTGATGCTGATGTGCAAGTAGAAAGCATGAAGCGTGAAGGTGATGTGGTTGAGGTTAAATATATTGGTAAAGAGGGTGAGCTAAAAGAAATTACCGTTGATTATGTATTAGCGACAACAGGTCGACGTCCTAATGTTGATCAGTTAGATATCGACAATACCAGCTTAGAGCTTGATGCGCGTGGCGTACCAGTGGCTGATTACTACACCATGCAAACATCAGTAAGCTCGATATTTATTGCCGGTGATGCAAGCAACCAGCTTCCATTACTGCATGAAGCAGCAGACCAAGCACGTATCGCGGGTGATAATGCGGGTCGTTATCCTGAGATCCGAGCCGGTCTTCGTCGCTCAAAGATTTCTGCGGTGTTCTCTGATCCACAAATCGCGATGGTGGGAGAAACTTACAAAGAACTTACGACACGTTTAGGTACTTGCGGGTGCTTTGAAACAGGTTTCGTTTCTTTCGAAGGGCAAGGTCGCTCTCGCGTTATGCTACGAAATAAAGGCATGCTGCATGTGTATGGTGAACACGGTACAGGTCGCTTCCTTGGGGCTGAGATGATTGGTCCAAACGCTGAGCATTTAGCACACCTATTAGCATGGGCACACCAGAACAAAATGACCGTTGCTGAAATGCTGGATATGCCATTTTACCATCCCGTAATTGAAGAAGGTGTACGTACTGCACTGCGCGATCTAAACGCTAAATTACACCTTGGTCCAGATATGATTAAACACTGCCTAGACTGTGGCCCTGGTTGTTAATAAGTACGACGCACAAGCACTCTTAATAACCAGTAAAATAATCCTGTAAAATTCTTTGCCCTCCCCCCTACGGAGGGCTTTTTTCGTTACACCGAGATCGTCGAGCGGTACAATACTAGCGACATTCGTTAATTAGAGTGAGCCTGATGGGATGTAACCTCTGTAAAAATGACGCATTCAACCAACAAGCATTTAAAAACAAGCTCGGTCGCTGCCGTCAATGCATGTGGCAACTGGCCTTATTAAGTAGCTTGAGTTGGGGAGCTTGGTGGTATTTTTATCAAGATACCCCCACGGTAGTTGAATCCATAACATTAATATTCGCAGCCAGTGCTTTCTCATTATTACTTATCGCTCACCTCATCACTGCTTTGTCTCGGTACTTACGCCAATAAAAAATCCGGTACTACATTTTACATAGTTACCGGATTGATTCGTACGGTTACGCGACGCTCACCGTTGGGATTGCTTGTTCGCAACCTAAACGCACCTCTAGTGCCACTTCATCACACGCATGCTGGCGTGGACAACGGTCACAATCTTTCATCACTTTTTCTGGCAGTAATGATTTCGAGGTTGGAATAAAACCCTGCTTCATGAAAAACTCTGGCAGTCGTGTCAGTACAAAAACCTTTTTGATTGCCATTTGATCGGCTTTCTCAATCAAATGTTCAACAATCGCTTTCCCCTGACCTTGTTCTTGCCAACCCGCTTCGATTCCTAACGAACGGATTTCAGCTAACCCCGAATCATAAACATACAACGACGCACAGCCCGTTACGACACCATGGTGTTCTGCCACTGCAAATGAGCCAATATCTCGGACTAATTCATTACGTTTTCTCGGCAAGTTTTCACCCAGCCCTGCCCAGTACACCACCATGCTTTCAATGGCATCAAGATCAGTTAAACGCGCACCACGTACTTTCACGCCCGGTGAATAACGTTTCTCTAAACGCTTCTCGACCTGCTCAATCGCATAATCAACCTGATTGGGTGCGACACCGCCTAAGGCACAACGTTTATCAAGACATGACTGGATAGTCAGAATTGGATAAACATCCTCTTCAATAACAACCGAGAATTGTTTCATTTCATCGAGAGACAATTCTTCTAACGCGCATCCTTTTGCAATGGCAGCAACAACAGCAACCCCCACAATATGGTGAGCTTCACGGAATGGAATACCTTTCGCGACCAAGTAATCAGCCAGCTCGGTTGCATTCGAATAGCCTTGCATTGCCGCCTCTAGGGTACGCTCTTTATTCACCTGAATGCCGTCGAAACATAACGCTGCCATTTCCATACAGTCGTGCCAGCTATCAAGCGCATCAAAAAGACCTTCTTTGTCTTCTTGCATGTCTTTGTTGTATGCCAGAGGTAGAGCTTTAACAGTCATCATCATACCCGTCATTGCACCGTAAACACGGCCACATTTACCACGGATAAGTTCGAGAGCATCGGGGTTTTTCTTCTGTGGCATCAAAGACGACCCTGATGTCACTGTATCTGCTAACTCGATGAAGTTTGATTCACCTGAGTTGTAAAAAATTAAATCTTCAGCCATACGCGAGAGGTGAAGCATCGAGATAGAAGCAACAGAAAGTAGCTCCATCACATGATCACGATCAGATACTGAATCTAAACTGTTACGGGTCGCACGGTGGAAACCTAAACTGTGCGCAAGTACTTCACGATCAATAGGGTATGCCGTTCCCGCTAACGCACCGGATCCTAACGGGCAGGTATCAAGGCGGTCTAGTGCATCACTTAGACGAGAGTGGTCACGCTCAAACATCTCAACATACGCCAAGCACCAGTGGGCAAAGGTAACAGGCTGGGCGCGCTGCAAGTGCGTATAACCCGGCAATACCGTACCTTGATGATCACGAGCTACAGAAACAAATTGATTCTGTAATTTGTCGAGCATAAGCAGAAGCTGTTGACCTTGTTGACGGCACCAGAGTTTTAAATCGGTTGCCACTTGGTCATTACGAGAACGTCCTGTGTGCAACTTTTTACCCAAATCACCCACTTTGCTGATCAGTTGCTGCTCAACCCAACTATGGATATCTTCAGCATCAGAACGCAAAATTTGCTCTGGATCTTCCATTACCGCTAGCTTTAGCTCATTCAATGCTAACTCTAAACGCTGCTGTTCTTCTTCGGTTAAAACATCAACCTGTCGTAATGCTTTTGACCATGCAATAGAACCAACGATGTCTTGCTCCGCCAAACGGTAATCAAAACGTAATGAATCGTTAAACTGCTTAAACCGTGTGTCAGCTGCCTGACTAAAACGTCCGCCCCATAATGCCATGGTACTACTCCTATGCTTTACTGCTCGACTTGCTCATTGCTTCATTATTGTTGTAACCGCTCATCTCACCTTCCGCAATATTCAGTCAAAAGGCAAGATGGAAGTCACTTTGTTATTTTTGTTTTTTCTGTGTGTTCAATGCACGGATACGGCTTGCTAGCGAGTAAAGGCGAATGAAACCACCAGCATGGCTGTGATCATAGACTTCATCTTCACCGAAGGTTGCAAACTCTTCAGAGTACAAGCTATTCACTGAACGTTTCTGAATCACTGTAGCTTGACCTTTATACAGCTTCACTACAACTTCACCACTCACATCTTGAGCCAATTCATCTGCTGCCGCTAACATCGATTTACAAAGCGGGGTAAACCAACGACCGTCATAAATCAGGTGTGACGCTTTAAGCCCTACCGTCTCACGGAATTCATACGACTCTTTATCAAGCACTAATTGCTCTACCGCACGTAACGCTTCGTTCATGATTGTGCCGCCTGGCGTTTCATAACAGCCACGAGACTTAATACCAACCAAACGGTTTTCAACGATATCGATACGGCCCACACCGTGCTCTGCACCTTTTTCATTCAGGTAAGTAAGAACATTAAACGGCGACATGGCTTCACCATCGACAGCAACAACTTCACCTTTTTCTACCAAGATAGACACAGTTTCAGCTTTTTCTGGTGCATCTTCAGGATCTTTCGTCCATACCCAGCACAGTTCATTCGACTGATTCCAGGTATCTTCTAACACACCACCTTCTGTTGAAATGTGCCATGCGTTTGCATCACGAGAGTAGATTTTTTCAAGTGATGCTGTGCAAGGAATATCACGCTCGGCAAGGTAATCTAGCAATGCTTCACGGCTACGTAGATCCCACTCACGCCACGGTGCAATCACCGTTAGTTGAGGAGCAAGCGCTGCATACGCACCTTCAAAACGAACCTGATCATTACCTTTACCAGTACAACCATGACATACCGCATCAGCACCGACGGCTAACGCACATTCAACTTGTGCTTTCGCGATAATAGGACGTGCCATTGACGTACCCAACAAGTACTTACCTTCGTAAATAGCACCTGTCTTGAGGCTTGGGTAGATGTAATCTGCTACCATTTCTTCTTTTAGATCGGCGATATAACAAGATGATGCGCCAGATGCGATCGCTTTTTCTTCAATACCTTCAAGCTCTACTGCACCTTGACCAACATCTGCCACAAAAGCGACAACTTCACAGTCATAGTTTTCTTTTAACCATGGGATGATTGCTGATGTATCTAGACCGCCGGAATAGGCTAATACGACTTTAGTTACCTTACTCATGATGCTCTCCTTATGCCCGTTCGACGGTCATACCGCTCAGGCGTTTCTTATTAAAATTGCTTATTAAATATAGATTGAAATCGGTGTTACATATTCTGTTTCGCTGAGTGCCTCGTTTAAAACCTTGATCAAGAACCTAACTTGAAAACTTGGTCCCGATGTTTTGCCCATCAAACAAAGCCGCTAATTTATCGGGGTAACGCCACGTCGCCACTTCGATAGGACGACCTAACGCTTTTGCCGCTTCAATAGCCGCACGAACTTTCACTATCATTCCGTCAGTAATAACCGCTTGCGTGATTAAGTCTTCAGCTTGTTGTTCAGTTAGCGCTGAAATTAAATGACCCTTGCCATCTAATACGCCACTCACATCAGAAAGTAGTACTAATTCAGCATCTAATGCCGCAGCTACTGCCACTGCCGCTTGATCGGCATTGACGTTCATCAACTCACCATTGGCATCTAAACCAATTGAGCTCACTATTGGTAAATACCCAGATGCCATAATCTGACTAACCAGTTCACCATTGCCAGGTGCAGCTTTACCAACTGATCCTAATTCTGGGTCTAGTTCAGTAATTTGACACAAACCACCATCGGCTAAGCTTAAACCCACCGCCGCGACACCTGATTTAATCGCTTGCCCTTGCAACATTTTATTAGCGGTTCCCGCTAACGCACCGGCAATGAAAGGAATTTGTGCTTTAGGTGTCACTCGCAAACCTTCTTTCTTAACCGTTTCCAGTTGCAGCTGCTTCATCAAATCATCAACAAGATAACCACCACCATGTACCAGCAGTAATGGACGCTGTGCCGAGGCTTGATATGCACTAATCGCTGTAAATAACTTTTCAAGGGTGTCGTTACATGACAGAACAGCACCACCTAACTTAATAACTAAAGGGATCTTGCTCATAGTGATGCTCCTATACCAACGCCGTTAATTGCGGGAATGCATTTCGAATATTTATGCACTGCATCGCTTGTGATGAAGCACCTTTCAATAAGTTGTCAATCGCTGATGTTAAAACAATGTGCTGACCTTGTACCTTCCAGCCAATATCACAGAAACAAGTATTAACAACATTTTGGATACTTGCTGTTTGTTTCCCCAGTAAACGAACCGCATGGGCATCGTCCGATAATTGATATGCATCAGCCATACATTTAGATACCTGTTGCATATTAGCACCATCTGCTAATTTCGCGGTGATCGTTGCAAGAATACCACGCTTAAAATTACCAAGATGCGGTGTGAAAATAACGTCACAGTCAAGGTGGCTAGCGATTTCAGGCTGATGCCGGTGAGTAAAAACACCGTAAGCTTGTAGGCTCACTTCGCAATAACTATTCACCATTGATGCCTTACGACCTGCGCCTGAAACACCACTGACAGCATTAATAACAGGCCATTGATTTTTATCGATAAGCCCAGCTTCAAGCAATGGCTTCAATGCCAACTGTGACGCTGTAGGGTAACAACCCGGAACCGCAATTAACTGTGCTTGTTTTACGGCTTCGCTATTCCACTCTGCAAGTCCGTATACAGCTTGCTCTAACCACTGGACATGCTGATGTTCAAAACCATAATAATCTTTATAAAAATCATTACCTTTAACCCTAAACGCACCAGACAAGTCAAACACCTGACACCCTGCGGCAAGAAAAATAGGGGCTAGGTTATGGCTAACTTCATGCGCTGTCGCAAGCAGAACAATGTCAGCTTGTTTGGCAATACCTTCAGGGTTGGTTAATGGCTGTAGAGGTAGATCAACAATGCCTTTTAACTGGCCATGTAAATCACTAATAGGTTTATTTGCATCTAAACTATTGGCTGAAACATATAAACCAGCGAGTTCAAGATGTGGATGTACGTGCACCATTTTTGCTAGTTCGGCACCGGTGTAGCCGCTAGCGCCTACAATAAGGGTGTTCAACATAATGATTTCCGTTTATTTGGCTTTGATTGTAAAAGCTTTTGGTTTGAAACAGCGCTGCTGATGCAGCTAATGATGAGGTGCGCGCGAGGCACCAAGCGATTAAGACTTAGCGTCGTCGGAGGGAATCTTGATTGTTAATCATCGCTTGGTTCATGTTAATTTTTCCTACGTCTTGTTCAAAAATCTGTTTGCTATCCATGCAAATCGATGTGAATGCGGAGAATAGATTTTTATTCACACCTTCTGAATTAATATGTTTACCGATTAATCTATTCGCTGTCAACAGCAGAAGCAGAAAAAATGCCATTTCTCCTCAATATCCGCTTATATGAAGTCTAATTTATCCTTATTCCACCAGATTCATTGGTAAAACCGTCGAAAGCACAAATCTACACACCATCATGCCCCTCCAATCTATCCCTCATTAAATTAGACCAATTTCGCTGAGTTTCCCTTTCTTTAATAATAAGTTTACTAAAGCATAGTTCCTGACGGCAGGGTGATGACAAAGCAAACCATCATCGCTTCATTTTCCACCCAAATAAGCAAAAGCACACAAAAAACGTGCTTTATGACCCATTTTTACGAAATAAAGTTTCAGGCTTGAAGCAAGTGTATGACTAAAATCAAATCTAGCTCGATTTATCACTGATAAATGCAATCGATGTTGACCTGAAAGTGGGATCGCGGCTAGATTGTTATGTATATGGATGAATTTGATGTAACAAAATTACGAGATGGATGCGATATGAATGAAAAGTACAGTGCGTTAAGAAGTAACGTAAGTATGCTCGGCCACATGCTGGGTAATACGATTAAAGATGCGCATGGTGAGCCTCTATTTGATAAGGTAGAAACCATACGTAAGCTGTCTAAATCTGCTCGCGCAGGTAATGATAGCGATCGTGCTAAGTTAATCGACGAGTTGCAAAACCTTCCCGACGACCAACTTCTTCCTGTCGCTCGCGCCTTTAGTCAATTTTTGAATTTGACCAATATTGCTGAACAGTACCATACAATTTCTCGCCACTGCGAAGAGCAAATTTGCAGCCCTGATTCGATCGATTCTTTATTTGGCAAACTGAATGCCAACAATATCAGCCAGTTTGATTCCATTCAGGCGGTGCGCGATTTAAATATCGAACTAGTACTAACAGCACATCCAACAGAAATTGCTCGACGTACCATGATCCACAAATTGGTACAGATTAATAAATGCTTATCAAACCTTGAGTTGAGTGAGTTATCTCCCAGCGAACGTCAGCGTGTTGAACAACGCCTAGAGCAGCTGATCGCGCAAGCATGGCATTCCGATGTTATTCGTAAGCAACGCCCGACTCCGCTTGATGAAGCAAAATGGGGATTTGCGGTTGTTGAAAATTCTCTCTGGCATGCGGTGCCTGAATTTTTACGCCAGTTTGATGAAAAACTCGTACAACACCTGGGGGAAAACCTGCCATTAGATGCATCTCCCGTAAAATTCACCTCTTGGATGGGCGGTGACCGAGACGGCAACCCATTTGTCACCTCTGACGTAACGCGTGAAGTGATGCTACTTTCTCGCTGGAAAGCTGCAGATTTATTCTTAGGAGATATTCAAGAATTAGTCAGTGAACTATCAATGGTTAAATGTAATGACCAAGTTCGCGAACTCGCGGGTGGTGAACACGAACCTTACCGCGCTATTTTAAAAGATTTACGCACCAAGCTAACCAATACCCGTGATGTATTGGATGCCAAGATTAAAAAGCAAGATGCGCCAAACCTCGCCACCATTGATGATGTTGATCAACTCTGGACACCGCTACATGCGTGTTACCAGTCATTGCGCGAATGCGGTATGGGCATTATTGCAGATGGCCTATTACTTGATGTACTTCGCCGTATTAAGTGTTTCGGCATCCACCTTGTGCGTCTTGATATCCGTCAAGAAAGCACTCGTCACTCAGATGTTATTTCTGAACTGACCCGCTACCTAGGCCTTGGTGATTACGAACAATGGAATGAACAAGATAAAGTCGCGTTCTTAGTGCGTGAATTAGCATCTAAGCGTCCTCTGTTACCACTAGCTTGGCAACCATCGGCAGAAGTGCAAGAAGTACTCGACACGTGTAAAGCCGTTGCAGAGCAATCTCGTGAAGCATTAGGCGCTTACGTTATTTCAATGGCCCGCACGGCATCAGATGTGCTTGCTGTTCACCTACTACTGAAAGAAGCGGGCTGCCCATTCCGTCTGGATGTGTGCCCACTATTTGAAACACTTGATGATTTAAATAACGGTGCATCCGTTATTAAAGAATTAATGAGTATTGATTGGTATCGCGGTTTCATTCAAAACCATCAAATGGTAATGATTGGCTACTCTGATTCAGCCAAAGATGCCGGCGTAATGGCGGCAGGTTGGGCACAATACCGTGCAATGGAAGAATTAGTTGAAGTCTGTGAAGATGCCAGTGTCGAACTAACGCTATTCCACGGCCGTGGTGGCTCTATTGGTCGTGGTGGTGCACCAGCGCATGCAGCACTACTCTCGCAACCACCTCGTAGCTTAAAAGGCGGTCTACGCGTTACAGAGCAAGGTGAAATGATTCGCTTCAAGCTTGGTCTACCTGACGTGGCCGTAAATAGCTTAAGCCTATATGCGAGCGCGACACTAGAAGCGAACCTATTACCGCCACCAGCACCGAAAAAAGAATGGTGTGATTTGATGGATGTGCTGTCAGAGGTCTCTTGTGAATCATACCGTAACGTGGTTCGTGGTAGCGACGAGTTCGTTCCTTACTTTCGTGCTGCGACGCCAGAACTCGAACTGGGTAAATTACCGTTGGGTTCGCGTCCTGCAAAGCGTAATCCTAACGGTGGTGTTGAAAGCTTACGTGCAATTCCGTGGATTTTTGCCTGGTCACAAAACCGCCTGCTACTGCCTGCATGGCTAGGTGCTGGTGAAGCCATTCAATATTCTATCGACAAAGGGCACGCGCAGCTCTTAGAAGACATGTGTCGTGAGTGGCCATTCTTCTCTACACGCTTAGGCATGTTAGAAATGGTGTACACTAAGACCAATGTGGGTATCGCTGAATACTATGACCAACGCTTAACAGACAAGTCGTTATGGCCGTTGGGGCAGAAATTACGTGATCAGCTACAGCAAGATATTAAAGCCGTTTTAAACGTGGAAAATAACGCACACCTCATGGAGCAAAATCCTTGGGGCGCTGAAGCAATCCGCTTACGTAATATTTATGTTGAGCCACTCAATATGCTACAAGCTGAATTATTGTACCGAACCCGTCAACAAGACGAACCATCGCCGATTTTAGAAGAAGCGCTCATGGTCAGTATTGCCGGTATCGCAACAGGTATGCGTAACACAGGTTAAGCTAACAAAACAATTCCCTCCTCAATAAAGGTCGCTTTTGCGGCCTTTATTTTATGCTGCTCACCGCTTTACTTACCTTTAAACAGCTGCATTATTCTGCTCGGCACATTTAACTCCCTTTCAATCTCAGTAATGAGACACTCAATTCACTAGTCACTGCGCTAGAGTCAAAAAACAATATGAACCAGATTGTTTAAAACTTAAGTGCAGTGCCATAAATAATGAAAGATTCAAACGTAGGTCACAAGATGTGTAATTTATTGCTTTGATGAATAATAAATTTAGTCAGCTAGGTATCGATATTGAGTATATTAATGATACTCTGTGCGATCTCAATCAAGCAGTGCAACAAGACGATTATAAAACGCCAAAGAGCGAAGGGTAACGTCCGTTTGATTGTTTTTTTTATTTTGTCGTATTTTATCGGATAGAAGAGATGTCACTACCTCACGTAATACTAACAGTACTATGTAGCAGAGATGCTACTGGTTACGATATAACAAAAGAATTCTCACACAGTATTGGTTACTTTTGGAAAGCGAGCCACCAGCAGGTGTACCGTGAACTGAATAAGATGGCCGGCAACGACCAAGTAACTTGTCAACTAGAGCCCCAAGACGGTAAACCAGATCGCAAGGTCTATTCAATTACTGATCTAGGACGTCAGGCATTACTTGAGTGGTTCCAAGAACCAGCTCGTAATCCAACTATTCGTGATGAGTTCTCAGCGAAACTGCTTGTTTGTGGTGTTCATAATTCTGAACCCATGCAACAGCAACTAGAAGCGCTAATCGAAGAGTCTCATACTTTAATGGGTCACTACGCTGAGCTTGAGAAAATCCACTTTGCTAATCACAAAGAAATGGATCGTCAAGCGCGCTTAGATCGCCTAACGCTTCGTCGTGGTGTACACAACCGTCAAGCTTGGATTTACTGGGCTGAAGAAGTGTTAGCTGAATTGAAAGATATGGATAGCGCTGATAGCGATGTTCAAATCAATTAATATTCTTTACTGAGTATTTATTGATAATAAAAAAGCCGCAACAGCGGCTTTTTTTAATTCTAACATTTGGGAAGCATGATTTATTTAGCTTCAACTTCGGCACGTACACCTAATGTATGGCAAATCGCATACGTCAACTCTGCACGATTCAGTGTATAGAAGTGAAAATCTTTCACCCCTTCTCGGCTCAGCACTCGAACCATATCAATGGCATTACTCGCACCTAACATCTGACGACTAAGAAGATCATCATCTAAGCCTTGGTACTGCTTCTCTAGCCAACCTGGGATCTTCACGTTATTGGCCGCTGCAAAGCGCTTGGCTTGCGTCATGTTAGAAACAGGCAAGATACCAGGTACAATCTCAACATCGATACCAGCAGCCACACAGCGGTCACGAAAACGTAAGTAGCTTTCTACATCAAAGAAAAACTGGGTAATGGCTCGGCTAGCGCCCGCATCCACTTTACGTTTTAGATTAATCAAATCTGCCTGAGCACTTTTCGCTTCTGGGTGCACTTCAGGGTAAGCCGCAACTGAAATATCAAAATCAGCTTCTTTACGTAGTAACTCAACCAAATCGGCTGCATACATGTCAGGCTTAGTGCCTTGAGCGGGTAAATCACCACGTAGCGCGACGATATCACGAATACCATTGCGCCAATAATCTCGAGCAATAGTACGCAGCTCGTCACGGCTCGCATCAATACAGGTTAAATGAGGTGCAGCAATCAGCCCTGTTTGATCTTTAATGTCTTTAATAATGGAGTGGGTACGATCACGCTCACCAGAATTTGCACCGTAAGTTACAGAAACAAATTTTGGCTTCAGTGTTTTTAAGCGGTGAATTGAATGCCATAAGGTTTCTTCCATCTTTTCACTGCTTGGTGGAAAGAATTCAAAAGAAACATTGATATCACCGTTAATATCAGCAATGTTCTGGTTTAACGAGTCTAGATGACTTGCGTGAGAGTATCCCATAGTGAATCCCTTCCTTTTTGGCCGTGTGGCCAGCTCCCAAAATGGTGACGCCTTAAATAACCGTTTAGACGTCTATATGTCTACAGAATGTCGTGTAACCAATTTAATGTCAACAAAGTGATCATGAATTTTTTTCAAGTTCACATTGCATAAACTTCAACATAGTAAATATACGCCAAATAAGCAAAAACCCGCATATAGCGGGTTTTTAATATCATTCAGTGATTACGGCCAATCCTATACCCTATGGTAAACATTCATACTATTAAGGTAAGTATTCATCCTATTTTATAGAAGCGCAGCAAGACGATTAATATCAGACAACAAGGCACCAGCGGTGACATCACGCCCCGCACCTGGGCCACGGATAACCAACGGATTATCACGATACCAACGGCTTTCAATCGCAAAAATATTATCACAAGGTAATAAATTGGCTAATGCATGCTCTTGAGGCAACGCTTCTACGCCCACATTGGCTTTGCCATTTTTATCTAAGCGAGCAACATAGCGCAATACTTTATCTTCTTGCTGTGCTTTCGATAAACGTTCAAGTAACAGCTCATCCAGTTTTTCGGCCTGTTCAAAAAAACCATCGATGCTCAATGCCGCTAAATCATCAGGTACCAAGGATTCGACTTTCACCTGCTCAGGTTCAATCTCTAAACCTGATTCACGCGCCAGTATGACAAGCTTTCGCATCACATCGCTACCATCCAAATCATGGCGAGGATCTGGCTCTGTTAAGCCTTGCTGCCAAGCCTGCTCAATTAACTGAGAAAACGGTAATGCGCCATCATATTGCTGAAATAGCCACGATAACGTACCCGAAAAGATACCTGAAACTGCAATAATGTCATCGCCACTCTCACGTAAATCACGCACGGTATGGTTAACGGGTAAACCTGCCCCTACTGTTGCGTTATATAACCAATGACGGCTGGTTTTAGCAAAAGCATCTTGAACCGCATGATAATCTTTACTCGAGGCTGATCCTGCGACTTTATTTGCTGAAATCAGATGCAGACCACTTTCCGCAATGCAGGGATACCTTGCTGCAAGTTGAGCACTGGCAGTCACATCTAAGATGACGACATCGTCATAATCACTCGACGCTAATGCGGGAAATAACTCCCCATTAGCATAACTAATGGCTTCCTCATCAAAGCTATTGAGTGCACGTTTAGGGTTAATACCGCTAAAGTCAATCCAATGACGGCTGCTATCAACCACCCCAACCAAGGTAAAGCTCATACCGTGGCGTTTTTCTAGCTGTTCTTTTTCTCGCTCAAATAATTCAAGCCAACGGCTACCGATATTGCCTTTACCACATAAAACAATACCGACACGTTTTTGGGCTTGGAATAAGCTTTGGTGAATACGGGCGACCAAACCTTCGGTATCGACTTTACGCAATACGGCGATCAAACTTAACCCTGATTCCGCTTCAGTCATGAACTCAACCGGTAGCCCTTTTAGCTGCTGATAAAAGCCATGACAATGCACTGGATTATTGACTACGCCGGCACCGACAGCCGCAACCATAGAGAAACCTTCGCGCAGGCGTAGCTCTGCCGCGACACCACGATTCTGTAATAGCTCTAATACGCAGTTCACCATTTCACTGGTATAAGCCAATAAAATACGTCCTAACTCGACTTCAGCACTTTGCGCTAGTGGCAATAACTGAGCTCGCTGCAGAGTACGTTCTATATCGGTTTTTATTGCATCAAAATCATGAGATCGCGGTACATCTAATTCAATTAAACAGACTTCATCTAATGAGGTTACGATTTTGGCACCACGCCCAGAAGCCAACACTCGCTCGACACGTGTCGAACCTGATTCTGGCTGATGGCTGCATCGCAAAGTGAGATCAATCGTGCTTTGCGCAACAGGTTGAAGTGTTCGACTGTGTAAGACTGGCGCAGCAAGGCGGGCAAGTTCATCAGCTTCGTCTAAGCGTAATAAGGGCAACAAACATGCGTCAGCAACTTTGCGAGGATCCGCGCTGTACACGCCCGCCACATCACTCCAGATCGTAACGCGAGAAACGTCCGCTAATGCCCCGATAACCGTTGCCGAATAATCAGACCCATTTCGCCCAAGTAGCACCGTTTCTGACGCTTGGTTACGCGCCATAAAACCAGTGATCACAATACGGCACTTATTATGCTGAACCAGTTGCTGTTGTAATAACGGCCTTGAAAGTGTGCGATCCACTTCTGGCTGTACTGCACGTTCAGCACGCAGGAAGTCACGAGAATCTAAACTGACCGCAGACATATTATTACTATTAAGCAATGCCGCTAGCAGTCGTGCCGACCATAGCTCCCCATGGCCGAGTATCGAAGAACGTACTGCCTCTGTGATTTCTAATCCACTAAGCTTTGCCAGTTCACTTAATTCAGCGTGTAACTGGCTCAGTAATCGATCAGCTTGCTCGCCATGCACTAGCGCTTCAATTAAGTGTTGCTGAAACTGACGTAGCTCTTGTAATGTTTCATGCGCTTGACGCCCATCTTTACCTAGGCGCTCTACCCATTCAATTAGGCAATTGGTAGTTTTGCCCGCCGCAGAGACCACAATAAGATCATTCGGGTGGGAATATTCTCGCAGAATATCCGCAACACGGCGGTAGCATTCTGGATCTGCCAGACTACTGCCACCAAATTTATGCAATTGACGTTTCACTGTTTGAACCATTACACCGCCTCCGCAGCCAGAGTAAATGCTTGTTCAAGATCGTTAATTAAATCTTGAGGATCTTCCAAACCAACAGAAAGGCGTAACAGTGACGTTTTAATACCAGCTTCTGCTTGTGCTTCATCAGACATAGCACGGTGTGTCATGCTTGATGGATGCGCAATTAAGCTTTCGGTTCCACCTAATGATTCTGCTAATGAAAATAATTTTAATGCCTCAACGAAAACTTCAAGTTGGCGGTAAGTACCTGCCAGCTCAAAGCTAAGCATGGAACCAAATCCTTTTTGCTGACGCGCTGCAATATCATGGCCTGGGTGCTCAGGCAAACTAGGGTGATAAATTTGGCCAACCAGAGCATTTGTTTGTAGATACTTAAGGATCTCGGCACCATTCTCTTCATGCATCCGCATTCTTGCACCTAACGTACGCACACCACGTAATGTTAAGTAAGCATCAAACGGTGCACCCGTAGCACCAATACAATTTGCCCACCAAGCAATGTTTTCTGCTTGATCTGCATCTTTTGAAATTAAAACGCCACCCACAACATCCGAATGACCATTGATGTATTTCGTCGTCGAATGCACCACAAAATCAGCGCCTAATTTAATAGGTTGCTGTAAAAGCGGAGAAAGAAAGGTGTTATCAACGGCAACCTGCGCGCCAACCGCTTTAGCTTGCTGGCACAATGCTTCTACATCAATCACACGTAATAATGGGTTCGACGGGGTTTCAACCCAAACAATTTTAGGTTTTTTCGCCAGCGCTTGAGCAAGCGCTACGGGATCTGACTGATCGATAAATAAAACGTTAAAATCGCCTTTATTAGCACGTGTATTAAACAGACGGTAAGTACCACCATAACAATCATGCGGGGCAATAATTAAATCATCAGGGCTAAGCAATGCCGATACAAGCAAGTTAATTGCAGCAGTTCCGCAACTCGTCACAACCCCACCAGCACCGCCTTCGAGATCAGATAAGGCATCAGCTAACATGTTCCGCGTGGGATTGCCTGATCGAGAATAGTCGTACTGCGGTAACTCACCGAGTTTGGGGAAACTATAAGTCGATGTCAGATAAATAGGTGGAACAACAGCGTTGTGCTGACTGTCTGATTCAATACCTGTGCGCACAGCGATGGTGGCAAGTTGCTTGTCACTCATTATTACCTTCCTTGTTTCAGGCTTAGCCCGTTCCTGAATAAAATAGCAACAACAACATTACCGACATTAAACTAAGACGTCAACACTTCTGGACGTCTATATGTCTTTGCATGTGGCGGTAAATCCGGCTAAAATTCGGGTTATAATTATTTAGCCCTAATATCGCTGAGAAGGTAGAACATGGCAGAGTGGAATGGCGAGTACATCAGCCCATACGCGGAACATGGTAAGAAAAACGAACAAGTTAAGAAAATTACTGTTTCGATTCCATTAAAGGTTTTAAAAATCTTGACTGATGAACGCACTCGTCGCCAGGTAAATAACCTGCGTCATGCAACAAACAGTGAATTACTGTGTGAAGCATTCCTACATGCTTATACAGGTCAGCCGTTACCAACTGATGACGATATTCGTAAAGATTGTCCAGATGCACTTCCAGCAGAAGCGAAAGCGATCATGGATGAAATGGGCATTACTTACGAAGACATCAACGAATAACGGCTCTTTGCCGTTAGTCCGATACAAAAAAACCAGCCTATTGGCTGGTTTTTTTATGCATTACTAAAGACAAATCTAATTATTTATCTTCCATGTAACCAACAGGCATGTCAATTTGCGCCACGCCCGAATCGATCGCAGCTTGTGCGACAGCTTTAGCTACACGTGGAAGTAAACGTGGATCCATTGGCTTTGGAATAATGTAGTTAACACCAAACTCAAGCTCATCGACGCCTGCCGCTTTCATAACTTCAGCTGGTACTGACTCTTTCGTTAATTCACGAATCGCTTTTACCGCTGCTAGCTTCATTTCATCATTAATTTTGCTCGCACGTACATCTAATGCACCACGGAAAATGAATGGAAAACAAATAACGTTGTTTACCTGGTTAGGGTAATCAGAACGACCAGTACCCATAATCAGATCATCACGAACGGCATGTGCCAGCTCTGGTTTAATTTCAGGATCAGGATTTGAACATGCAAACACAACAGGTTTATCAGCCATTAGCTTAAGCGCTTCTGGTGCCAGTAAGTTAGGGCCCGATACACCGACAAAAATATCAGCACCTTCAATAACATCTTCCAGCGTACGCTTATCAGTGTTATTAGCAAACAGCTGCTTATATTCGTTGATGTCATCACGACGAGTATGAATAACACCTTTACGGTCAAGCATGTAGATTTTCTCGCGCTGAGCGCCAGATTTAATCAACAGTTCCATACACGCGACAGCCGCCGCACCAGCACCTAAACATACAATGACAGATTCGCTGATTTCTTTGCCTTGAATTTCAAGGGCATTCAACATACCTGCAGCCGTTACGATCGCTGTACCGTGCTGATCATCGTGGAATACAGGAATAGAACAACGCTCAATCAGACGTTTTTCAATTTCAAAACAGTCTGGTGCTTTAATGTCTTCAAGGTTAATACCACCAAAGGTATCCGCAATGTTTGCCACTGTATCAACAAACTCATCAATGGTGCGGTGCTTCACTTCGATGTCGATAGAGTCTAAACCAGCAAAGCGCTTAAACAATAAAGATTTACCTTCCATTACAGGCTTCGATGCCAATGGACCAAGATTACCTAAACCTAAGATAGCGGTACCGTTGGTAATAACCGCAACCATGTTACCTTTGCCGGTATATTTATAAACATTTTCAGCATTTTGCGCGATTTCTCGAACGGGTTCAGCAACACCAGGGCTGTATGCTAAAGCAAGATCTTGAACAGTATCTGCTGGCTTTGTTAGCGCAATGGCCGTTTTTCCTGGTACAGGGTAAGCATGGTAATTAAGAGCTTGTTGGCGAAAATCTTCCGACATAATGTTCTGGTCCTAGGTAACAGGCGGTCTCGATCCTGAATGAAAATGATGTTCAGTTCGGTATTGGGAGATAGATCATATTATATAGCGCTACAAAATCCTAGCGCGGCACAACTGGTCAAGCCAATTGAATCCTTATATATGCTAACTCAATCAGATAGCTGGGTATAAATCGTGCTACAGAAATAAAATAGGCGAATAAAGGGAGTGTGAGCCATCACGCACAGTCATGCCTGCATCGTTCAGCTTAATAAAGAAATACGGGGAATACCAAATAACAGGCAAAAAAAAAGGATGCATAAGCATCCCCTTTTATCGGAATTCAATGGGCAATTACTTGCTACCAAGAGCACCGAAACGTTTGTTGAACTTATCAACACGACCACCAGAGCTAACTTGACGTTGCTTACCAGTGTAGAATGGGTGACATTTGTCACACACATCAAGGTTTACATCTTTAGTCATAGTAGACTGAAAAATGAATGTGTTGCCGCAAGAACAACGAGCGTTCACTGCACTGTAATCTGGGTGGATACCTTGTTTCATGGGAAAACCTCAAGTATAAGGCCGCGTCGCTCTCCCGATCCAAAGCCGGGCACCACACGTCGTTAAAAATAGTATGCCGCATAAACGACAAATTAGGGCGCGTATGATAATCAATCATTACGCTCAGATCAACAGACACGCTACTATTTTCACCGTTTATCGACTAAGTATAACTAAGTGCGCTATCAATGGCGGCTAGATGACTAATCAATTTGGGATAAACTGCCGTGCGTTGTACACTTCAAACTCAATCAGTAAACCATCTGTGACGCTTAACAGCATAGTGCCTTTAATATAATCACAGCTTCATCTTCGGTTAGTTATGACATCCAATATTGCCAGAGTGGCGCTTCCTGTTCCATTGGACAAAACATTTGATTACCTTATAAAAACAGGCTCTTCCCCTGTGGTAGGAGGTCGAGTAAAGGTGCCATTCGGACGCCAACAACTGGTCGGTATTGTTATTGAAATCACTGATAAATCTGATTTCCCAATCGCACAGCTAAAACCCATCTATACCGTCATTGATCAAGCGCCATTATGGACTTCACCATTATTTAGCTTGTTATCTTGGGCTAGTAATTATTACCAATACCCATTAGGCGATACATTAGCTAACTCAATGCCGGGATTGCTGCGTAAAGGACGAGAAGCATCTGCCGGCACGCTCAAATACTGGGCGCTAACAGAAGCTGGGCGCGATCAGCCAATCACCGCACTTAAACGGGCGCCTCGCCAAGTACAAGTGTTGAATATATTAAGAAATGGTAATCGTAGCCATGAAGCTCTGCTCGCTGAAGAAATCAGCTCAGCCACATTAAAAACGCTGGTCGATAAAGGCTGGATAACCGAATTACAAGAAAAGCCCCGCCTAGTCGATTGGCACAAGCATTTTGCGATCACTGAAGAAAAGCCCCGCTTGAATGAAGAACAAGCCTTAACCATTGCGACAATTAATGCCAACCCTGAATTTGGCTGTTACTTATTAGAAGGGGTTACGGGTTCAGGTAAAACCGAAGTGTACCTGAATGCTTTAGAGCCAATCTTAGCGGCAGGTAAACAAGCATTAATACTCGTGCCTGAAATTGGTTTAACTCCACAAACCATTAACCGTTTTCGTCGTCGCTTCAATGTGCCACTGGAAACCGTGCATTCTGGTCTAAATGATACCGAACGCCTATCGTCATGGTTAGCTGGTCGAGATAATCAAGCAGGGATCATTATTGGTACGCGCTCTGCTTTATTTACGCCTTTCCATAATCTGGGCATCATCATTGTCGATGAAGAGCATGATGCGTCGTATAAGCAACAAGATAGCTTACGTTACCATGCCCGTGATCTCGCCGTTATGCGAGCTAACAAAGAAAACATTCCAATTGTTTTAGGCTCAGCAACCCCTGCGCTAGAAAGTTTACACAATGCCAAAACAGGTAAATATCATCACCTTCATCTTACTCGCCGAGCCGGTAACGCCCAATCAGCTCGTCATGGGGTATTAGATGTAAAAGGCTTATACCTTGATGCAGGGTTATCCGCCCCATTAATTGCCCAAATGCGTAAACATTTAACGGCTGGCAACCAAGTCATTCTGTTCTTAAACCGTAGGGGGTTTTCCCCTGCCATGATTTGTCATGAATGTGGCTGGCTAGCAGAATGTGACCGTTGTGATGCGTATTACACCCTGCACCAGCAATCTGGAGAACTGCGTTGTCACCATTGCGGTACTCAACGACCTATCATGCACCAATGTAATAGTTGTGGCTCGACTCAACTCAATGCGGTCGGGGTGGGTACAGAACAATTAGAACAACAACTAGCAATCTTATTTCCTGAATACAAAACAGTACGTATTGATCGCGATAGCACCCGTCGAAAAGGGTCGCTAGAAGATTACCTAGAGGCCATAAAGAACAATGAGTATCAAATTTTAATTGGTACTCAAATGCTGGCAAAAGGTCACCATTTTCCAAATGTTACCTTGGTATCACTCATTGATGTCGACAGTGCGTTATTCAGTAATGATTTTAGGGCATCAGAGCGTCTTGCTCAGTTGTTTATTCAAGTGGCTGGTCGCGCCGGTCGTGCCAGTAAACCAGGAGAGGTATTGCTGCAAACTCATCACCCTGAACATGCTTTATTACAAGCATTGTTACACAAAGGTTATGATAACTTCGCCGATAACGCACTAATCGAACGAAAAGAAGCCTTATTACCACCTTACACACATTTGGCACTATTTCGTTCAGAAGCCAACAATAGCGACCACGTTTGCCAACTTTTACAGCAAATACGGGGCATATTTGAATCTAGCCCTTTGTTTAACCAAGACATCTTTATTATGGGTCCCAACCCTGCCCCCTTGGCTCGCCGTGCAGGGCGCTATCGCTGGCAACTGCTTCTTCAGGCTCCGGATCGTAAAACCTTACAGCGTATGCTAGCAATTGCTAAACCCGCAATTCAACTACTGCCCTTAGCGAAAAAAGTACGTTGGTCGATCGATGTTGAACCTCAAGATTTAACTTAAAATGAACAATGCGATGTAAGTCACATGTTGAATGTAATTTATGCTCATAAAGCCATGTTTAATCAACAACAGAGCGCATACAATAAGATGCTTGCTGGTCACGGTGCCTGCTCATTTTGGCCAAGGTCCTCCAGCATATTAAGAGAGAAATAATAGAGAGGAACTGCAAATATGGCGACAATGAAGGACGTTGCCCAGCTAGCTGGTGTATCTACGGCCACGGTTTCCCGTGCGTTAATGAACCCAGAAAAGGTCTCGGCATCGACCCGTAAAAAAGTCGAACAAGCCGTTATGGAAGCTGGTTATTCCCCCAATTCACTGGCCAGAAACCTGCGCCGCAATGAATCAAAAACCATCGTTACTATCGTACCCGACATCTGTGACCCCTATTTCACCGAGATTATCCGTGGTATCGAAGAAGCTGCGATGGAACACGGCTACTTAGTCTTGCTCGGTGATAGCGGACAACAGAAAACCCGCGAAAATTCATTTGTTAATTTAGTTTTCACCAAGCAAGCTGACGGTATGCTACTGCTAGGCACTGATTTACCGTTTGATGTCAGCAAACCCGAACAAAAAAACCTACCTCCATTAGTAATGGCATGTGAATATGCGCCAGAACTTGAGCTGCCAACTGTTCATATCGATAACTTAACTGCCGCCTATGAAGCTGTAAACTATTTAACTCAGATGGGTCATAAGCGTATTGCGCAAATTTCTGGTCCTGATCAAGCAGCACTGTGTCAATTTCGCTCACAAGGTTATCAGCAAGCACTTCGTCGTGGTGGTATAGAGTTGAACCCTGCTTACACCGTTAAAGGTGATTTCTCGTTTGCGGCAGGAGCACGGGCTGTTACAGCCCTACTTTCATTACCTGAGCCACCAACAGCACTATTCTGTCACAGTGATGTGATGGCCATTGGTGCAATGCAACAAGCCAAACGTCTTGGTTTACGCGTACCGCAAGATCTGTCCATTGTAGGCTTTGATGATATTCAATTTGCAGAATATTGCGATCCACCGTTAACCACCGTTTCTCAGCCGCGTTATGAAATTGGTCGCCAAGCAATGTTGATGCTACTTGAACTATTGAAAGGCAAAGATGTTCGTGCAGGCTCGCGTTTACTTGATGCCAAACTGGTTATTCGCGAGAGTGCCGCGCCACCATCAATGTAATCACATGCATAAATAAGTGAGCTTATTACTTTTTTGGACATAAGCTCACACTTTCCAATCGCAAAAAAGCGATTATTCCTCAAGTGATTGATTCAAACACTAGTCAGGTACGGCGCAAGTTTGTACCATAGCCTAATTGTGATTCTTGTAATGTTTTATCATTGTGGCCACTAAAGATTATGTGAAACGCGGACGCTCGCCAAAAAAGCCAGCCCGCCAAAACCGAAAAGCCCCAGCTTCCACTGGATTCCCTGTAAAATGGGGACTTATTGCACTGACATTAGTCGGTGCACTTGGCTATGGCTTGTATTTTTTATCCAGCTCTCCTGCACCAGCTACTCAGCCAGTTCCAAAAGCTGAAGCAGTGAAACCTCAGCCAATATCGACACCAGTAAAAAACACAACGGAAAAAACAACTCAACCCGTGGTGAAAACCCCAAGTAAAGCCAAAGAAACCAGCACACTTCCACCGAAGCCTGAAGAAAAGTGGCGTTACATCGAAGAATTGAAAAACAAAGAAATACAAATTGAAGCGAAAAAAGCCGACGACAAGCCAACCAAGCCTTATCTGATGCAGTGCGGGGCATATCGCAGCCAAGATCAGGCTGAACAACGTAAAGCGATGATTGCTTTTCAGGGATTAGATAGCCAAGTTAAAGCATCGGCCGGTGAAAAAGGCACATGGTACCGAGTCATCATTGGGCCTTATCCCAAAAAGCGCCAAGCCGAAAACGACCGCAATATGCTAAAACGAGCAGGTATTGCACCTTGCGCAATTTGGTTCTGGGAATAACCATTCCAGTTACAATCCCAAAACAGATTTAAAAAAGGATGCCTCGGCATCCTTTTTTGTTACCTCGGTATGCCTTGAAAAACAAATACACCACCCCCAGATATACTAATAACATCGATCTCGGCATTAAGCCGAAGAGAATCAAAGGGGTTCAACCGTGACAACAATCGTATCTGTACGTCGAAACGGTAAAGTCGTAATTGCTGGTGATGGTCAAGTCTCTCTTGGCAACACAGTAATGAAAGGCAACGCTCGTAAAGTACGTCGTTTATATAACAACAAAGTACTGGCGGGTTTTGCAGGCGGCACCGCTGATGCCTTCACTCTATTCGAACGTTTTGAGCGTAAGCTTGAAATGCATCAAGGTCACTTGCTGAAATCAGCAGTCGAACTTGCTAAAGACTGGCGCACCGATCGTGCGCTACGTAAATTGGAAGCTATTTTAGCTGTTGCAGATGAAACAGGTTCACTAATCATTACCGGTAATGGTGATGTGGTTCAGCCTGAAAATGATTTAATTGCGATTGGTTCTGGCGGTAATTTTGCTCAAGCAGCAGCAACCGCGTTATTAGAAAATACCGATTTAGGTGCGCGTGAAATTGCTGAAAAATCACTGAATATCGCTGGCGATATCTGTGTATTCACCAATCATAATCACACCATTGAAGAGCTAGAAACTAAGTAAGGAAGTTGCAATGTCTGAGATGACCCCACGCGAAATCGTCCATGAGCTTGATCGTCATATTATCGGTCAAGATAAAGCTAAACGTGCTGTTGCGATTGCATTACGTAACCGCTGGCGTCGCATGCAACTTCCAGAAGAGCTGCGTGTTGAAGTAACACCTAAGAATATTCTGATGATTGGTCCAACGGGTGTCGGTAAAACCGAAATCGCTCGTCGTTTAGCAAAACTCGCTAACGCACCCTTCATCAAAGTTGAAGCCACGAAATTTACCGAAGTCGGCTATGTCGGTAAAGAAGTGGAAACAATCATTCGCGACTTAACTGATGTTGCTGTAAAGATGACGCATCAACAAGCGATGAGCAAAGTACAATTTCGCGCAGAAGAATTAGCGGAAGACCGCATTCTTGATGTACTGCTACCACCCGCACGTGATCAGTGGGGGCAGAATGAAGAAAACGATACTGACTCTTCAACGCGTCAGTCATTCCGTAAGAAATTACGTGAAGGCAAGCTTGATGATAAAGACATCGAGATGGATATTGCTGCGCCGCAAATGGGTGTAGAGATCATGGCTCCTCCAGGAATGGAAGACATGACAAACCAGCTTCAAGGAATGTTCCAAAACTTAGCTGGTAACACAAGCAAAAAACGTAAAATGAAAATCAAAGATGCCATTAAAGCAGCGACAGAAGAAGAAGCGGCTAAATTGGTTAATCAAGAAGAATTAAAAGAGCAGGCAATTTTCTCGGTAGAGAACAATGGCATTGTTTTCCTTGATGAAATCGACAAGATTTGTAAACGTGGTGACTCTTCAGGCCCTGATGTTTCACGCGAAGGTGTTCAGCGCGACCTACTGCCATTAGTCGAAGGTAGCACCGTATCAACTAAACACGGCATGGTAAAAACGGATCACATCTTGTTTGTGGCTTCTGGCGCATTCCAAATGTCGAAACCATCAGATTTAATCCCTGAACTGCAAGGTCGTCTACCTATTCGAGTTGAACTTGAAGCACTAACGAGCCATGACTTTAAACGTATTCTGACCGAGCCTAACGCTTCTCTAACCGAGCAGTACAAGGCATTGATGGCGACAGAGTCTGTCAATATCGATTTCTCTGAAGACGGTATTAATAAAATTGCTGATGCAGCATGGCAAGTTAACGAGCGTACCGAGAATATCGGTGCTCGTCGCTTACATACTGTTATGGAGCGTTTAATGGAAGAACTGTCTTTCGACGCCACTGATAGATCAGACGAATTGCTGGTCATTGATGAAGCTTATGTTAATGAGCGTCTCGGTGAACTGGTCGAAGATGAAGATCTAAGTCGCTTCATTCTGTAATAGAAAAGTAGCAGCAGGTGAAAGATAACCTACTGTAAAAGCATTAAACGGTGCCATATGGCGCCGTTTTTTTGTTTTTAAACAAACATTGATCGGATAAATTTGCCCCTCGCTATAATTGCGCCATAATACCCTTTCTACAGTTTTTTAAAGCACACTGATTATGAAATCATCTTCACTCGCAATTTGGCTCGATGCAGCAAGACCTAAAACCTTGCCATTGGCCATCGCATCAATTGTATGCGGCAGTGCAGTGGCAGGATGGCAAGGAAGTTTCTCTGCTTCAATTGCAGGGCTCGCTCTGCTAACCGCACTTTTACTCCAAATTTTATCTAACCTCGCCAATGATTATGGCGATGCGGTAAAAGGCACCGATAATGATGACCGTATTGGCCCACAACGTGCAATCCAATCAGGATTAGTCACCAAAGGGTCAATGCAAAAAGCCATGGCATTGAATATTGTACTTACAGTTACCAGTGGTTTAACGCTCATAATTCTCGCCTGTAATAACCTAAAAGACATGTTTGGCTTCATGCTATTAGGTGTAATGGCGATTGCTGCTTCCATCGCTTACACCGTGGGCAATAAGCCCTATGGTTACCGTGGTTTGGGGGATATTTCAGTACTTACATTCTTTGGTTGGCTTGGCGTAGCAGGAACCTATTACCTGCAAGCCGGGCAAATTGACTCAATCATCATGTTACCGGCAACAGCCTGTGGTTTACTTGCTGTTGGGGTGTTAAATATTAACAACCTACGTGACATTGATAATGACCGTGCCTGTGGCAAGCTTACGCTAGCAGTACGCATGGGGCCTGATTGGGGGCGTAAATATCACCTATTTTTACTGACTGGCAGTATTGTTTGCCTTGCACTCTTTGCAGGGTTAGAACTTCGCTCACCGTTTGGTTGGTTATTTATTTTAAGTGCGCCTTTGTTATTTCAACATGGGAAACAGGTTTTTCAATCAACAGATGGAGCCGCGCTTCGTCCTATGATGGCAACCATGGTGAAGTGCGCACTTCTGACTAATTTGTTATTTGCCGCAGGCGTTATACTGGCTTAAAACGTTTAATCTCAGTTGCATCGGTTAACAAGCTGGTTATAATTTCAACAAGCGAATTACTTTCGAGCATAGGGCTTATCGATAGGCGCCTGAAAGTATTGAAATGACAGCACCCGTTTCTTTTACTACGAGAAGAAGTTAGCGTATGGAATATAACACGTCCGAACTATGTGACATTTATCTGGATCAGGTTGATGTGATTGAGCCAATGTTCAATTCTTATGGTGGTCGCAGTTCCTTCGGTGGACAAATTACTACGGTAAAATGTTTCGAAGATAATGCGTTACTTCGAACGGTATTACAGCAGCCCGGTGTCGGTCGCGTATTGCTTGTTGATGGTGGCGGCTCACTACGTCGAGCGCTCATTGATGCTGACATTGCTCTGCTGGCAACAGAGAATGAATGGGAAGGTTTAATCGTTTACGGTAGTGTGCGCAATGTCGATGACTTAGATGAACTCGAGATAGGTATTCAAGCTATAGCGTCAATACCTGTAGGAGCGGAGCAGCAAGGTGTAGGCGATATTGATATTGCCGTAAACTTTGGTGGCGTGACGTTTTTACCAGAAGATCATATTTACGCTGACAACACAGGGGTTATTCTGTCGCCAGAACCACTCGATATCGAATAATCGAACCGGTGTAATAACCCACAGTGCTAATAAAGAAACAGAGCCATCGGCTCTGTTTTTTTTATTCTACGTGATCCATCTTACCTAGCAGAGTGCGAACACGTTCTTGCCATGCTTGATGATCATTTTGCAATTTATCATTATCTTGTACTAGCACTTCACGGTTTGAGCGTAATTCACGAGCTTCAGCCGTTAGACTTTCGTTTGTTTCTTTTAATTCTTCAATTTCCATCTGAAGCAAAGAAATTGTATCAACAGCCATTTGTACCTTGGCTTCTAGCTTTTCCAACATTTCTAATGACATATTGTTCACCTGATATAAGCCCGTATCTCTCTTAAACCGTTAAGGGAGCACCACACGAGCATGGTTAAATTCGTTTATAAATCTATTCTAACGAGGCTACCGCTCTCTGGCATCCACTATTCCACCAGTTGGTGGTAAATGGATAAATTTCACACAATATTGTTGAAATTTTTGCAAACAAAAAAGGCTGCCCCCTTATTTTTAAAGGTTTGGCACCACTTTAGCCTTTGCAGCCAATACATATTACAAGACAACTATTTTGCTCGCTACGCAATATAACTCGGTTATGAGCTCAATGCCTATTTACGATCACCCAATAAGCCATGAGCAATATATAACAAATGCGCTTAGCCACTTTGTCATTCGGCTACTTTTTAGACTACCTAGCTGTAAAATCAACATACTAGGACACAAGTAACATACCTCCTGGATTCCGAACTCATCGGACCAAAACGAAAGCAGATTGTCATACAAAATGACTAACATCTTGGTATTAAAAGAAAAGAACGTTAAATGAATGTAAAATGCTTAAAAGTGCGATCTAACTCTATTTTCATGCAGCATTCACATGCTAATTTTTATCTTGATCGTATCTCTCTTGGAATTATCCAAGAATTCGCCGCTTTGGCACACCCGACCCCACTTAAGGTCGGGTTTTTCATTTATATCAGCAAGTTACGTTACGAGCATTATTTTTCAATCTGAAACTGAAATCATATAAACCTAAAATGTGCGTTCAATCATAAAAAAGCAAACGCTTGCTTTTATGAGCGAAGTTATACAAATTTTATGCTCGAACGCACATTTTTAACTCAAGAGTATGTTAATAATATTCGAGTAATGTAAATTGACGCTCGAATAAAAAATATAAAAGTACCTCTACGACGACATACCCATTATCAACAAAAGGACTGAATGATGACTAACTCGAAACAACACACGCTACTTGGCGAGTGTATCGCTGAGTTTATAGGAACCGGATTACTGATTTTTTTTGGTGTGGGCTGTGTAGCTGCACTCGTACTGACTGGCGCTGAATTTGGTCAGTGGGAAATAAGTATCATGTGGGGCTTAGGTGTAGCAATTGCGATTTATTGTACCGCTGGTGTCTCTGGCGCGCACATAAACCCAGCCGTGACAATCGCCTTAGCCTTGTTCCATGGCTTTGATAAACGCAAAGTTGCCCCTTATATTGTCGCGCAAATGCTCGGTGCATTTTGTTCAGCGGCATTAATTTACGCCCTATACGCTAACCTATTCACTGACTTTGAAGCTGCTCAACAAATTGTACGAGGCTCTGAAGCTAGCCTTGCGACTGCCGGTATCTTCTCTACCTACCCTCACCCTGCACTTTCTTTTGGTGGTGCCTTTGCAGTCGAGTTTGTAATTACAGCAGTGCTAATGTTTGCAATTCTAGCGATTGGCGATGAAAAGAATGGGGCACCACGTGGTGCTATGGGTCCACTTCTAATCGGTATTTTAATTGCGGTTATTGGTGGTTCTTTAGGTCCACTAACAGGTTTCGCAATGAACCCTGCACGTGATTTCGGTCCTAAATTCTTCGCTTTCTTAGCTGGATGGGGAGATATGGCTCTGACTGGTGGTAAAGATATTCCTTACATGATTGTGCCACTTTTAGCGCCTATCTGTGGGGCTGCATTTGGCGGATGGCTATACCCTAAAGCTATCGAACTTTACCTACCTGGCAACAAATGTACGATTCCAAACCAGTGCGAAGGTACTGACGAGCAAGATACGGCAAAAGCTTAATTACTTCTCTACCCTATAATTAGAACTAAAGGACATTCATCATGACTACTGAGCAAAAATATATTGTTGCACTTGATCAAGGTACAACCAGTTCTCGTGCCGTCATACTGGATCACGATGCGAATATCATTTGTTCGTCACAACGCGAGTTTACTCAAATTTACCCGAAAGCGGGCTGGGTAGAGCATGATCCACTAGAGATTTACGCAACTCAAAGTTCAACCCTAGTAGAAGTATTGGCTAAAGCAGGCATCCGCTCTGATGAAATTGCGGGTATTGGTATTACCAACCAACGTGAAACTACCATTGTTTGGGACAAAAACACCGGTAAGCCCGTTTATAATGCGATTGTTTGGCAGTGTCGTCGTACCGCTAGCATTTGTGAAGAATTAAAAGCACAAGGCTTAGAAGAATACATCCGCGAAAATACCGGCCTTGTGGTTGACCCGTATTTCTCTGGTACCAAGGTTAAGTGGATTCTCGACAATGTTGAAGGTGCTCGTGAAGAAGCTGAAGCTGGCAACCTATTATTCGGTACTGTTGATACGTGGCTAATCTGGAAGATGACGCAAGGACGTACATTCGTTACTGATTACACTAACGCATCACGTACCATGCTGTTTAATATCAACACACTTCAGTGGGACGAGAAGTTACTTAAAGCACTGGATATTCCACTATCTATGATGCCAGAAGTAAAAGCTTCATCAGAAGTTTACGGCAAAACAAACATTGGTGGTAAAGGCGGCACACGTATCCCTATTTGTGGTATTGCTGGTGATCAGCAGGCTGCACTCTTCGGTCAGATGTGTGTGGAAGCTGGTCAAGCTAAGAACACCTATGGTACAGGCTGTTTCTTACTGATGAACACAGGTAAAGAAAAAGTCACTTCTCAAAATGGCCTTTTAACCACGCTTGCTTGTGGTCCTAAAGGCGAAGTTGCTTATGCATTGGAAGGGGCTGTATTCATGGGTGGTGCATCTATTCAGTGGCTTCGTGATGAAGTGAAATTACTGGGCGATGCAAAGGATTCAGAATACTTTGCAGAGAAAGTGGGCAGCTCAAATGGCGTCTACGTTGTACCTGCATTTACAGGTCTTGGTGCCCCATATTGGGACCCGTATGCACGTGGTGCAATCGTCGGTTTAACACGTGGTGTTAATTCTAACCACATCATCCGTGCAACGCTTGAAAGTGTGGCTTACCAAACTCGTGATGTTCTCGATGCGATGCAAGCGGATTCTGGTATCAAGTTAGCGACATTACGTGTTGATGGCGGTGCAGTAGCCAATAACTTCTTAATGCAATTCCAGTCGGATGTATTGGATACGCAAGTATTCCGCCCTGTCGTAACAGAAGTAACAGCATTGGGTGCTGCTTACCTTGCCGGTTTAGCTATCGGATTCTGGGATAGCATTGATGAACTTCAAGATAAAGCGAAGCTTGATCGTCAATTCATCCCTTGCGCGAATGATAAGAAGCGTGACCGTCGCTACCGCGGCTGGCAGCGTGCAGTAGAATGCGCGAAAGGTTGGGCTATCGATGAAGAAGACGAAGACGACGAATAATCACGCTGATTAATCTTTAAAAGTCTCGTTAATAAAGGTCTGCAAATTGCAGACTTTTTTATTGCCTAATTTTTAACATCCTCATTTTATTATTTACATCAATATTCTTTAATCTTGCCTTTTGGGCTAAAAATACGATGATTTTGCTGATTTTGAATAAACGCAAACGTTTCACTGCGAGCTATGATAAAATCCGCGCCAGTTAAACACCCATTACATTAACTCACTGATTTCTATTTCTGGAGTAACCATGAAACGCGATTTAGCAATGGCATTTTCTCGTGTAACTGAAGGCGCAGCACTTGCTGGCTACAAATGGCTTGGCCGTGGTGACAAAATTGCTGCCGATAATGCAGCTGTAGAGGTGATGCGTACCCTTCTTAATCAAACTGAAATTGAAGGTGAAATTGTTATTGGTGAAGGCGAGATCGATGAAGCACCGATGCTTTTCATCGGTGAAAAAGTCGGTCTAGGTGGCGATGCCGTTGATATTGCCGTTGACCCAATCGAAGGAACGCGCATGACAGCAATGGGACAAAACAATGCCCTTGCTGTTCTGGCTGCTGGTGAAAAAGGCTCGTTCCTGAAAGCCCCAGATATGTACATGGAAAAATTGGTTGTTGGTCCTGAAGCGAAAGGGTGTATCAACCTTGACCTTCCCCTCGCAACAAACCTTGAAAATATCGCAAAAGCACTCGGTAAAACCTTAGATAGCCTAGTGGTTACTACCTTGGCAAAACCACGCCATGATGGTGTTATTGCAGAAATGCAATCTATGGGTGTACGTGTCTTTGCATTCCCTGACGGCGATGTAGCGGCATCTATCTTAACCTGTATGCCAGACAGTGAAGTCGACGTAATGTACTGCATCGGTGGCGCACCAGAAGGTGTTGTATCAGCGGCTGCAATTCGTGCTCTTGGCGGTGACATGCACGCTCGCCTTCTACCTCGCCATGAAGTAAAAGAAGATAACGAAGCTAACCGTCGCCTCGGTCAAATCGAAATTGACCGCTGTAAAGAAATGGGTATCGAAACTAACGTGTTATTACGCATGGAAGACATGGCGAAAAGCGACAACGTTATTTTTGCCGGTACAGGTATCACGAAAGGTGACCTACTTGAAGGCATTACCCGTAAAGGTAATATCGCGACCACTGAAACACTATTGATTCGTGGTAAGTGCCGCACCATTCGTCGTATTAAGTCAACGCACTACCTTGACCGTAAAGACGATTCAATCAAAAATCATATCGTTTAAATTCGAGCTCGGTTTACTCGTTCCCAATAAAAAGACGTACTTCTGTACGTCTTTTTTATCCCACTAAACACGCCAGCCCCTTTAATACTTCCATAAGATATTTATATCTATCAGCAATTAATGCCGAACTGCTCTATTCTTATTATGTAAAGTCGTTGCTTTATATACTTGGCTAGTTACATAATAGTCATAACTAAGGAAGAAGCAGGCCGTTATGAAAACCATCGATAAAATTCTTTACCACATGAAGCGTGAAGGCCCTGTGACAGCAAAAGTATTGTCACAAGAATTTAGCCTCACCACCATGGGGGTACGCCAGCACTTGCAAGGGCTTGAAGATGAAGGTTTAGTGGATTTTCATGATGTGAAAGTCAAGGTAGGCAGACCAACTAGACATTGGAGTTTAACAACTCAAGGACATAGTCGCTTTGCCGATCGTCATGGCGATCTCATTATTCAAATGCTTGATTCTGTCGAAGGCATTTTTGGCAGCGTTGGTTTAAATCAAATCATCGAACGGCGAGAGAATCAAACCTTTGAACAATACCAATACGCGATGGCAAATAGCTCAACTTTAAAAGAAAAATTGGAAATACTGACTACACTGAGGGAACAAGAAGGCTATATGGCTGAGTTGCAGCAAAATGGTGATGAATTCATACTATTAGAAAATCACTGTCCAATTTGTCATGCTGCAAAACGCTGCCCTTCATTATGTAAGTCTGAGCTTTCTGTATTCAGACGCCTATTAGGGAACAATTGCTCCATAGAAAGACACGAACACATTATTGCCGGAGAGAGGCGTTGCGCTTATCGAATACATAATTCTGAATAAAGAATTGGGAGAAAATTATGGCTGACTGGATTCCTGCGGAAGTTGTTACTAATCGTCACTGGAACAATGACCTTTTTAGTTTAACTTTACGCGCTAATATTGAACCATTTAAAGCTGGGCAATTTACCAAGCTCGGTTTGGAAATTGATGGCAAAATGATCCAGCGAGCCTACTCCTTCGTTAACCCTCCAAGTGAAACCCTTGTTGAAGTATATGCCACACGCGTGGCTGATGGCTTGCTTTCGCCTCGCCTTCACGCTTTACAAGCAGGCGATACGGTATTTGTATCTGCCCGCGCCAATGGCTATTTCACACTAAATGAAGTGCCCGAGAGTGAGCATTTGTGGATGCTTGCCACAGGTACGGCGATTGGCCCTTATCTTTCTATCTTATTAAATTCAGATACCAGTGCGAACAGCGTTTGGAAACGCTACCGTAAAGTCGTGCTAATCCATGCCGTGCGCTTTGCGTCCGATCTTAGTTATCAAGCTGAAATAAATACGCTAAAAGAAAGGTACCCCGATCAGTTCATCGTCCAACCTTTTGTCAGCCGAGAACCCGCAGTGCTCAGTTTGCCAGGGCGCATACCTCAAGCTATTGCAGATGGAATGTTAGAGCGCCATGTCGGCTTACCCCTTAACCCAGCCACGAGCCAAATCATGTTGTGTGGCAATCCTGAAATGGTCAAAGATACGAAAGCGGCCCTTGAAGCCAAAGGGTTTGAGAAAAACCTACGCCGTAAACCAGGGCAAATCACCATGGAGCATTATTGGTAATATTGCTAGTAATAGCGACTAGATGATAAATCGTTCTTATCTCGCCACTGTCTCACCCTGTGTCTCAAAAACAAGTCAGTCTAGAGTTTTCTAGACTGACTACGCTTATCTAAATCACTTCACTCTTTTTATTACCCAGCAGATTAAAGCGAGGTCATAACAAGATGACACGGATAGAGGGCGTTACAATGCAAACATTACCATCTTTTGACGAGTTAAAAGCCATGGCAGAGAACGCACCGCATGAACTTGAGGCCTTGCGAAACAGCATGAGTGAAGAGATTATCGAACAATCTAGCCAAGCCATGCAGCCTCGCTTACGTGCGCAAATGAACCACATTAACCACGTTATCGCACGAGGTAAAAACCCGAACCACATCAATATTCTTTTAATGGCAGAGTTACAACAACAGCTAAAGCGCTTTGCCCTAGCGTTAAATGACCCACAAGCTTTAACTGAACATACTGCAGAAGTAAAAGCATTTACACGCCCAGTCCATCAAGCTGAAAGTTAGAAACTAACCTTTAGAAAACTATCGACATCCATATCGCGCACATCGACTGTTAAACTATTAATTTCGCTAGCATGTGACTCTAATACACTTAATAGGCTTCGCGATAATTCACGTTTTTTCTCAGGTGTTCGCCCTGACAGTAAACTCAGATTAAGATGAATAAACGTTTTACGATCACCATCTTCACCAACAAACCAATTATGGCAAGGGTAAGAACGGGATTTAACCGACTCTGGCTCAAACAAACCACTCTCTAATAAAGCTTGATGGAGATCTTCCAGTAAGTCTCTAATATTCACACGCTCTGCTACTGGGTCAGAATACTCCATCACCAAATTAGGCATAACGACTCCTCCATGATATGACCTTTAGTTTTCAGCTCATAATTTACCCGATCTCATCGCAAGAGGCTAAACTATTGGCTGAAAATTCAACCTAAGATCACTCTCTTTTTAAGTCGCAATCGATTAGGCTCATACAAATGTTAATTTCACCAATTCACTAACAATTACGAACCGATCACAAATCGATTTGGATTTATTCGGAAATAATTCCGTTTTAGAGTTCACTTTTCTCCCTGAAAAAGGTACAACGAGCTCATTAATGATTTTAGACAGTAAAAATATCACCTTATACTGTTATATTTTTACTCAATTACTTTAGTTAATTTACATAAATGATTTGGAGAAAAACTATGCGTCATCCTGTAGTTATGGGTAACTGGAAACTAAACGGCAGCAAAGAAATGGTTGTTAATCTACTAAACGGCCTTAACGCTGAACTTGAAGGCGTAACAGGCGTTGACGTAGCAGTTGCTCCACCAGCACTTTTCATCGATCTTGCTGAGCATACGCTTACTGAAGCTGGCAGCGCGATCATCCTAGGAGCTCAAAACTCAGATCTAAATAACAGCGGTGCATTCACTGGCGACATGTCTCCAGCAATGCTTAAAGAATTCGGCGCATCTCACATCATCATCGGTCACTCTGAGCGTCGTGAATACCACAACGAATCAGACGAATTTGTTGCTAAGAAATTCGCTTTCCTAAAAGAAAACGGCCTAACACCTGTTCTTTGCATCGGTGAGTCTGACGCACAAAACGAAGCTGGCGAAACAATGGCTGTTTGTGCACGTCAACTTGACGCTGTTATCAACACTCAAGGCGTTGAAGCTCTTGAAGGCGCTATCATCGCTTACGAACCAATCTGGGCTATCGGTACTGGTAAAGTAGCTATAGCTGAAGATGCACAACGCATCCACGCTCAAATCCGTGCTCACATTGCAGAGAAATCTGAAGAAGTTGCTAAGAACGTTGTTATTCAATACGGCGGTTCTGTTAAGCCAGAAAACGCAGCAGCATACTTCGCACAACCAGACATCGATGGTGCTCTAGTTGGCGGCGCAGCTCTTGACGCGAAAAGCTTTGCCGCTATCGCTAAAGCAGCAGCTGAAGCAAAAGCGTAATTTCTATTTTTAGAATAACGTGAGAAAAGGTCAACTTCGGTTGGCCTTTTTGTTTTTGAACCAGTGCTAATTCTCAACTCTCCAGCCATACCACCCAGCGCTTAAGGTTAAAGCCTAAATAACAGATATAAAAAAACCGACACTATGGTCGGCTTTTATTACAACAACGTCGTTATTGCTTAAAACAATACATGCCTATTTAGAACAATTTGTCTGCTAGCTCGTAAAGATCTTTACGAACAGGGCGCTTCATGTTCTCGATTGCGTCAATGATATCGTGATGAACCATCTTCTCATTCTGAACACCAACACAACGACCACCTTCACCTTGGATAAGCAGCTCAACCGCATAAGCACCCATACGTGATGCAAGAATACGGTCAAATGCCGTCGGCTGACCACCACGTTGAATATGACCTAGCACAGTCGCGCGTGTTTCACGGCCAGTTTCATCTTCAATGTATTTTGCCAGTTCGTTAGCATCTGTCATCAGCTCAGTAAGCGCGACAATCGCGTGCTTCTTGCCTTTGTAGATACCTTCTTTAATCTTCGCGATCAGCTCTTCTTTATGAAGGCCAGTTTCAGGCGTAATGATGTACTCACAGCCACCCGCAATTGCTGACATCAAAGTAAGATCACCACAATGGCGGCCCATAACTTCAACGATAGAAATACGCTGATGAGAAGAAGACGTATCACGAAGACGGTCAATCGCATCAATAACCGTATTTAAAGCAGTAAGGTAACCAATCGTGTAATCAGTACCTGCTACATCGTTATCAATTGTGCCTGGAATACCGATACATGGATAGCCCATCTCAGTTAGCTTCTTGGCACCCATGTATGAGCCATCACCACCGATAACAACAAGTGCATCGATACCGTGCATCTTCAGGTTTTGAATCGCCTGAGCACGAACTTTTTCGTCTTTGAACTCAGGGAAACGTGCAGAACCAAGGAACGTACCGCCCTTGTTAATCACGTCTGATACACTTGTGCGGCTTAGTTTTTCGATACGGTTTTGATGAAGACCTTGGTAGCCGTCATATATTCCGTAAACTTCTAGACCGTCTGATAACGCAGCACGTACAACACCGCGAACCGCTGCATTCATACCAGGTGCGTCACCACCACTGGTCAAAACACCAATCTTCTTAATCATGGTTACCCTCTGACTTTGGGAATTGAAAATTCAAATCCGGAACGAGTTACCGAGGTTCCCCCTCTCGGCACCATAAACGGAACTGTCCGATTTATGCTCGTATAAACTGTAACTTTCCTACTTATGTAGGAGTATTACAATTTTGATAAAATTTTTTGTTGATTCATATCACGATCACTTCTGACTCATGCGCTCAGGTATCGTTAATCACGGTATAAATCTGATCGGTATCATTCAGAGCAATAATAAGCCCTAGCTCATAGCGTGAGCGAAAATAACAATACAATCTAAGTATATGTTCTGATGTTCAAGTTACCCACTACAGATCATTGCTAACCAATGCATGTAGATATCGGCTATACGTTACGCGTATATCAAAAAATTCAAACTTTTTGGAACGGTATCATAAAATCAATATTGGTTAATTCAACATCTAATACCCCGCAGTATAGCTGTTTTGTGACGAAAATTAATAACAAAAAAAGCTTGTCGTGACAATTTACTCTAACAAAACTGCATAATTAGCCAGAATGAAAGCCAAATTTCAGATAACAAAAAGCCGCAAACTAGGTTGCGGCTCCTATGAATAACACTGTAATCATTTATTTTTGATGTTCTGCCATACGAGTTTGGCATTTTTCAGCACGTTCAGCCTGAAGGGTTTGGTATTTCGTCTTTTGCTCTGGCGTTAAGATATTGAGCATTTCATGACGTTTCTCAAGCATTGCCACACGCCCTTCAACTTGAGCCGCTGACATCTGCTGGGCTAAATCACGCACTGCGTTTTCATCAAAGTCGCTAGCAAGCACTAGCTCTTGCATCTTATCGTGATTTACTCTCATTTCTGTGTACTTTTCAAGGCGCTTACTTTTCATTTCATCACGATTCGCTTCACGCATTGATTTCATTTGTTCTTTTTGCGCATCCGTCAGATCTAATTGACTAAATACTTTACGACCATCTTGCATACCACAACCACCCTTTCCACCATGATGATTGCTGCCGCCGAATGCAAGTGCCGACGCCGAGCCAAGAGCCATAGGAAGTGCAATTGCGATTACTAATGCTTTCTTAAATGAGGTCATGTTGTTTCTCCAAGTATCCGTTGTTGGTGTATGGAGTAATCTTACTCTGTACAAGGTAAAGCGCTGTCTATCGAACGTAAAGCTGCGTAAAGCATGCACATATAAACTTGGCTCTATGGGATAGATTAGAGATACTTATCTATATCGAACTCACCTTATGCGCATATCGCCGTCATTATCACGGCATCTATTTAGGGCTTTAATTATGGCAAAGATTCTTTTAGTTGATGACGACATCGAGCTGACCTCTTTATTAACCGATATATTAGAGATGGAAGGCTTTGATATTGTCGAGGCAAACAATGGTATTGAAGGCTTAGCAAAAATAGATGCCAGTATCGATCTGGTTTTGCTTGATGTCATGATGCCAAAAATGAACGGCACTCAGATGCTACGAAAACTAAGAGAAAGCTTTGCAACACCAGTATTGATGCTGACGGCAAAAGGAGAAGAGATTGACCGAGTACTCGGGTTAGAACTGGGTGCCGATGACTACCTGCCCAAGCCATTCAGTGATCGTGAGCTGCTCGCTCGCATACGGGCTATTTTACGCCGAACTCAACTAACAGAAAATAACCTGCGCACTAACGAGCCGGAATGCCTGTCTTATCAAGACATCGATATTTACCCTGGCCGCCAAGAAGTTTTTTGCCTTGGTGAGTCTATCGAGATGACAGGCACTGAGCTCGCATTATTAAGTTACCTGATTCAGCATCCAGGTAAAATTATTGCGAAAAATGAACTCAGTATGGAAGTGTTAGGTAAACGTCTGGCTCAATTTGATCGCGCTATTGATATGCACGTATCTAATTTACGAAAGAAACTACCAGAACGCGTAGACGGTAAACCACGCATCAAAACCCTGCGCGGCAAAGGCTACTTATTGGTTGAGGAACTATAATGCGATTCCCACGCTTTTCTAGTTTATATGGCAGAATTTTTGCGATTTTTTGGCTAACGCTGCTCGTAGTGGTAGTCACTCTCGTACTGCTTCCTAACCTTGATCCGCGGGCGCAACATACGATTCCAGTACAACATTTAAAACGCCTACAAGATTCTGCTCAAGATATTTCAGAACGTATCAGTAACGAGCGAGGATCGTTAAAACAAAAACTTAAACGCTATACCGATCGGGATAATCATAAAGGTATCCAGCTGTACTTTACCACTGAAGACGGTGAAATTATTTCCCCTCACGGACGAAATAAGGCGTTACGCAATTTCATTACGGTTGCCGATGATCCACAAAATCCAAGACAGAAACTTTATGGTCGCTGGATGATGGCAGGGCCATTAAAAGTCACCGATCAACAGCAAACTACGTTGATGTATATCGGGCGAATATGGCGTGAAACGCCCCCTTTCTTCATTAAAATACTCGATAAGCCCTTCCAACTATTACTTGTTACTATGTTAGTCAGTACCCCTTTTCTTTTATGGTTAGCTTGGGTTGTTAGTCTACCTGCTCGTCGACTACAACGAGCAGCAGAGCGGGTAGCGACAGGGCATTTTGAAGCCGATCCAAAACTTGAAACTGGCCCTCGTGAATTTAAACAAGCAGGCGCTAGCTTTAACCAAATGGTATTGGCTATCAATCAAATGATTAGCGGCCAGCAACGCTTGTTATCCGATATTTCACATGAACTACGCTCTCCCCTCACCCGTTTGCGCATGGCAAATGCACTCGCGAAACGTAAGCAAGGTGATAGTAAAGAGCTGACACGGATTGATACCGAAGCTGAACGATTAGAAAAAATGATTAGCGAGCTGTTGGAATTATCGCGCATGCAAGTCAATAGTCACGAGCAGCTAGAAAACTCTGATGCACACAGTCTTTGGTATGAAATGCTAGAAGATGCCAGCTTTGAAGCCGAGCAGAATAATAAGTCATTAACTTATAATGAGCTAAAAGAATGGCCCATTAATGGTAACCCTAATTTACTCATCAGCGCATTAGAAAACGTGATCCGCAATGCTATCAAATATGGTAACGATACAATAACACTGCATTTTTCAGTTAACGAAAAGCAGCTCACTATTGTGATTGATGATAACGGTGAAGGCGTTCCTGATGATGAACTCGACGATATCTTTCGTCCATTTTACCGAGTATCAACAGCAAGAGATCGCAGCAGTGGTGGTACAGGTTTAGGACTTGCGATTACAGAAAGCGCGATTCGCCAACATAGTGGGAAAATTCATGCAAGCAAGAGCCCCCTTGGCGGCCTTAGGATCACGATTTTAATACCGTTAAGTCAGTCTTATTAAGTAAAAGGAATGGCATAAGCATTTGCTTGTTGAAGGTGTGCTTGTCACAATAACCACCACCTTTCTGCAACGTGTTTTCTAGACCTATGTTTGATATTGCCCTTTACGAACCTGAAATTGCCCCTAACACGGGCAATATAATCCGTTTGTGTGCCAACTGCGGCGCCAATCTGCACCTTATAGAGCCACTAGGGTTTGATTTAGAAGAGAAGAAACTGCGTCGTGCAGGGTTGGATTATCACGATTTAGCTCACGTACACCGCCATAAAGACTTTGCCGCATTTAAAGAAGCAATGGTTGGACGTCGTTTATTTGCCTGTACCACGAAGACAACGAATTACCACACGAATGCACAATTCGCGGAAGGTGATGTACTCATTTTTGGCCCTGAAACTCGAGGATTACCGGCTGACTTTATTGAAAGTTTACCGTTAGAGCAACGCTTACGTATACCGATGCATCCAGATAGCCGCAGCCTGAACTTATCAAATGCTGCTGCTATTATTGGTTACGAAGCATGGCGTCAACTCGGCTTTAAAGGATCAATCTAGCCTCATTATCTCACCAGACAATAAGGTTAAGCATCAAAACGAGAAGCAAATAATCGCTTCTCGTTGTTATATCCACAACGGCAGATTAGTGTTGGCGTTAAATACCGTCACCCGCAATAAACGTTTGCGTAGTGCCGTTAAATTGCTGATCCATGTCCATGGATGGCATATCGCTGCTAGGACGACCCACCACTTTCGCGGGCACACCAGCAACGGTGGTATGAGGAAGAACGTGATTTAATACCACAGAGCAAGAGCCAATTTTCGCCCCAATACCGACTTCAATATTGCCCAGTACTTTCGCGCCAGCTCCTATCATCACACCCTCTCGAATTTTAGGGTGACGATCACCGCCCACTTTACCGGTACCACCTAAGGTGACATCTTGTAAAATCGAGACATCATTTTCAATCACGGCCGTTTCACCAATAACAATACCTGTCGCATGGTCAAACATAATACCTTGCCCAATAACCGCAGCAGGATGGACATCGACTTGGCATGTTACGGAAATTTGATTCTGCAGGTATACCGCTAATGCAAAGCGTTTTTGCTTCCATAGCCAGTTCGCAACGCGATAGCCTTGTAAAGCATGATAACCTTTTAGATATAACAGAGGGATAGAATACATTTCTACCGCAGGATCGCGCTCAACAACCACTTTAATATCACAAGCAGCAGATTCGGTGATCATACAATCGGCCGCAAAGGCTTCTTCAACCACTTCGCGTACAGCCATTGCAGGCATCGATGGCGTCGCCAATTTATTAGCCAAAATATAACTCAGCGCGGCGGCTAAGTTGTCATGCTTAATAATCGTCGCATGATAAAAACTGGCTAACATAGGCTCTTGTTCTGACTGCGCTCTCGCTTCTAGCTTGATTGCTTGCCAGACCTCGTTCTGTTGGCATTCCCTCACATCACCCTCGGTTTATCTATGTTAGTAATGGCTATACCCAAGTTACCTCAAGATGCTCGTTTCAGCGAGAATTGGGTATATTGTCTTATAACTTTAACTTGCTCAGAAAAAAAAACAACGTGCGCTTTTCAGCTTACGTTGTTTTTAATAGAACAATTTCGACTATGTTAGTTGCCACCCTAATGAAAATGCGCCTAACAACACCATAATCGACTATTCATATTTTTTGTCACGCGCTAATAAGTCTTTCGCGGCTTCTCTTGCATCTTTACCCTGATATAACACCTGATAAATTTGCTCTGAAATAGGCATTTCAACACCATAGCGCTGAGCAAGAGCCCAGACTTCTTTGGTATTACGGTAACCTTCGACAACCTGGCCGATATCTATCTGTGCCTGATCAACCGATTTACCCTGCCCTAACGCTAAACCAAAACGACGGTTACGTGATTGGTTATCTGTACATGTTAGTACTAGATCCCCTAAACCTGCCATGCCCATAAATGTTTCTTTTTGAGCACCTAATGCAGCGCCAAGACGACACATTTCAGCAAGGCCACGAGTGATCAATGCCGTTCGAGCATTGGCACCAAAACCGATACCATCAGACATACCAGCACCAATCGCAATCACGTTTTTCACTGCACCACCCAATTGCATACCAATAAAATCACTATTGCTGTACACACGGAATGTTTTACTGCAATGAATTTTCTCTTGAAGGTCTTCAACAAAGGCATCATCAGGAGAAGAAACAGCAATGGCTGTAGGCATACCCGCCGCTAGCTCTTTCGCAAATGTTGGACCAGATAAAACAGCTAAAGGCACCTCAGTGCCCACAGCTTCAACGGCCACTTCTTTTAATAAGCGGCCCGTTTCAGGTTCTAAACCTTTCGTAGCCCAACAGATACGTGAGTCTTCACGTAAAAATGGCTTCACATCGCTTAATACCAAACCAAAGACATGACTCGGTACTACTACCAATAAATCACGGCTTGCCTGTACGGCCATTTCTAAATCTGCAGAAAGAATCAGCGACTCAGGAAAAATAACGCCAGGCAAAAAGGCTTCATTGGCACGGTCAATTTCAAGCTGAGCAATATGTTCTGCATCATGTCCCCAAAGGATGACATTGGCACCATTACGCGCTAACGAAATTGCCAGCGAGGTACCATAAGAGCCGGCACCTAACACTGTCATTGTGATCGCATTATTTACGTTTTGATTCATAGTGACTTATCGCTTATTACGCTTCTTCAGTGCTTTCTGTGTTTGCTTCAGCTTGGTTCTGTAAGTAATTCATGAACAAAGCATCAAAATTAACAGGAGCAAGGTTAAGCTGTGGGAAAGTACCTTTAACCACTAGGCTTGAAATAGTTTCACGCGCATATGGGAATAGGATATTCGGGCTGAATGCACCTAGGCAATGTGCAAGCTGTGGTGCTTCCATGCCAGAAACCGTGAAGATACCACCTTGCTGAACTTCACAAAGGAAAGCTGTTTCTTCTGCATTTTTCACAGTAACTGTTAGGCGTAAGATAACTTCGTAAACACCTTCACCCAGCTCACGGCTTTGAGTATCAAGATCCAGCTTCACATCTGGGTTCCATTCTTTCTGGAACATGTCAGGTGAGTTAGGCGCTTCAAAAGAAACGTCTTTTAGGAATACACGCTGGATCTGGAAATTTTGTTGTGCTTCGTTATTTGCTACTTCAGCCATCTTTTTAGTCCTTTTATTCTTTCTATCCCATCACATGAGATAATTCATACATTCGCAATTGTGATGATTATCATCACACGTTACATAAATTCTCGCTGCTCATGAAATGGCGACAATTACTTCTTATTTTTACTGCGAACAAGAGGTAATTTTGCTTCATTCCAAGAAATCAGACCATCTTTCAAGACATTGACGTTTTCAAAACCCGCTTTCTTCAATAAGTTTGCGCTATCTTGTGCTGTCTGACCTGTCTTACATACCACAATGATTGGGGTAGTTTTGTACTTTTCAAGCTCAGTAACGTTTTGTTCTTTAATTTGGCTTGGTAAAGTGTGAAGTGCGCCAGAAATATGTCCCTGACGGTATTCGTCACGAGAACGAATATCAAGAAACACACCGTTTTCACGATTCACTAATGCTGTCGCTTCATTGGGATTCACTACCGTGTAGCCCGCTGTCTTTTGCTTTACCATCGACGCAATAATTGCGACAACCAAACCAACCCAAACAAGGGCTAAAATAGGATTACCCGTAACAAACTCTATATATTGCTGCATGACTTCCGCTCTATTTACCGAATTGGCACAATGTACCTAATATTAAGGCTAATCACGCCTTAAAAAGGAATCTGAGTATACCCCCGTCAACTGCCTTGTACAGTAACAGTCAACAATTCCGCGCACTGGCTCACTCGTTCTGAAATGAGCGCAGCATGCACAGTATAAGAGGTAAACAAGCTCTCACCAATCAATGAAATAGAAAAAAACTGTGACCAAGGGCTTACACTCAGGGCAATAAATGCATATATTTTGTTAGTAACATAACAATCCATTGACAGCATACTTTGATCTCAACCTACCGTTAATCAGGTAAACTGTAGTAAAATTACAATCAATCTATACCTATTGCCTTAAACATCTATCTTCATTTCAGATGCTTAAGGCAATGTTTATAAGAATTCATCAATTATGAGGGACAGTTAATGTCTGCTAAAAAGCCACTTGCTTTAGTGATCCTAGATGGCTGGGGTTACCGCGAAGATAATTCAGATAACGCAATCGCTAACGCGAATACACCCGTTATGGACAGCTTGATTGCTAATGAAGCAAACACGCTAATTTCTGCATCAGGCCTTGATGTGGGTTTACCTGATGGCCAAATGGGTAACTCTGAAGTTGGCCATACCAACATTGGTGCAGGTCGTGTTGTTTACCAAGATCTGACTCGTATTACTAAATCTATCGCAGATGGTGACTTCTTCGAAAATGAAGCACTGACAACTGCAATGGATAAAGCGATTAACGCAGGTAAAGCCGTTCACATCATGGGATTAATGTCTCCTGGTGGCGTTCACAGTCATGAAGATCACATCGCAGCAGCAATTGAAATGGCAGCTAAACGTGGCGCAGAAAAGATTTATCTACACTGCTTCCTTGATGGCCGTGATACTCCACCACGTAGTGCACAAAACTCTTTAGAGCGTTTCGATGCATTATTTGCACAATTAGGCAAAGGCCGTACAGCATCGTTGATTGGTCGTTACTACGCAATGGATCGTGATAACAACTGGGACCGTGTAGAAGTCGCTTATAATCTACTTTCTGCTGCTAAAGCGGAATTCACGGTTGATTCTGCAGTTGAAGGCCTAACTGATGCATACGCTCGTGATGAAAATGATGAGTTCGTAAAAGCCACTGAGATTCGTGCAGAAGGTCAAGAATCTGCGGCAATGGTTGATGGTGACGCAGTTATTTTCATGAACTACCGTGCAGACCGTGCGCGTGAAATCACGCGTGCATTTGAAGCTGACTTCACCAGTTTTGTTCGTACACAAACGCCAGCTTTAGCTGAATTTGTGATGCTTACACGATACGCAGCAAACATTAAGTTACCTGCAGCCTTCCCACCAGCAAGCCTAGAAAACACTCTTGGCGAATGGTTATCAAAGAAAGGGAAAAAACAGTTACGTATTTCTGAAACCGAAAAATACGCACACGTAACCTTTTTCTTTAACGGTGGCGTAGAAGACGAATTTGACGGCGAATCTCGTTCATTAGTGGCATCTCCAAAAGTTGCTACGTATGACTTACAGCCTGAAATGAGCGCACCAGAACTGACAGAAAAGTTAGTTGCAGCCATTAAAAGCGGTGAATTCGATACGATCATCTGTAACTACCCTAACGGCGACATGGTTGGTCACACTGGTGTTTACGGTGCTGCTGTACAAGCCTGTGAAGCGTTAGACGGTTGTATTGGTCAAGTTGTTGAAGCAATCAAATCTGTCGATGGTCAACTATTGATCACAGCAGACCACGGTAATGCTGAAATGATGATCAACCCAGAAACAGGTGGCGTACATACTGCGCACACAAACTTACCTGTTCCTCTGATTTATGTTGGTGATAAATCATTAACTCTAAAAGATAACGGTAAGCTTTCTGACCTAGCACCAACCATGCTTTCATTGTCAGATATCGAAATCCCTGCAGAGATGACTGGTCAGGTACTGTTTGATCTGAAATAATCAATCCCATGCGGGATATGATCAAACACCTCAACCAAACTATCCACGCCAGTGCATTATGCACTGGCGTTTTCTTATGCCTGTCATTTTCAGCATCGAGCGTAGCCTCAGGGCAAAACCAACTCGATGGTGTTAAACAGGAAATCTCACGCCAACAAAATCAATTGGATAACCGTCAAAATAAATTCAACGCACTGCAGAAAGAACTTAAACAACAAGAGCTTGGCATTTCACAAACAGCCAAAAAAATTCATCAGGCTGATAATAAGCTCTCTACGTTAAAAACCTCTATAGCCCAGCTTGAACGCGAGCAAAAGAAACTTGAACAATTGCAGCTAGGGCAGCAAGAAATGCTGAAAGAACTACTCAATGCGCAATATCGACAAGGTGAAAATAGTCAACTGTCGAATTTATTGAGTGGCGAACAAAGTAATGAACTGGATCGTATGACTGTCTATGCAGAGCGATTAAGTCAAGCGCGCAGCCAAGCACTCAACCAATTAGCGGCAACCGATACAGAATTACAGCTTAAATACCATCAACTAAAACAACAGCGTGAACAACAGCAAATCGTACTCGCACAGTTAAAAACAGAAAAAAGTGCACTTGAATCAAAACAAACCACACGCAAAAAAACCCTAAAGAGCATTAAAGGGCAGATCAGTTCAAGTAATCAATATCTCAATGAACTGCAAAGCAATGAAAAACGCCTTGTTACCGAGATAGCAAAAGCGAAGGCTGCGGCCGAAGCAGCAGCTAAAGCAGCGGCAAACAAAGCACCGATGGATGGTTTGGCTAGACACAAAAGAAAATTACCTTGGCCCGTCAAAGGTTCTGTATTGCATTCGTACGGCACCACTCAGCAAGGTGAACTGCGCTGGAAAGGGATGGTTATCGCACAATCATCAGGTAGCCAAGTGAAATCAATTTATTCTGGCAAAGTGGTGTTTGCAGATTGGCTACGTGGTTATGGGCTTATGATAGTAATCGATCACGGTAAAGGTGACATGAGCTTCTATGGTTACAATCAAACACTGCTGAAAAAAGTCGGCGACAATGTGCGCACTAATGATCCGATTGCACTTGTTGGTGACAGTGGTGGTCAAGAACGCTCTGCCTTGTACTTTGAGATCCGCCGTAAAGGGGCGCCTACCAATCCTAAGTCGTGGCTAAAAAAATAATATAAAACGGGCTAGACGCTAACAGTCAGCCCGACATGATTTCGATATTCACTTCAAGGAAGAAGGCTATCAGACAATCTACAATGCAAAGGAACGTAGTCAAAACAGCATCACTGATGCTACTTCTGTTAACGTCAATCAGTATTCACGCCGCTCAATTAGCGATTGTTATCGATGATTTAGGCTATCAGGCCATGCCTGAATTACTATCAAAACTTCCCCCAGAAATCACTATCTCCATTTTACCAAATACACCGTTTGATTTGACTGTCGCGGCACAAGCAAAAAAACAACACCGAGAGACATTGCTTCATATGCCCATGGAGCCGGAACATTTAGCCCCACTCGAAGTTAACACCCTAACCTCGACGATGTCACAACAGACCATACAGCACACCTTACGCCAAGCACTAACCCGAGTCCCAGATGCGATTGCTATCAATAATCACATGGGGAGCGCCCTCAGCCAAAATATACAAGCGATGGGCTGGATAATGGCAGAACTCAAACAACATAATCTTTATTATCTCGACAGCCGTACTACGGCTAAATCCATTGCACAACAACAAGCCACTAGCCATCACGTATTGTCATTGCGCCGCCATATTTTTCTCGACCATTATCAAACTAAAGAATTTGTCACAAAGCAGTTAACGAGTGCAATAAAACGGGCGAAGAAATACGGCTATGCAATTGCGATCGGTCACCCTCACCCTATCACCCTATCGACTCTGAACGAATTACTGCCAAACTTAACGGAAGAAGAGATTACCTTGGTACGGCTATCGACGCTTTTTGCGGAAATATGATCTGTCCTAACGAAAAAATCAAAACGGAATACAAGCATGCATTCCGTATTCATTACTCTTGTCGCCAGAATAAAGAGCTAAGTTAGATCGTGTTGTACTTGCTCACTGTAATGTAATTCAAGTTGCTTAACCCTTTCTCTACCTTTCACTGTCGTTAGCGGACGAACAATGCTCAAAACCTGAAGCACGCCTTGGTAAATGACGGTTTTGGTAATTTTAGCACCGGGCACTTGAGTGGTTTGGTAGAAAATCCAACTAGAAGCAACCAATTTCAAGGTATTCGCGAGACTGAGTAACTCACCGTCATCAAGATCAAGCAGCTCACTCGATTTAAAGCTATTCATCAACAATACTATGTTGGTATGCAGCTGTTCTTGTGCTTGCAAATACTTACATTGGAGTGCTTGATCACGGCTTAAAATATCGGGTAAGTTGGCGTAAAAGAATCGATAACGCCACATCAACATAAACACTGCATCAAGATAAACCAGCAGGCTCTCAGCCGTTGCATCAAATTCAGCTTGGGGCTGAAAACGGGTACTTATATCTCGGGCGTACTCATCAAAAATACAATGTATAATCTCTTCCTTATTACGGAAGTGATAATATAGGTTGCCAGGGCTAATGCTCAAATGAGCAGCAATGTGGTTCGTTGTTATATTGGGCTCACCGCTCTCATTAAAGAGTTCAAGGGCGGCCTGAATAATTCTATCGCGGGTCTTCATTCGATCTCACTTCTTTCGCCCATTAGCAATCACATGATATTATCATAAGTCATAACGCATATTTACAACAGTGGCGACATCCCGCTGTTACCAACGCATTCAATATCAGGATGGATCATGATTATTGTAACTGGTGGTGCCGGCATGATCGGCAGTAACATCGTCAAAACCTTAAATGAGCAAGGTCGTAACGACATTTTAGTTGTTGATCACTTAAAAGACGGCACTAAATTCGCCAATCTTGTTGATTTAGATATTGCCGATTATATGGATAGAGATGATTTTATCACCCAAATCATGGCGGGTGATGACTTTGGACCTATCGAAGCCATTTTCCACGAAGGCGCTTGTTCAGCGACGACAGAGTGGGATGGCAAATACATGATGCTAAACAACTATGAATATTCGAAAGAATTACTGCATTTTTGTTTAGAACGCCAGATCCCCTTCTTATATGCCTCTTCAGCAGCCACGTATGGCGGTCGTGACCATGATTTCATTGAAGAGAAGCAATATGAAGGCGCACTCAACGTTTACGGTTATTCAAAGCAGCAATTCGACAACTATGTCCGCCGTATTTGGTTAGACGCCGAAGAACGTAGCGAGAAACTGTCTCAGATCACAGGTTTCCGTTACTTCAACGTGTATGGTCCTCGCGAACAACATAAAGGCAGCATGGCCTCTGTCGCATTCCACCTACACACTCAAATTACTGAAGGCAAAAACCCCAAGTTATTTGAAGGTTCAAATATTTTCAAACGAGATTTTGTCTATGTGGGCGACGTTTGTAAAATGAACCTATGGTTCTTAGAAAATAGCGTTTCGGGGATTTTTAACTGCGGAACCGGTAATGCGGAATCATTCCAAGCCGTTGCTGATGCAGTCATCAAACACCACGGAAAAGGCGAAGTAGAAATCGTCCCTTTCCCTGCACATTTAGAAGGGCGCTACCAAAAATATACACAAGCAGATCTCACGAAAGTACGTGCTGCTGGCTATGATGCGCCATTTAAGTCAGTTGCCGAAGGTGTCGCTGAGTACATGGCTATATTGAATAAATAGATCGCGAAGAAGCTCAATGAAAGATCACTACGATAAACAAGCTTATAACCCTGAATTCAAATGGGGATTTTTACACCCCAAATATTGGGGTACTTGGCTAGCCGTAATGCTAGCGTCACTGCTTTGCCTGCTACCACACACTTTCAGACGTGCTATTGCCACTCTGTTTGCCAATCAATCTATTAAGTTAAAAAATAAATCAAACCGCCGTGCTCGCGTTAACCTAGAGATGTGTTTTCCAGAAAAAACACACGAGGAGCGCGAAGAGATGTTGCGACAAAGCACGATTACAGCGGGCACCTTTCTAATGGGGTTTGCCTCGTTATCTGTTCGTAACAAACAATGGCTAGAAAACAATACGGTGGTTCGTGGCGAAGAACATTTAACATCACTGACAGATCAAAACCAAAGTGTCATTTTATTGGTTCCTCACACTTGGGCTATTGATATTCCCGCTGTACTGCTTGCGTCTCGTGGACTTCCTGTTTCAGCGATGGCCAAGAAACAAAAAAACCAGGTATCTGATTGGCTAATGCACAAACAGCGAGTGCAATACGGTGGCCGAATCTATGAACGTGATGGAGGTATCAAACCTTTCATTAAATCTATTCGCGAAGGCTACCTAGGTTATTACCTGCCCGACGAAGATTTAGGCCCAGAACACAGCGTATTTGTTGATTTCTTTGGTACGACTAAAGCCACAATGGCTGGCTTAGGGCGTTTGTCAAAACTGAGCCGTGCCAAAATTGTCCCTCTGTTTTCTATGTACAATAGTGAGACCGGAAAATACGAACTCGATTTTTACCCTGCACTACCATTCCCGACTGGCAGTGAAGAAACCGATGCTCGTATGATGAATCAATGCATTGAACAATACGTTACGGAACGTCCAGAACAATATATGTGGATTTTGCGTTTATTAAAAACTCGCCCTGAGGGCGGGACGAATCCATACCAGAGCAACAACTAAAATGAATAAAGAAAATATTTTTAAATTTCTGATGTTATTACCCTATATCTGGCTTTTTACCGGGTTATTAGTGCTGCGTAATAGCGACAAAACGATGATCGTCATGATGGTGATCGCCATAGTCGCCACTCTAATTCATCGTGGATTGGCTCCGATTAAAGAAAATCTTAGAAATGACAAAACCTTATGGTTACTGTTAGCGGTTACTGGGTATGCCATCTTTTCTTATTTTTATCATGGCGTAAGCTCACGAGAAATTCGCGCCTTACTGGGGGCTTCTTTCTTTTTAATTTGTTTCCCGAGAGAGTTGTTAACCCAAAAAGTCTTATTAGGATTAACTCTGTTAGGGTCATCTCTCTGTCTAGCATATGCTTGTTACTATAATTTATATCTTAATATGGGCCGTAGCCGTTGGCCTATCAATGCAATCCCTTTCGCCACCATGTGTGCAGTATTTGGTGTACTGGCTATTACACAGCTATCAAGAACATCATCATTAAGCATAAAACTACAAACAATCCTAGCCCTCATATTGAGCCTCTCTGCCATTGTACTCACAGAAACTCGTGGCATTTGGTTAGGCTTCATCGTCACTGCAGCCATCATTCTTTTGCTCAAAGCCAAAAACAAAGGTATCAGCTGGAAGTATGCCACTATTGGGCTTGCCGCGTTTCTATGTATCGGTTTCGTAGTTAAACCACAAATAGAGCAACGCATTGAACAAACACAAACAGAAATAAGCACAATTACATCGGGGAACTTAAATACCTCTATCGGTTTACGTTTTCAAATGTGGAAACTGGCCCCTGATATGATCAAAGATAATTACATCTTAGGTTTGGGGAATAAACATGCATTACGATTTAGTGAGCTTTACAAGCAAGATCTTATTTCAAAAGCACTATTTAGTTTTCAGCCAGCGCATTACCATAATCAATATTTAGATAAATTAATTAAAACGGGAATAGTAGGATTATTTTTATTGCTTGCACTACTTGCCTTACCCTTAGCACAATCAAAAAAATTAGTAACAGAAAGAAAATATCAACTTATCGGTATTAGTAGTCTCTTTGCTATCGCAGCGTTAACTGATGTACCATTTAATCATGGCCAAACACTCTTTACGTATTTACTGTTAGTTTGTGGCTTGTCTAATTTCAAGAAGAATGATTGCTAATGTATGATATCTATATAATCAACCTTCTCTCATCGCCCGAACGAAAAGAGAATATTGCAAACCAATTAAACGCAATAAACGTACCTTTTACTTTCTTTCCTGCTATTGATGGCAGAAGAGAAGCACATCCTTTGTTTAAAAAATATGATGACCAATGTAGCCAGTTATACCGAGGAAGGTCCTTAAATAAGGGGCAATTAGGTTGCTATGCCAGCCATTACCTTCTTTGGGAGAAGTGCGCTGAAAAAGGTGAACCTATCATTGTACTTGAAGATGATGCGATTATTTCGCCAATTGAATTTAAAGCTTTTTGCACCTCGGCGACATCACTAAACTCTCAATTTAAATTTATTCGCCTACATAAACATCAGCGAAAACGTTTTTCGTCAAAAAAAGCCACTGAAATTGATAAACTCGAAATCCATCGATTCTCAAAAGGTCATATGGGGACAATTGGGTACTTTCTCACCCCATCTGGAGCGAAAAAACTCCTAGAACACTCCCAGCATTGGTTTCTTCCCGTTGATATTTTTATGGATCGCTTTTGGATAACAAAAATTGATAGTTATGGCACGATACCACCATGCCTAATCCATGATGATAGCTATGAGTCAAGCATTGGATATGTAGAATATGAGAAAAGAGCTAAACGGCATCTTTATACCAAGATTCGCCGTGAAGGTTTCAACCTAAGTGAAGCAATAAAAAGAACTATCCATAACGCTATTTTCAATCTAACAAAAAAAAGAAAATAAAAATGAAAATTCTAATTGCCAGCTCTTATAAACACGCTTGGAACAGCGTTCGCCCTGAGGCCGAGATGTTCATTGAAATGGTCAAACAAGGGCATCAAGTTACCGTCGTGACCCAAGGTGATGCAGATTATGTCGCGCGCTTTCGTGATAATGGTGTAAAAGTCATTGATTGCTATCCTACAAAGAAAATTTGCCCTACTACAATCAAAACGATCCATCGTGAATTAAAAGACGGGGATTATGATATTTGCTATGGCTTCAATTCTAAAACCATCCCAAATGCAGCTTTTGCCTGCATAGGTACCAAAGCAAAAATGGTGACCTACCGTGGCACAACAGGAGGGCTATACCGTCATGATCCAAGCGCCTATTTAACCCACCTGCACCCTAAAATTAGTGGTATCGTCTGTGTATCCAACGCTGTTCGTGATGATGTTCGCCAACGTGTATGGCAACGTAAGGAAAACGTAACCACGATATACAAGGGCCACCAACTTGATTGGTACAAAGTCGAACCGACTAAACGTGAAGACTTCGGTTTAAGTGAAGATAGTATTGTTGCTGTATGTGCCGCTCATGTTCGTCCAAGCAAAGGCATATCAGTTCTGATCGAAGCCACTCACCACATTAATAACCCGAATTTTCATTTGCTATTAATTGGCAGCGGTTTTGAGCCCCATCTAGATGAAATCAAACAAAGCCCGATGTCTGCGCGTATCCATGTTGTAGGTCACCGCCAAGACGTTCCTTCAATCATGGCCATGGCGGACTTCCAGGTACAACCGTCGATCAGTGGCGAAGGTTTGCCTCGTACAATCATTGAAGCGATGGCAAATGGCACAACATCTGTGGTTACTACAACAGGGGGATCCCCTGAACTTGTCGATGATGGTAAAACTGGTTATGTCGTGCCGACAAACGATGCTGCAGCCTTTGCATCCGCCATGAATAAATTAATTAACAATAAAGAAAAAATCTATGAGTTTAGCCTCGCGGCAAAAAAGCGATTAGATAGTAAATTTAATGCCACACAAACAGTAAGTGACCATATTACCTTTTTTAAAAAAATATTAAATTAATAAAAAGAGTGATGTGAAAACATCACTCTAAAGTTCATATTAGCGACAGTTGTTTATTTATAATTTCTTTAAAAGAAAGTTTACTTACAACGTCATCCGTTGGATATATAGGCGAAACATTGAACTCTTTTATTTTCTCGGCCAAGGCATCAATATCTCCTTTAGGAACAATCCCTTCGCTTAATTTTCCAGTTAATATCTCAGTAATAGGACCACAATCTGTTGCAATTACAGGAGTACCACACGCTAAAGCTTCATTGACAACAAGTACAAAACCTTCAATATCGGAACTCAAAACAAAAAACTTTGACCTTTTCATCCATTTAAAAGGGTTTTTATCAAAGCCAACAAGATGCACTCTTTGCTCTAACTTCAGTTCTACAATTAATTTTTTCAGCATACTTTTATAGGAATCAGAACCTCCACCAACTATGACTAAGTCACAATCAACGTTTGATTTAGAATAAGCTTTAATTAATATATCGAATCGTTTCTGGCTACAAAGTCGCCCAACAGCAACAATAAATTCTGGTTTAAAGTCAAACTGTTCTTGAGCAAGCTTTTGTAAACTATCCCTATCACAAGGATTGTAAATGGTCTCTAACTTTAAATTAGACACCTTTAAATCTTTAGCTCTCAACTCTATTGGCTTCTTAATAAAGTCAGACACTGTAAATATTTTCTTATTATTAAATAATTTTTTAAACAAAAAATCCGTATAAAAATTTCTTTCGACTTTCGATAATACGTAAGGCAAATGCAAGCTGAAGACAATGTTTTTTTGTTTGCATGAATGCAACCTATGCATTGAACGAGCACCATTGACAAATATAGCATCATAAGTGTTTTTTTCTTTTTTAAGAAAGCGTTTAAAAGCTATAGCATAGATCTTCCCTGCCCAAATAAACTCACTATTTGGAAATAGATACCTTAACACCAACTTATAAAATATTTTATATATTATCATCCAAGGCATCATTAAATAAACTGAACGTAAAGGTAACACCTCTAACTCACATTCAAAATCAAACGAGAAGTCCTGACCTTTTTTAAAAGTCAAAATTTTAACTTTATTTCCTATACTCGCATGATACCTCGCCGTATCTACCGTTATTTTTTGAATACCTCCCCCTTTAAGGTCGTGTACTACAAAAAGAATATCCTTACTCATAACCTTACTCATATGATTATCAAACCAATCATTTGTTTATCATCAATAATTTTATTTATTATCATCAATGATTTTATTTATTACATTCAATTGTTTTAATGATGTGGCATTTACGACTTCATCCAAACTTAAACACCCTTCAATATTATTTGCAATAGATCGAAGCTTATCACTTAAAATATTTAAATCATGTGAAGATGCACTCTTATTTAAAAAAAGTAAATTTTGCCACTTTTCATTTTTCAAAAAACCACTAAACGCTATTTTTATACCATTTTCTATCAACTTTCCTACCCTCATTTTATGTTGGGTATAAAAAGGTAATGGGTGTATATTAAGATCAATTTTCATTGACTCTGCAAAGTCATACCACTTCTCTTCATTAAATAAAGGTGAAAATTTTGCAGCAACCCAAGGTACACGCATCGCATCGGCAACAATAGCGCCATGCATTGCTTCCGTGACTATTTTATTACAACTTCTCAGTTCATCTAAAAAAGTATCAACAGGTTGTTTTGCAGATATAAATTTAACATTGGCAGCCTTACATATTTCTTGCCAATCAACATAGTCTTCACTTCGATGATGAGGAATAAACCCAACCTCATATTTTTTGGCTACCGCGGGTAATTCAACTTCTCGTAACAAATAAGCGCCATCACCTACAATAAGGTCATCATCTAAACCTAGCTTTTTCGCCGTCCTAGGCCCACGAACCCCATAGACACAACAGCGATCATCTAACTCAGGAACATTATCCCCCCACGCACCAGATGAGAAAATAATAATTTTCTTTGCGTGTTTCAGTTGCTGTTCAATTCTTTTTTTTGTTAAAACCGTACCGATTCCAACAAAGTAAACATTATCATCTTCGTCATCAAAGATATCTCCCATCAGCTTAGGCCAAAGCCATAAATTTAAATCATCACCAAAATTTAGGCTCTTAGAACGACAGTATTCAATTTTCATATTAATTCCGATATAAAGTTACAGCTTTATCTTTTGTTTTCTAACAGCCACAAACCCACATACTTGTTGAAGTTCACTTGGGCGTAGGTCATCGCCATGATGAAGCCAACGCTGCCATCCATGAAACCGCGGCGTAAAATGTAAATATGGAAAAAAGTCCAAATAGCCCTTAACAAAGCTAATCCCAATCCATGTGAACGCTTACCTTTACGGTGATATTTTTGCGCCCCTAACCAGGCATATTGCGAGGATTTCTCTAAGCCATGTCCATAGTCACGATGCGTATAATGCAATAAAAAACCTGGTAACGTCGCAATTTCACCCTCTGCAGGGATAACCGTTTCATGCACTTCATCCAAGGTATAACGCGCACCTTCACGTTTAAACAAACGCAATACCGAGCGTGCACTACGCCCATACTTCAAGGTCTTTCCATAAAGGGTGACACCCCAAGGTAATTTATACGCTGTTGGCTGAATAACATCTTGTTCCAATAGTTGGATCAATGCTTGTTGCATTTTAGTATCTAACGCTTCATCGGCATCAATAGATAACACCCAATCGCATGTGGCCTTATTCAGCGCACGCTGCTTTTGTTTACCAAATCCTGGCCAATCGGTAATTGATATATTATCGGTATATTCTTGACAGATTGTTACGGTTTCATCTGTAGAGCCGCTATCCAACACGATAATTTCATCGGCGATAGGAGCTATAGAACGCAAGCAAGCCGTAACACGGTCAGCTTCATTTTTGGTAATCAAGATGATGGATAAAGTGTGCTTTCTCATTGTGTCTACCACTTCCAGTAATGCATTTTTTTGCGCATTTTTAAATTACGAAACAGATTTGCTGGTTTTGTATTTTGCCAATCTGCCGCTAACATCTCAGTCACTGCCGCTAAAACACGTTGCGAAGATTGCCCATCTAAATAAGGCGTAATATTAGGCCCATATTGTTTAATCGCAGATAGTAGTTCATCACTAGGCGCTAATGCTTGCTCTATAGCATCAGCTAATGCATCCGGTGTTGTAATATTGATAAAACACGCTTGTGGTTCACGGTTATTCACTGTCACTACCGGCTTATTGAGCAATAAGAATTCTTGAAAAATTGAAGAGTTATCACACACCATTACATCTGCACGATGTAATAATTCAATCACTTTATCGTTATCAAAAAAAGTAAGATTCTCACTCTCTAACTGACGGTATTTCTCCGCTGTTTGCGGGTCGATTTTGGGATGTAAAGTCACAAGCCAGTGCCAGCGTTTATCTCGGCTGAGTGCTTTAATTTCATCATACACAGAAGCTGCACACGACAAGCTTGGGGTAAATGTTGAAGCAAACAGAATCTGAGGGCGTGGGAATGACGGGGATTGCTTAAAATTAAATAAATTATCGAGTTTTATCCATCCCGTTTCTTTCACCTGAAAATAACCACGTTCTTCGGCGAGAGGTTGCAGCATCTTGGTACGCCCATGACCTTCAGTACAAAACAGATCAAACATACCGCGCTCTGGGTATTCATTACCCCGCTTACTTTCATTTAGCCCATGAAAGACTTCAACTTTTAATCCAGGAATAAAAGAAGGCACGCGATCACCCGGTACAAATACCGCATGTGGTTGGTAATCAACCGCCGCTTTCACTGATGCACAGCGTGTTTCATTCGAAGCCAAAAAAGATGCCGATACATCATCACCCACCAATAACCATTGCACTTGATGACCAGCAGCAATAGCAGCAGCTTGAAAAGGACGAAGGATAGCAAAAGAGTAATTTTGCTCGACATAAAGCAGAAATCGATATATTCCGCCGTCAACCGAACCAACTGCTGTGGATGATTGCATTCCTTAAAAACCTTAACAAAAAAATTCCAGTTCACAATTTTAGCGCATTACTAGCCAGTTATCAGAAAAAACCTTATCAAGGTCATCACACCTTCAACAATAGACTATCAGTCATTTAAGGTTCTCGTTTACAATCGTCGATTCCTACTCATCACGCTTAGGTAATCGTGTGTTCATTCGTTGCTTATATACCTTATTACTTACCTTGGCTTCGCCATTTCTCCTTTTTGGTTTATACAAAAAAAAAGAAGGAAAGCCTACCTTTGGCTCACGCTGGAAAGAACATTTTGGCTTTACTCCACCATTAACAGCCAAAACAGTTCAATCACCAATTTGGATTCATGCGGTCTCCGTAGGAGAATCAATTGCTGTCGTACCTGTGATTAAAGCATTGAAAAAACAATATCCAGAGACAACGATCGTGGTCACCACGACCACCAGCACAGGTGCAGAACAAGTTTCAAAATTAGGGGACTTGGTAGAACACCGTTACATGCCGTTAGATTTCGCATGGTGTGTACGAGGCTTTCTAAAAAACATTCAACCCTCAGCCCTGTTAATCATGGAAACGGAGCTGTGGCCCAACACCCTCGCGACAGTACATAATAACAAGATACCAGTAATGGTAATGAACGCCCGCTTATCAGCCCGCTCCGCTGCACGCTACCAGCAATTCCAATATGTGTTTAATTTACTGGCTAAGCACCTCGACCATGTATTGTGTCTTCATTCCGATGATGCTGAACGCTTCAAACAATTAGGGCTGCCAGCAGAACGCATCTCTGTAACTGGCTCAATAAAGTACGACATTGAGATCGCTGATACCATAGTGCAACAAGCTAATACTTTACGAAAAACGATTGGTATTCAGCGACCAGTGTGGGTTGCTGCCAGCACCCACAAAGGGGAAGATGAGCACGTTTTAGCGGCTTTTCAAGCAGTACTCAATACCAAACCAGATAGCCTACTAATCTTGGTACCTCGCCATCCAGAACGTTTTAACGACGTGGAGCAATTGTGTATCCAAGCCGGCTTTGAGTGTGTTCGTCGTACACAAACTCAACCTATCACCGCAGGCACACAGGTGTATTTGGCTGATACGATGGGAGAGATGCTCATTATGTTGGGGGCTGCCGACATTACATTTATGGGCGGAAGCTTGATCGGCAACGCTGTAGGGGGTCACAATTTGTTGGAGCCAGCGGCGTTAAGTAAACCCGCCATTACCGGGCCAAGTTATTACAATTTTACTGACATAACAGAGCAACTTCGCCAAGCGGAAGCGGTGTGGGTATGTGATGATAGCCAAATGCTAGCGCAACAGCTTATTCAGTTATTCGCTCACCCCGAGCAAAAAGCGGCAATGGGGAAAGCAGCCTTGATCGTGGTCAAACAAAACCAAGGCGCTGTAAATAAAACAGTGTCTGCTGTTGTGGCTCAGCTATCAGGCTCACACATCTCATAACCCTGACACAGCACTTGCCAGCTTGCGGCAGAGAAATGAATGTTACGCTTGCCTTGCTCTTTGATGAAAGAGCGATATAAGCGTGACAAATTCTTCGCCTTCCACGCTTCGCCCTCTTGCGTATAGCATTTATCAAAATCAATCAGCCACACCAATTCACGGCTATCCACTAAAATATTGTGCGCGTTAAGATCGGTATGGCACACCTGTAAATCATGCATCTTACGAACCGTGCGCCCAATGGCACACCACACATGATCAGGTAGCATTGCTTGTTGTAACAAAGCCACTAAATCCTTAGCACTATCAATCTTTTCGACCAGTAAATCGGCTCGATATACCAGACCATGACGTGTTGCTCGTGCAGCTACCGGGCGAGGCACATTCACCCCCCCATCGGCAAGTGTCGACAGTAACGCCACCTCTTCAGCACAGCGGGTTTTTTCCCACCCCGTGAACACATAGGCATCTTCAACCAATTTACCGAATAACCCACCACGGCGATAATGCCGCAATGCCATCGGTAACGTCTCACCTTGAACAAACCACGTTGTACCGCGCCCTTGCGCTGACCCAATCACTTTTCCTTGCTGCTGCCAAAAAGATGCATCAAAACATGCTTTCGGGTCTTCTTGTAATAAGTTCGGATCAAACCAAATGCGCTGGTTATCAAAACACAATTCTTCCACGGTGAAACTCCTGATAGATTAGGCGCCATCATTTTACAATCCCCTGAATGAACTGCATAATTACTTCTTCAATTTATTCTTGAGTATCAGCCATGGCACTATTTTCTTCTCCTCCAAAATCGCTATGTATTCTACGACTATCTGCGATCGGAGATGTTTGCCATGCTATTGCTGTTGTGCAAGCCATCCAACAGCACTGGCCAGAAACGGACATCACATGGGTCACTGGAAAAATAGAAACTCAACTCATTGGTAATTTACCCGGCATCAATGTTGTTACCTTCGATAAGAAAGCGGGGTTAAAAGGCATGCAGGCAGTATGGAGTGCATTAAAAGGACAAAAGTTCGATGCATTACTGCATATGCAAGCTGCGATACGCGCTAGTGCATTATCTTTAGGTATAAAAGCGAAGTACCGTGTCGGTTTTAGCCGCAATCGTACAAAAGAAGGCCAATGGCTTTTCACCAATAAGCATCTTCCTAATACTGACTCATTTCATGTTTTAGATAACTTTGCCGATTTTGCACGTTATATTGGTGTGCCGTTTACCACACCAAGTTGGAATATCCCTCTTACAGGTGAAGATATTCAATTTGCCAAACATTATACGGCAGATAAAAAGACCTTACTCATTTCTCCTGCCGCAAGTAAAGATGAGCGCAATTGGCTTACAGAACGCTACGCCGAAATCGCAGACTATGCCAACCAGCAAGGAATGCAAGTGTTGTTGTGCGGCTCTCCTGCCCCTAGAGAAATAAATCTAGGCAAAAGCATTGAGCAACATTGCCAACATCCTGTCGTAAACCTAATTGGCCAAACAAACCTAAAGCAATTAACGGCGCTATTAGGGCAGGCTGACGTTGTTTTGGCACCGGATACAGGCCCTGCACACCTTGCTACGACGCAGGGTACGCCAGTGATCGGTCTATATGCTCACAGTAACCCTAAAAGAACGGGACCTTATAATAGTCTTGATATTGTCGCGAGCGTTTACGAACAACATGTTGAAGAACAACAAGGTAAACCTATTCATGACTTACCTTGGGGTACTCGCGTAAAGGGAACGGATTTAATGCAAGACATTAGTGTCGAGCACGTTAAAAATATCCTAGCTGGCATACTCTCGACTGCAAACCAACGTTAACACACTTTATTAACTGGAAGATGAAAATGACAACACGTGTAATTTACCCTGGTACCTTTGATCCAATCACTAATGGTCACCTCGATTTGATTGAGCGTGCTGCTGCAATGTTCGACCATGTTGTTGTTGGTATTGCTGCAAGCCCCAGCAAGAAGCCCTTATTTGATTTGCCAGAACGTGTTGCGCTAACGCAGGCCATCACCAAACACTTACCAAATGTCGAAATTGTTGGCTTCTCTGGTTTACTCGTTGATTTTGCGAAAGAATCGAATGCAAACATATTAGTGCGTGGGTTACGTGCAGTATCTGACTTTGAATATGAATTCCAGCTCGCCAATATGAACCGCCGTTTAATGCCAGAGCTAGAAACCGTCTTTTTAACGCCTTCAGAAGAAAATTCGTTTATTTCGTCAACCATCGTTAAAGAAGTCGCGTTACATAAAGGCGATGTTAGTCAGTTTGTTGATTTGCGAATTACCGGTGCACTTAATGCGAAGTTACATACTAAGTAATTCAAAATGACCCCAATTAAAAAAGGAGCCCAAGGCTCCTTTTTTGTATCTGCATATAATCTAGCTAATTAGCATTTGTAGAATGCGCGATACCAATCAACGAACGCTTTCACGCCCTCTTTCACTTTCACTGCCGGCTGATAATTGATCGCCTTAAACAGGTCTTCAGTATCAGCATAGGTCGCGTATACATCTCCAGGCTGCATTGGCATGAAGTTTTTCTTCGCTTCAATACCTAGTGCATCTTCAAGCGCTTCAATATAATCCATGAGCTTTACAGGGCTACCATGACCAATGTTATACACTTTATAAGGTGCAGAACTTGTTGCTGGCGAGCCAGCTTCAACGGTCCAATCTGGGTTCTTCTGTGGGATCACATCTTGAATGCGCATCACACCTTCGACAATATCATCGATATAGGTAAAATCACGGCGCATATCACCGTTGTTGTACACATCAATTGTCTCGCCACCGACAATCGCTTTGGTGAACTTAAACAGCGCCATATCAGGACGCCCCCACGGACCATAAACGGTAAAGAAACGCAGCCCAGTGGTTGGAACATCGTATAAATGTGAATACGTGTGTGCCATCAGCTCATTCGATTTTTTTGTCGCAGCATAGAGAGAAATCGGGTGATCGACGCTATCACTGGTATTAAATGGCATTTTTTGGTTCAGGCCGTAAACCGAACTCGATGAAGCATACACCAGGTGCTTCACCTTGTTATGACGGCAGCCTTCAAGAATAGCGAGGTGCCCAACAAGGTTACTATCAGCGTAAGCCATTGGGTTATCAATTGAATAACGCACGCCTGCTTGCGCCGCCAAATGAATAACACGATCAAACTGCTGATCAGCAAATAACGCAGCCATACCGTCGCGATCAGCCAGATCTAATTCTACAAACGTAAATTTGTCATGCTCCGCACGTTCGAGCCGCGCGTGTTTTAATGAGACATCGTAGTAATCATTCAGATTATCGATACCAATGACTTCATGACCTTGGGCGCAAAGGCGCTCAGATACAGCACTACCAATAAAACCTGCAGCACCAGTTACTAAATATTTCATATAAACGCTTCTTACCCAAACAGAAATCTAACTGTTACGAATTCAACAATGAGTGGATCATAGCACTGCACGTGCTTGTGCGGTATGGCATCTTCCGATAAATACCATCAATAATGTTGAGGCCCAGGTTAAACCTAATTGAGCCTACTTCTGGCACTCACTGCAAAACACACTGGCTCGCTGACCAATTTTCATTTCACTCAACGGATTATCACAGCGTGGGCAGGGCTTTCCGCCTTTACCGTAGACTTGCAGTTCTTGAGCAAAGTAACCGGGTTTACCATCTGCATTTTTGAAATCTTTCAACGTCGTTCCGCCTTGCTCGATCGCAAACGCGAGCACCGATTTGATTTCATCAACAAATAGCGCAATTTTTTTGGCCGATATTTCACCCGCAGCGCGTTTCGGATGAATACCTGCACTAAATAGCGACTCATTCGCGTAAATATTCCCGACTCCCACCACCACTTTATTATCCATGATGAACTGTTTTATTGCCGTGCGCTTACCCTTCGCCCTATCTTGTAAGTATTCAGCGGTAAAATCATCGCTAAGCGGCTCAGGGCCAAGTTGACTCAATACTTTATGGTCTAGGTCAGGCAATTCCCATAACCACGCTCCAAAGCGACGAGGGTCGTTATAACGCAGTACCTCACCACTCGATAGTACTAAATCAACATGGTCATGCTTTTCTGGCGGAATGGAGGCAGGTAAAATTCGCAAACTCCCCGACATACCTAGGTGCACAATGGCATACCCCACATCGGTATGTAGCAGTAGATATTTAGCTCGACGAGTCACCTTTCGAATCACCTGCCCTTCTATTTGCTGAATTTCCTCAGGGATGGGCCAGCGTAATTTAGGATTCCGGACAATAATTTTCGTCACGGTTTGACCAACCACATGCGGAGTGATCCCCATTCGGCTTACTTCAACTTCGGGTAATTCAGGCATTATGTCTCTCGTCTATTGTGAGCGGAGGCTGGAACCTTTATGAACGTCGATATCTTCATGAACATTGACATCACATTAAAGAGGAAAAAGGTAAGCTTCCTCTACAGATATAGCGATCCAACTACCTTGCCAGCTTTTTAACAACCAGAACTGAGGCTGTTGATATACCGTCACCCGTATCGGCTCTTCTGCTGATTGCAACCAGATTTCAACCGTACGGGGGGATGTGAGCTGGCTTTTTAACTGCACCATCATGTCATCATTCACTGGCGTACCAGCAATAGATTCCCAATGTTCAATCCATACTTGAGGCTCTGTATTAATACTCGGCTCTGATACCCAAATCCCCTCTTTCTTCATAATTTGATGATGAGGTAAGACTAACTGAGAAATAGTCGCTTTAGCGGGTAATAAAGAATGCAAAATGGGCGACACTATTTCATCAGGTGACGCTATATCAGACGATGCTAAGCGGGCTTTAATTAGATCGGGTAGTTGCATCATGGCGATGAAGATAACAACCGCGATGATGATGACATTATTCCAGCCACGTCGTGACAATCTCATTGGGCTTTTCCTTGCGTATGTCTTGCCGTAATAACGACTTGAATTATAACACTAAAGGAATAAGGTTAATCTCGCGAGGAAATTAATAATATTGGTAGGTAATATTGGCGGCAAATTTTAGGTATAAAAAAACCCAGTCTAAACTGGGTTTTTATCAAAGTACTACAAATCAATTACTTGATTTTAGCTTCTTTGTACATAACGTGCTGGCGAACTACTGGATCAAATTTCTTGATCTCAAATTTGCCTGGCATGTTACGCTTGTTCTTATCTGTAGTGTAGAAGTGGCCTGTACCAGCTGATGATACTAGACGGATCTTCTCACGAATGCCTTTAGCCATTGTTCAAATTCCTCTTAAACGTTCTCGCCGCGGACACGCATCTCTGCAAGAACGATATCAATACCTTTCTTGTCGATGATACGCATACCTTTAGCGGTAAGACGTAGTTTAACGAAGCGTTTTTCGCTTTCTACCCAGAAACGATGAGTTTGCAGGTTCGGCAGAAAACGACGCTTGGTGGCATTACGTGCGTGTGAACGGTTGTTACCCGTTACAGGACGCTTGCCAGTTACTTGGCATACTCGGGACATTACTGTCTTCTCCAAATCGTTTCAGCTCGATATCTACTATGATTAATTCAATGCGAAAAAGCTTTTCGCATATAATCATAGCTATCAAAGGTCGCGCATTATACTAAGTCAAAACCAGTTGCTCAAGTCCCGAGCGACCCTTTCTCATCTTTTTTATCAAAATTAGCTTATTTTATAGCCAACCTTGTTCGGAAAAAGAGACAATATCTCCATCACCTACAATAAAATGATCTAGTACACGAATATCGACTAAAGCCAGCGCATCGCTGATTGTTCGTGTAATTCGGAGGTCTGACTGACTAGGTTCAGCTACGCCTGACGGGTGATTATGCGCTAAAATAAGAGCGGCTGCATTAAATTCCAACGATCTTTTTACAATTTCTCTTGGATAAACCGCTGCAGAATTTATTGTTCCCTCAAATAAAACTTCTCCAGCAATCACCCGATGTTGATTATCAAGAAACAAAACATAAAAAACTTCACGTTGCCGATCGCGTAATAATTGGCTCAAATAATGTCGAGTATGCTGGGGGCTGGTCAGCACATCTCCTTCCTTTAATGTTTCTTCCAAATGCCGCTGGCTCATTTCTATTATGGCTTGCAGTTGAGCATATTTGGCTGGCCCCAACCCTTTATGCAAACAAAAGAGTGTTTGATCTGCGGCAAATAATGCCCTAAGCGAGCCAAACTCTGCCAATAAGTGGGTTGCAAGCTCAACCGCATTCATCCCTTTAATGCCAGTGCGTAAAAAGATCGCTAATAATTCCGCATCGGATAATGCTTTTGCGCCACGTGTTAACAGCTTTTCCCGTGGGCGAGATTCTTCAGGTAATAGCTTTAATGACATACATTCCCCTTTATGGTTGCCTTTTAAATGAGGGGGTTTTCTCTGCTTGTTCAATTTATCTTGTTGGTTATGGGAATGCCTTCGCACTTTCTGTCGAGGCTTACATTATGGGCAGCCCCCTTTCCCTATGCCTTCACACTTATGGTTAGAAACGTGTTCCCGATGAATCCATAGCCCTTTAGTGATATCGTATTTGGTATTAAGGCAAGGTTTTTAGGTTTGGATCGCGTTGATTTAGACGCAATATGGATTTGGGTAAAACAATGCAAACACTGGCAGGAAAGAAAATACTTCTTGGTATTAGCGGCGGTATTGCCGCTTATAAATGTGCAGATTTGACACGTCGCTTAATCGAGCGCGGCGCCGAAGTACAGATAGTAATGACCAAAGCGGCAAAAGAATTCATTACACCACTCACAATGCAGGCCGTGTCTGGTAGGCCCGTATCAGACAGCTTATTAGATCCTGCTGCTGAAATGTCGATGGGGCATATCGAGCTGGCAAAATGGGCTGACTTAATTTTATTAGCTCCTGCCACCGCTGATCTTATCGCCCGAATCAGTGCGGGCATGGGGAATGACCTACTCAGTACATTATGCTTGGCAACAGACTCCCCCATTGCCGTATCACCCGCAATGAATCAACAGATGTACCTCAATGTCGCGACACAGGAAAACATTGCGACACTGCAACGCCGTGGCTTCCATATTTGGGGACCAGCCAGTGGTGAGCAAGCTTGTGGCGATGTAGGGCCAGGTCGTATGTTAGAGCCAATGCAATTGGTACACTTAGCGGAAGATTTCTTTCAACCCGCCGATCTAACCAACCTCAGTGTTGTTATTACTGCTGGTCCAACCCAAGAAGCCATTGATCCTGTTCGCTACCTTACCAATCGTAGTTCTGGAAAAATGGGGTTCGCGATCGCTGAAGCCGCCGCTAAACGCGGTGCAAACGTTACGCTCATCAGTGGTCCTGTGAGCCTTGCAACGCCAGCTGGGGTGAACCGCATTGATGTGGCAAGTGCTGAACAGATGCATCAGGCAGCAATCGCACAGGCGACTGAGCACGACATTTTCATTGCCTGCGCCGCGGTGGCTGATTTCCGTCCGGCAGCCGTTGCAGAGCACAAGATGAAGAAAAAATCAGATGAAGACGAGATGGTACTGAGGCTGGTGAAAAACCCAGATATCGTCGCAAACGTTGCCGCTCTGTCAGTGCAACGTCCCTTTACTGTTGGGTTTGCCGCAGAAACACAAGACGTAGAACAATATGCCCGCAGCAAACTGGCTCGCAAGCATTTAGATTTAATCTGCGCCAATGATGTATCCCAGTCAGGGCAAGGGTTTAACAGTGACCATAATGCACTGCATTTATTCTGGTCAAACGGCAATAAAGCCCTGCCGTTATCATCAAAAAATGCACTGGGACAACAGCTAATCACAGAAATTTTCGCACTTTACAAAGAGAATAAGCATGAAGAAAGTTGATCTTAAAATTCTCGACGCACGTGTAGGTAGCGAATTTCCACTACCCGCTTATGCCACTAGCGGCTCTGCAGGGTTAGACTTGCGTGCTTGTTTAGATAACGCATTAATTGTCGAACCCGGTCAAACCCATTTAGTCCCAACAGGTTTGGCTATTCATATTGCCGATAACAGCCTTGCCGCCACAATTCTACCTCGCTCAGGGCTCGGTCATAAGCATGGTATCGTGTTAGGGAACTTAGTCGGTCTGATTGACTCTGACTATCAAGGTCAGCTTATGGTGTCGGTATGGAACCGTGGACAAACAACGTTCACCATTGAACCAGGCGATCGTATCGCACAACTGGTATTTTTACCTGTAGTACAAGCCGAATTTAATATCGTGACTGATTTTGATGCGACGGAACGCGGTGACGGTGGTTTTGGTCATTCTGGTCAGCGTTAAGAGAAATCAACACATTCAAAGTGGTATTGCCAACACCTTAATCTGACTAGCAATTAAGCGAAATTGATCAAATATAAAGCGTAAGCCTTAAGCTTACGCTTTTTTTGTCGATAAATAGATCAGTATCGACAGCTTACGCTTTTCACAACGCAACGGCATCGCTAAGATAGACGGGTTTCAAACTGCAGCTATATGCAGTCATTTTTGAAAAGGAACGGTTATTCATGGCTGGCAACAAAAAAAACAATCGCCGCGAAGAGATCCTTCAAGCATTAGCACAAATGCTTGAATCAACTCAGGGCAGCCAACGTATTACAACAGCAAAACTGGCGGCACAAGTCGGTGTTTCAGAGGCGGCACTGTACCGTCACTTCCCGAGTAAAGCCCGTATGTTTGAAGGCTTGATTGAGTTTATTGAAGATTCAATTTCTACCCGTATCAACCGTATCCTTGATGATGAAAAAGATACCATGAACCGTCTACGTATGGTGCTTCAGCTTATTCTGGTCTTTGCAGAACGTAACCCAGGCTTAACACGCATCATGACAGGTCATGCTCTTATGTTTGAACAAGACCGTCTACAATCGCGTATTAATCAGCTGTTTGAACGCATTGAAACCCAAATTCGTCAGGTATTACGTGAACGAAAATTACGGGAAGGGAAAGGCTTTCCGGTTGATGAAAGCGTACTTGCGGCACAATTGCTTGGTCAGGTTGAAGGCAGTTTGAACCGCTATGTGCGTTCTAACTTCAAATATAAACCTACCGAAAACTTTGATAACTACTGGCAACTATTAAGTGCTCAGCTAGGTTAAATCATTACGTAACATAAGATAAAAAGAAGGCTTGCACACTGGCAAGCCTTTTGTATTTCTAGCGTTTAGATAAGTGCAAACTTATACACCGTACTCAGCACGGTACGACTTCACGGCTGCTAAGTGTTCATCCATGCCGTCTTGTTCAGACAAATACGTCACGACATCACCCAGTGATACAATCGAAATAACTGCGCAACCAAAATCACGCTCAACTTCTTGAATTGCAGATAGCTCGCCTTTGCCTTTCTCTTGACGGTCAATGGCCACTAACACGCCAGCAAGATCAGCACCGTTCGCTTTAATAATTTCCATTGATTCGCGAATTGCAGTGCCTGCCGTAATCACATCATCAACCAACATGATACGGCCTTCAAGATCGCTACCAACTAAGCTACCACCTTCACCATGTGTCTTCGCTTCTTTACGGTTGAAGCAATATGGCGTATCGATATCGTGGTGATCAGCCAGTGCAACCGCTGTTGTTGTCGCAATTGGAATACCTTTATACGCTGGGCCAAATAGCACATCGTAATCGATACCCGCATCAACCAAAGCTTCAGCGTAAAAACGGCCTAGGCGCGCTAAATCACGACCAGTATTAAACAAACCAGCATTAAAAAAATACGGGCTAACACGGCCAGATTTCAGAGTGAACTCACCAAACTTCAACACACCTTTTTCTAGGGCAAATTCGATGAACTGACGCTGATATGCTTTCATTGTAATTCCTTAATATTGATAAATAGGTGATACGTATTACACGCTACATCTATCGAATGTAGTCAAAAGGACACCATTCAACAAAATGCAGACAAAAAAAAGCGACTCAATCGAGTCGCCTAATAATTAACTTTCCAATGCCTGTTTCTGCATTGTGACGATATCGGCAATGCCGTCTTTCGCCAGAGCCAGCATGGCCAGTAATTCTTCGTGGCTAAACGCCTCGCCTTCTGCTGTCCCTTGAATCTCGATCATCTTACCTTCTTCGGTCATGACCACGTTCATATCGGTTTCAGCCGCTGAATCTTCAAGATACTCAAGATCGCAAATGGCTTCGCCTTTATAGATACCCACCGACACAGCAGCAACCATGCCTTTAATTGGGCTCTTTTTCAGGGTGCCTTTCTCAATCATTGAGTTGACGGCATCAACCAAAGCAACCATTGCACCGGTAATAGAAGCAGTACGAGTGCCACCATCTGCTTGGATTACATCACAATCAACGGTGATCATTTGTTCACCCAACGCTTCTAAATCAACTGCAGCGCGAAGACTACGTGCAATTAAGCGTTGAATTTCCATCGTACGGCCACCTTGCTTACCGCTTGATGCTTCACGACGGTTACGTGTATGAGTCGCGCGTGGCAGCATGCCATATTCTGCAGTAACCCAACCTTGTCCTTTACCTTTTAACCAGCGAGGTACATTTTCTTCCACACTTGCTGTACAGATTACTTTTGTATCGCCGAACTCGACTAATACTGAACCTTCAGCATGTGCTGTGAAATTACGAGTGATCGTAATAGGACGTACTTGACTAGTGCTTCTTCCGCTTGGACGCATCGGGGGTTTACCTTTCGCTGGGCTACATTAACCGGCGATTATAGCCAGTTCTCACTCGCAGTGCACGTTAAACCCGACCGCAAACCGACCCCATAATATCAAGTGCATGTTGCGCTTCATTTCTTTTATAAGTAATGGTGAGTATAATCACCGTAACCTTGTAACTACGCGCCTATTCTTTCTATTACGCTTCCTGCTCGATAGCAGTAAACTTAATAAGTAGTTACATTCCATCTATATAAAGGGCCATCAGCCAATGATTCATAGCATGACCGCTTATGCTCGTCGCGAAGTTAAAGGCGATTGGGGCACTGCCGTTTGGGAAATTCGCTCAGTTAACCAACGTTACCTAGAAACGTACCTTCGCATGCCAGAGCAATTTCGTAGTTTAGAGCCTGTACTACGTGAGCGTTTTCGTAAACGCCTAGCCCGCGGTAAAGTTGAATGTAACCTGCGTTTTGAAGCAAACCAAGCAGCAAGCAGCGAGCTTACAATCAATGAAGATTTAGCCAAGCAAGTCATTAAAGCCGCTAAGTGGGTAAAAGACACAGCTGGTGAAGGCAATATTGGTCCTTTCCAGGTATTGAACTGGCCTGGTGTAATGGAAGCCCCCGAGCAAGATTTAGATGCAATTAATAAAGATCTATTAATTGGTTTTGATGAAGCAGTTGCTGACTTTATTGCCGCACGTGCAAGCGAAGGCGAAAACATGAAGGAATTGATTGTTCAACGCCTTGATGCCATTACTGCTGAAGCAACTAACGTTCGCGCACAAATGCCTGAAATTATTAAATGGCAACGTGAACGTCTAACCAGCCGCTTTGAAGATGCAAAAGTGGAGCTGGATGCAGGTCGTATTGAGCAAGAACTGATCATGATGGCACAAAAAAGTGATGTCGCTGAAGAGCTAGATCGCCTAGATTCGCATGTTAAAGAAACACAAAAAATCATGAAGAAAGGAGGCGCATGTGGCCGTCGTCTTGATTTCATGATGCAAGAATTCAACCGCGAATCTAATACGCTGGCATCAAAATCAATCACCACAGAAATCACAGCATCTGCTGTTGAATTAAAAGTATTGATTGAGCAAATGCGCGAGCAGATCCAGAATATCGAGTAAGGTTTGAGTTAGTATTTTATTGAATTTAAATCATTAAAATACAATAATTTACCAAAGTTAGACTTCTGCTATCGTAGTATAAAACCTACCTTTAACCACCTAATGCTGGTTAAAGGTAGGTATAGTAGACTGACTCAAACAGTGAGTGGTGAGTAAAATAATATTCGCCACTATCATTGTACGTTTACACGATACACTTTTCGTAAACAGAATCTAAATTATCAAAGTCAGTGATCCCTTGCATCAAAGTTAAAGTTGTTAACTTGAGTGATTGCCTGAATCCAGTGCAATTCATATTCACTATTGACTGACTAAGCAATGACACTTCACCAAGCTCAAATAGCCAATATTGATCTTCTTTTACCTGTGATTCCGTCACACCCGACTGGGCAGGGGAAATGTCAGATCGCTCTCGCTGCAATACACTTTTGACACGATAAACCTTGGTTATTTCTAACGTGTCTGTACTCGCATCTGCGATTGCAAGATAACTTACCTCTTGCGCTATGTGCTTACCAAACTGTGTATCAAAAACAAAAACGGGTATATGGAACCACTTGGCTTTACCTGCTTTAAAATTATCGATATAAGTTTGAGAGCGGCTCTCACCTAGCCTTGCAGTAAGCACTAAATCTTGGTGTAGCACTTGCTTCATACCAGAGTATGGAATTCTAGCTGCTTCATTAACGTAAAGCGCATCGCTGATATGGGTGTCAGAGTAAGTGTTAGACGGCAAACCTAACTGCTCAAGCAAAAATGCTTCTAACCAACAATTTTTATTATTTTCAGCACTCGGCAAAAGAGCAAAAGCGCCAATACCTACTTCATTGATAACAGCCTGATATGGATTGGAAGCTACAGACTGATCATAAAACCCCGGGTATAAAGCAAAAGCACCCAATACAGGCCTGCTTTTTGAATGCAGCCCTTCTTGCCCTTCAATACGAATTAAAGCATCTCGATAACGGTGCATCTGATTAATGGCATCATCAGGAACAAAGTCTTGTTGATCGATATTATCCAGTTCATAGCGATCACTTTTTGTTTTGATTCGGTACTTCGCATCAAATAACCAAATACATTTTTTACCATCAGGAAAGGTTACTTCCAACAAGATATCTGGTTTTTGGGTCACCCAAAATGAACGGATTGTTTTACCCGCTCTGCGAAAAACTGGCTCATGAGCTAATCTGGCTTTAAGTCCATCGGAACGCTCAAATACAAAAGCACCAGCACCACTTAAACCATCTTCTAATTGCAACTCAAAATAGTCATTTAGTTTAAGTTTTGCTTTTTTTTGTTCTGTCTCTTTAAAGCCAAGTACATCCGTTAGCACCTTACGCACTGCCAAAAAACACCACACTTCATAGGTTTCAGCGACGGATTTCATCGAAACGGTTGAGTGCTTTGCAAAGATATCTAAGTAGTACTTAAGCTCTTGCCATGTTTTATAAACCGTGTTGTAACCAGTCTTTTGCTGAAGCACCAGAGATTCACGCTGCAAGCCAGTATAGTCGCCGACTTCTTTTAAAAAGCTGTGCCGTTCCATTTTAATTAGCGGCTTTTGCCAGTTTTTCAATTCGGAAAGAAAGTGTTGCGACAAACGTGAGTGGGTGTTGTTCTCTTTCTGATTATTCACTTCAAGCTTATCCGATAACTTTTCTAGCTCTTGCTTACACTGAGTAACCACCATTTTGATAAATCGGTTTTCCGGTGTATTCAGGCTTAAATATTTTTTATCTTGCTTATAGCGCTTGTCGTAAACTTTATTAGCAAGATCCTCTCTAACCTTTTCTGCTAAGCGGTTAGCAAGCCTACCTTTTAGTCGATCCGCTTTAATGTGGGAGGTTTTGCTTTGTAGGCGGTTATGCGGAGAGTTGGTAATAACTTTCAAGCCTTGCTCTAAGCTTTCTCTTAATGCTTTAAATTGTGCCAACCACAATAAAGGAAAGTGGCCACGGTGCTGGCTCTTCGCTGCATTTTGTTCCGTTTTTTCCGCTAAGCTAAATCGCCACAATGGAAAGACGTCATCGATAGACCGATACATGGCAGGCAAATCGCTATGTAGCTGCATTTTTGTTGGCAGCACCTCTAATGTTAGCTGTATCTTTTTTAACTCACCATTAACCAAATAGGTTAGTGGTAAAGCCAATTGGCCAATGTCATTCCCAGTATTAATGGTACCTATAAGGCTTGCTGCACTATGCTTGCGCTTCGTCGTAAAACGAAAAGCATCTGAAATGCTTTGCAATGGATGCGAGATATAGGCTTGCTCAATGTCATCTTGCAAGAATACCCACTCGAACTGATACGATGTATTTTCAAAGAATAAAGGCATTGGGAGCAGGATTTCTTCTATAGCCGAATCGCTAATCAAGTCACTACTCAGCCCTTGCAAGCTTACCTTTTCAGGGCTAATCGCGGGTTGAAATCGCAGCATATTGGAGACATGCTCAGACTCTCGACGCTTAAGCATATCAAAATAAGTACTCTGCCTAGCCTCTAAGTGTTGGCAGCTTACCGTCAACTCCCATTCAGGTGTTTCTATACAAATAAGCTCTTGCACCCTGCTACCTTCTTTTTATGGCCAAAAACTGGTAAAGCCATTTTTTAGCTGAGAATTCATCCATTCGAGCTTTGCTTTACTGCGACACTCTATCGTTAATACTGAGCCGTCTTTTGCTGATTTTTGGAATAAATCAGGACGAACTTGTGTATCCCATATTTCAGCTAACAATAGGTTCAGCAAACCACTAAGCTGCTCTAGTATATTTTGCTCAGAGTCCCCTTTGGATAGTTTATCTATATCACCTTCGATGCGAGGCAACACTTTACACATCAAGAAATCATCCCATACCGCCTGCAACCCAATCACATCTTCAGGCTTCTGGATCATCACCGTTAGCAGCAATTCATTTAAAGCTCGATAGGCAAGCTTAAACGGGGTGTTGTGTAAAATAGCGTTAATTTGGGTAAGAAAATCAATCGACAACGCTCCATCAGTATCATGCGTATCGCTTAACTCTGCCTTGTTTCTTCCATCGGTAAAAACTGGGTAGCTTAAGGCTTTAGGCTCTGAATTTGGCTCAAAGAACGCATTAAAATCATTAGGAAAGAACTCACCAAAATCAAAAGTTAAAGCACGATCGATCACTTTTCGGGAAAAACCATGCGTGGTTTCATCCATGTTAACTGTACCCGCTACAATCAAGTTAAACGGAATACCGATGCCATTTTCAAGAAAGTGTTGCCATAAATCATCACAACCATCTAAGCCTAAATCACTCTTAAGCTTATCTTTATTATCAATATTTTCTAACTGGTTTGGCTTTAACAATGGATCGCATCGGTAATTAAAGTTATCACCATCCCAACTCCACTGTCGTGTCTCTAGTACTGATAAATAATCAGCAAAGTATTGTTCGACTGGGGCAAGGTTCATTTCATCTAAGCAAAGCCAGAATGGCTTAACTTGCTGTTGCTGATTTTGATCACCAGCCACATCATTATCTTGAAGAGTTAGCCCAGCTTGCTTTAGCTCTATCCACGCTTTAACAATAAACTTAAGCACATCGGTAACGACATATTCAGCACGACCACTTAGCCTTGACACATAGCCAAGCAGATCTGATGGTTCGTGCCAGTCGGGACGAACAGAAGTCAGGCAGTAAGTTTCCGAAATTGAACCCGTTAGCTTAGCTTGCTCACGAATGAAGCGGGTTTTACCTGTACCGGAAATGCCAGCAAGGAGAATAAATGGTTTGGGTATGCTACATGCCGAAACATGACTTGGCTTCTTGATAGGTTTTTGCCTCACGTCCGTATTTGCATAAATTTGTATTAACTCTTTAATATCTTCAAACAATTCGTTGTCATCAGGGATATTCTCTATATCGTAAAATTTAGCACCAGCTGAAGCCCATTCATAAGAACGACCTAAGGCCGTATTCGATCTTAAATCTATAAACTCATTCCATGAACTCAATCTCTTGTCACGTTTACGAATTTCATCCCGCAACTCAGCAGCCTTCTCTTTAGCACCGTTGCTACCGAACTTCTGTTTTAACTCTGTTGTACCAAAACCAAGTGATAAATAAACACCCGTACCGTCAGCTCGAAAAAGATAAACAGGATAAATACCTGACTGAGTAGATGTAGTGAGTTTTGGATTCAAGATTGAGAGCCAAGGTACATCCGCCCAATTTCCAGCACCAGGGCTAGATTTTAGTAAATATTTTGTATGACCTTCACCCAAAGCAGCTTTGACCGACTCAATTAAGTCCTGTCTTACTAATTTAGCAATTGGATGATTTGTAAATGACTCATTTTTTGCCTTCAACCAACCATTTGCTATCTGTCTCAATACATCAGCTAAACTCATAATCTTCCTTTGTGTACCATATGTCTTCTAGCGCTTTCGCGAATATTTAGTGGAGCCTATCACTCTAATTTTTTAATAACGGCTCTGCTATTGCCCAAAGCAACCGTCTACCTGCTGCTTTCATTTTCTCATAAGCAGTTCTAGCCTGTTCCGTGCTCATTATTTGGTTACTGGCTTACCAACAAATTCATGCACCAATAAACAACAATGCAAGTGCCCCGAAACAAGCAGAGATCAATAATGACACATAACATAGCGATGTAAGGCTCAAGCTGATCGATAGCCAGATTGAATTCGTTAAACTGCTGAGATTTTAACTCATACGTTTCAATAACCGAAAACATCGAATAATCATCAGAATGTGCGGATGAGCGGCTTTATGTCATTCCTATAAAGGCAGTAGTCATACTGCCTTTATAGGTTCATCATCACACTTTTTAGCGTTAACATTAAAAATACGAATAGTCTGAAATTAGCCCTAAATCCATCTAGGCTTAAGTTGACGGCTTATAAAGTCGCATTAACCGTATAAAAGATGAAATTTCCAGCAATCAGATAATTTCAATTTTGCGCAATTCGTGATAATCTGCGCGCCCTTCTAGCACTGAGTGAAAATAGGCAATGAGCAAAGGTACTCTATACATCGTGTCGGCACCAAGTGGCGCTGGTAAATCAAGTTTGATTAATGCGCTGCTTGAAACTAACCCGACCTATGACATGAAAGTATCCGTTTCCCACACGACTCGCGGTATGCGACCTGGTGAAGAAAATGGTGTTCATTACAATTTTATTAGTGTTGAAGAGTTCACAGAACTAACCGAACAAGAGTCATTCCTTGAACATGCTGAAGTATTTGGTAATTATTACGGTACATCACGCCCTTGGATTGAAGACCAGCTGAACAAAGGTATTGATGTCTTTTTAGATATTGATTGGCAGGGTGCGCGTCAAATCCGCATACAAATGCCAGCGGCGAAAAGCCTCTTCATTTTACCACCTTCAAAAGAAGAATTAGAGCGTCGTTTAAATGCTCGTGGACAAGACAGTGAAGCCATAATTGCACGTCGTATGCAAGAAGCTCGTTCTGAAATTTCTCATTACAACGAATATGACTATGTTATCGTGAATGATGATTTCGATGCTGCGTTAATGGATTTTAAAGCCATTATTCGTGCAGAACGATTGAAGCAAGACAAGCAAACTGCTAAATATAACAGTATGCTAAATGCTCTACTGGCAGAACAGTAAGTATTTATATACAATTTTCTTTCTCATTATATAACCACTGGAGTCCTCCATGGCACGCGTAACCGTTCAAGACGCTGTTGATAAAATTGGCAACCGTTTCGACCTGATCCAAATTGCTTCACGCCGTGCGCGTCAATTGCAAACGGGCGGCAAGGATCCATTGGTACCAGAAGAAAACGACAAATACACAGTGATCGCGCTTCGTGAAATCGAAGAAGGCCTAATCACTAAAGATATCCTAGATGCTCGCGAGCGTCAGGAACTGCAAGAGCAAGAAGCGGCAGAACTAGCTGCTGTTAGTGCAATTGCAGGCGACCACCACCACCGTTAATTCAGGGAACCGGGCGAATTGTATCTATTTGATAGCCTGAAAGAAGTCGCAATCGAATACCTGCCAGAGTCTCAAATTGAGGCTCTTCGGCAGGCGTATCTCGTTGCGCGTGATGCCCATGAAGGGCAAACCCGCTCAAGCGGTGAACCTTATATTATCCACCCTATTGCTGTTGCCCGCATTCTTGCGGAAATGCGCCTCGATCAAGAGACGCTCATGGCAGCTTTACTCCACGACGTTATTGAAGATACCGAAGTCACGAAAGAAGACCTTGCAAGTCGCTTTGGTGATACCGTAGCCGAACTCGTCGATGGTGTATCAAAGCTGGATAAGCTTAAGTTTCGTGACCGCAAAGAAGCTCAGGCAGAGAACTTCCGTAAAATGATCATGGCGATGGCTCATGACATTCGCGTTATTCTTATCAAGCTCGCTGACCGTACGCATAACATGCGCACGTTGGGTGCTTTACGCCCAGATAAGCGTCGCCGAATTGCCCGCGAAACCTTAGAAATATTTTCTCCCCTCGCTCACCGTTTAGGTATCCATAACATCAAAACAGAACTCGAAGAGTTAGGCTTTGAAGCGTTATACCCAAACCGTTATCGCGTTCTTAAAGGGGTTGTTGCTGCTGCACGTGGTAACAGAAAAGAAATGATCAATAAGATTCACGCTGAAATCGAGGGACGTCTCGGTGATGCGGGGATCGAAGGCAAAGTCTTAGGCCGCGAAAAGAATCTTTACTCCATCTATAACAAGATGAAAAACAAGGAACAGCGATTCCATTCTATTATGGATATTTACGCTTTCCGAGTTTTAGTGAAAGATTTGGATACTTGTTATCGAGTATTAGGGCAAGTACATAACTTGTACAAGCCGCGCCCAAGTCGCATGAAAGACTACATTGCCATCCCTAAAGGCAATGGCTACCAGTCATTACATACTTCATTAGTTGGCCCTCACGGTGTACCTGTCGAAGTACAAATTCGTACTGACGATATGGACCAGATGGCAGACAAAGGTGTTGCTGCTCATTGGTCTTACAAGAAAAATGGCGAAAGCTCTGGCACAACCGCTCAGGTTAAAGCACAGCGCTGGATGCAAAGTTTACTTGAGCTTCAACAAAGTGCCGGTAGTTCATTCGAATTCATTGAAAATGTTAAATCTGATCTGTTCCCAGATGAAATTTACGTCTTCACGCCAAAAGGCAGAATCGTTGAATTGCCTGTAGGTGCAACGGCCGTTGACTTCGCGTATGCAGTACACACTGACGTAGGTAATGCCTGTGTCGGTTCGCGCGTCAATCGTCAACCTTATCCATTAAGCAAGCCACTGAAAAACGGTCAAACCGTGGATATTATCAGTGCGCCCGGTGCTCGCCCTAATGCAGCATGGCTTAACTATGTAGTGACAGCACGTGCACGTACGAAGATCCGTCAGGTTCTTAAGACTATGCGCCGTGAAGAATCCATTACATTGGGTAAACGCCTAATCAACCATGCACTTGGTGAACTGAATATCGACCAAGTTGATCCAACTCGCCTACAACAACTACTGACCGATCAGCGTCTAGAAACATCAGATGATTTGCTGGTTGAAATTGGTTTAGGTGAGTTAATGAGCATTGTTGTAGCACGTCGCTTACTTGGTAATACTGAAGAGAACCACTCTACAGATGCTAATACCGGTCGTCGGATGCCGATTCGTGGCGCCGATGGTATTTTAATGACCTTCGCCAATTGTTGTCACCCACTGCCGGGCGATGCAATTATGGCACATGTTAGCCCAGGTAAAGGCTTGGTTATCCACCGCGAAGAATGCTCTAACATTCGTGGCTACCAGCGTGAACCTGATAAGTATATGCCTGTTGAATGGAGTGAAGACTTCGAACATGAATTTGTGACCAACCTAAAAGTGGATATGCAAAACCACCAAGGTGCACTGGCTGATTTAACCAATACCATTGCAGCAACGGGTTCTAATATTCAAGGTTTGGCGACAGAAGAAAAGGATGGCCGTTTATATACCATCACTGTTCGTCTCACGACTAAGAGCCGTATTCATTTGGCCAAGATTATGCGACATATTCGTGTGATGCCAAATGTTGTACGTGTGGCACGACAAAAGAACTAATCAGCAGACATGAAATAATGAGAATACCATACACTCATATTTCATCTCTCTAAGATAAAACAGACGCCCGTTTACGGGCGTTTTCTTTATGGTTTAGATAAAAAAGATATTATGACTCCTGATCGTTACCAACGTATTCATTCAGTACTCACCACTCGCCAACCTGATTTAACGGTTTGCATGGAAGAAGTACATAAGCCTAATAATGTTTCCGCCATTATCCGCACCGCTGATGCTGTGGGTATTCATAAAGTACATGCTGTTTGGCCAAAAGAAAATATGCGGGTGCTCAGCCATACGTCAGCCGGCGCACGTAACTGGGTTGAACTCGATACCCACGACAATATGGTCGATGCCATTACCCAGCTAAAAGCGCAAGGTATGCAGGTATTAGCAACCAACTTGTCTGATACCGCTATTGATTTTCGTGATGTGGACTACACCAAGCCGACAGCGATTATCTTAGGCGGTGAAAAAAATGGGATCACCGCTGAAGCATTGGCGATGGCCGATCAAGATATCATCATCCCTATGGTTGGCATGGTACAGTCTTTAAATGTATCGGTAGCGAGTGCCTTAATCTTGTATGAAGCACAGCGTCAGCGTCAAAATGCCGGGATGTACGAGCGCGAAAAAACCTTATTGCCTGATGAGGTGGTTCATCGCATTCTATTTGAACGCGGTCACCCGGTATTGGCAAAAGTTGCTCGCCGAAAAGGGCTACCTTATCCACCGCTTGATGATGAAGGTCAGATTGTGGCTGGCGATGATTGGTGGGCGACCATGCAGGCTATCGAGCCTAAAAAGCACAAATAAAAGAAAAAGGATCAACACAAGCAATGAGCGGACAATTATTAGAAACCATCGCCCTGACAGAGCTGTCTGGTGTTGGCGCTAAAATGGCAGAGAAACTCGAAAAAGTCGGTCTAACGTCGGTTCAAGATCTGCTTTTTCATCTGCCCCTCCGCTATGAAGACCGTACACGTATCTGGCCAATTGCTCAGGCGATGCCCGGTCAACACATTGCTGTTCAAGGCGAAGTACTCAATAGCAGCATTACGTTTGGTAAACGTCGTATGCTAACGGTCCGCATTGCCGACGATAGTGCTTCTGCAACATTGCGCTTCTTCAATTTCAATGCGGCAATGCAAAATAGCTTGGCTGAAGGTAAGCAAGTTAAAGCGTTTGGCGAAATTAAACGCGGTAAATTTGGGTTGGAAATCATCCACCCCGATTACTCGGTGTTTGCAGAATCAGCATCACTCACTGGTGAAGAAACACTGACACCGGTTTACCCAACCACGGAAGGGCTACGCCAGCTCACACTGCGAAATCTGACCGATCAAGCATTGAGCTTACTCGACAAAGCCGCCGTCACTGAATTACTGCCTGAAGGTTTATACGACCGACAAATGACCATGGCACAGGCGCTGCACGTAATGCACCGCCCTACTCCAGATGTCTCTCTCGATCAACTCGAAGCCGGTAAACACCCAGCACAACACCGATTAATTCTCGAAGAATTATTAGCCCAAAACTTATCGATGCTGGCCGTTCGCAGCAAAAGCCAACAACATAGTGCGTGGCCATTAGCCGCGTGTAGCAACCCAACGGATAGCCTGACAGAAAAATTACTGGCGAGTTTACCGTTCAGCCCAACCAACGCCCAGAAACGGGTGGTGGCAGACATTGAAGCCGACCTTATAAAGCCCATACCCATGATGCGCTTAATACAGGGTGATGTAGGCTCAGGTAAAACCTTGGTCGCAGCACTTGCTGCCTTGCGGGCAATCCAGCATGGCTTCCAAGTCGCCCTGATGGCACCAACAGAGCTGCTGGCAGAGCAACATGCACAAAACTTTGCTCAATGGTTCAATCCAATGGACATTCAAGTCGGCTGGATGGCAGGAAAACTCAAAGGTAAAGCCCGCGAAACAGAATTAGCACGCATTGAAAGTGGCGAAGCGAAAATGGTGGTCGGCACACATGCCTTATTTCAAGACCATGTTACCTTCAAAAATTTAGCGTTAGTCATTATTGATGAACAACACCGCTTTGGGGTGCATCAACGCTTAGAGCTACGAGAAAAAGGGGCAAATGAAGGGCGTTATCCACATCAGCTCATCATGACCGCAACCCCGATTCCACGCACACTCGCGATGACGGCTTATGCCGATCTTGAAACCTCGGTCATTGATGAATTACCACCAGGCCGTACACCCATTCAAACCGTCGCACTACCCGATACTCGCCGCGCTGCCATCGTAGAGCGTATTCGTTCAGCTTGTCAAAATGAAGGGCGTCAAGCCTATTGGGTATGCACCCTTATCGATGAATCTGAAGTATTAGAAGCCCAAGCGGCATCTGATACCGCCGATGAGCTGACCGCCCAACTGCCCGAATTAAACGTGGGATTAGTACACGGTCGAATGAAAGCAGCCGAAAAACAAGAGATTATGCGCCGCTTTAAAGCCGGAGAGTTACAGCTATTGGTCGCAACAACGGTGATTGAAGTCGGGGTAGATGTACCGAACGCTAGCTTAATGGTGATTGAAAACCCTGAACGCTTAGGGTTAGCACAGCTCCACCAGCTACGTGGTCGGGTTGGTCGTGGCAAAGTGGCGAGCCACTGTGTTTTGCTGTATCACGCGCCATTATCCAAAACCGCGCAGAAACGGCTGGGCGTATTACGCGATAGTAGTGATGGCTTTGTTATCGCTCAGCGCGACCTCGAAATCCGAGGGCCAGGAGAGTTGCTTGGCACCAAACAAACCGGTATTGCTGACTTTAAAATTGCCGATCTGGTACGAGACCAACACTTGATCCCACAGGTACAGAAACTGGCACGCTACATTCACGAGCAATATCCCAACAATGCCAAAGCCATTGTACAGCGCTGGTTAGGACAACGAGAAAATTACTCAAACGCCTAATGCACTCAAGTCATTTCTCTCACTCATACAAGGCAGCGTTCTAATCAATTAGCGCAGCCTTGTTGAAAAATCATCACGAAAGCATGTAAACATTATGTTATTCCGCTCGCTTTATGCCTCTTACTGCCTTTCTATTTCTCACTGTGATCTCGGCACACCTGTAAAAATCTCGCCTCTAGCCCATTAGCTACTTTTTTAGCTTACTGATGCTGTTTTATCGTAAAAGAAAAATAAATCATCAACAAACAAAGCAAACGTTTGCTATTTACGGCAAGATAATTACAATAGCGCACAAATTTCACCCACTTTCACTTCTCCTTGTGTTCGTTTGGATCTGAGTAACAGCAATCACAGATATATCCAGCATTCACGTATCAATGCCCATTCAGCGCATTCGATCGGGATTAAGAAGTCAGCTTAAGGAATAAAACGGCCATGACCCGCCAGCATAGCGACATTGAAATACCACGAAATTCAGATCTTATTTACCGTTTAGAAGATCGACCGCCGCTACCACAAACACTGTTTGCGGCCACTCAGCATTTACTGGCTATGTTTGTTGCAGTGATCACACCGTCGTTGATTATCTGTCAGGCACTAGGTTTACCTGCAAGCGATACCAACACCATCGTTAGCATGTCTTTATTCGCTTCAGGTATTGCTTCATTTATCCAAATTCGTACATTTGGCCCTATTGGCTCGGGTTTGCTGTCTATTCAAGGTACCAGTTTCAACTTCTTAGGCCCCATCATAGGTGCCGGTTTAGCATTAAAAGCCGGTGGCGCAGATGTTCCAACGATGATGGCTGCGATCTTCGGTACCATTCTTGTGGCTTCATTGACTGAAGTATTCATCTCACGCGTACTGCAACACGCACAACGTATTATTACACCATTGGTATCAGGTATCGTTGTCACCCTGATCGGTCTAACCCTGATCCAGATCGGTCTAACATCGGTGGGTGGTGGTTATGCCGCGATTAACGACGGTAGCTTTGGTAGCCTTGAAAACTTAATGCTGGCGGGCACAGTATTAGGCCTAATAGTATTACTAAACCGCGTCAAAAATCCTTACCTACGCGTCTCTTCGATTGTAATCGCAATGGCAGCAGGTACGGTATTAGCTTGGTTCACTGGTATGCTAAATGCCCCTCAAGAAACACAAAATGCCTTCATTGCGATTCCAATGCCGATGCAATATGGGCTGAGCTTTGATTGGGGACTGCTTATTCCGCTCGTGATTGTTTTTGCGATTACATCACTTGAAGCAATTGGTGATATTACCGCGACATCAGAGACCTCGGAACAACCTGTTGCTGGCCCGATTTATCTGAAACGTATTAAAGGTGGCGTATTAGCCGATGGCATTAATTCTGCCATCGCATCAGTATTGAATAGCTTCCCTAATTCAACGTTCAGCCAAAATAACGGCATCATTCAGTTAACGGGTGTAGCAAGTCGTTATATCGGATATTTCGTTGCTGGCATGCTGGTGCTACTTGGTTTATTCCCTGGGGTCGCGAACCTTGTTCAGTTAATTCCAGAGCCTGTATTAGGCGGTGCAACAATTGTGATGTTCGGTACAATCGCCGCTTCAGGTATTCGTATTATCTCGCGCTGCGAGCTAGACCGTCGTGCCATTCTTATCATGGCGTTGTCTTTCTCTATGGGGCTGGGCATTGCTCAGAAACCTGAAATTCTGCAATTTATGCCAGATTGGGTGAAAGGTATTTTATCGTCAGGCATGGCAGCTGGTGGTATCACTGCCATCATCCTAAATCTTGTACTTCCCGAAGAGAAGAAAAACACAGACTAAGCTTTATATACTGGTACTGGCTATCCACATATAAAAAAACGCGCATAATGCGCGTTTTTTTATTCTACTTATCTTTTGATTTTACTTTACCAAAGGCAAGGTAATCTGGACTTTCAAACCACCGTCACGGCGATTAGTCACGGTAATCTCCCCATCGTGTTGGTCGATAATCCGTTTCACAATGGCTAAACCTAACCCCGTACCTTCAGCATCACTGCCACGAGCAGAATCACCACGGGTTAAAGGTTGGAACATACGAGAAACCTGATCTTCTTGGATCCCAGGCCCATTATCTTCCACACAATACCATGCTGATTTTCGATCTGCGGATGTACCACTTGAAATTTTAACCCAGCCATTACCATAGCGAAGGGCATTCACCACTAAATTAGCAACACAGCGTTTCATCGCGACAGCATTCGCCTCAATACGTCCCGGAGTATCACTCAACCCGAGTTCAACTTCGTTCTCGTACCCGCCTTCACTCTCTGCGACTTCTTGTAGTAAGTCATTCAGATCGATGACTTCCATTGCTGGCTTTTTGGTTGATTTAAGATAGTCCATAAACTGACTAATGATCTCGTTACACTCTTCAGTGTCTTTGGTCATGCCATCTGCTAAATAACTGTCTTCTGGCGACATCATTTCAGTGGCTAAGCGAATACGGGTTAACGGTGTGCGTAAATCATGGCTAACCCCAGCCAATAATAAAGCACGATCATCCTCAAGCTGTTTAATCCCTTCAGCCATCTGGTTAAAGGCCTTGGTTACCGCACGGACCTCTGACGCCCCCTGCTCAGGTAAAACGGGGGGGATCTCGCCACGAGCAACTAATAATGCGGCCTGCTCTAACTCGACCAACGGTCTGTTTTGCATCCGAATAAATAACCAGCCCCCCGCTATCACCATAAAGGCAATGATCAGGCTATAGCGAAACAGCGGTGAGAAATCGTCTTCTTGCAATTCTGATAATGGGATCCGCATAAGGTAGCCGGGCATCGCATCACATTTCATCCACAGTACATAACTCTCAGCCCCCAGCACTAAACGAACTTCCGTTTTAACATCAAGTTCATCCGTCATTTCGTCACTGAGATACTCTACTTCTGTGGCACTGTTATATTCTTTTAGATCAGGGTCATCGATTGAATGCAATGTCACACCAAGTTGAGCAAGCAACTGGCGACGCACAGGCTGATCTAGGTGAAAAGTTTCACCATCATCGAGATCCAGATCCTCTTGCAACATCAAGCGTACTTCATACGCAATAATGCGATTAAATTGCTGCAAGCTGGGAAGGAGCGCGTAATTAAGAACAGTCAAATACGAAAAAACCTGACTTGCTATAAGCAAGCCAGATAATAGAACAAGCGTACGGGTAAATGTACTGCGGGGAGACATTCGCATGGCTTACTTCTCGTTACCATCGGGCACGAAAACGTAACCTAAACCCCATACTGTTTGAATGTAACGAGGGCGACTTGGGTCTTCTTCAACCATTCGGCGTAAACGAGAAATCTGCACATCGATAGAACGTTCCATTGCAGAATATTCACGACCACGCGCCATATTCATTAATTTATCACGCGACATAGGTTCACGTGAATTGGTCACTAACGCTTTTAATACCGCAAATTCGCCAGAGGTTAGCGGCATAGGCTCTTCCCCACGGAACATCTCGCGCGTACCTAGATTCAAACGGAATTCACCAAACTCAACGATTTTGCTATCAATACTTGGGGCACCAGGTGCTTCAATGGTCTGGCGGCGTAACACGGCACGAATACGAGCCAGTAGTTCACGCGGGTTAAACGGTTTTGGCAAATAATCATCTGCGCCAACTTCTAACCCCACTATGCGATCAACTTCATCGCCTTTTGCGGTTAGCATTAAAATCGGTAGCACACTATTGGCATTACGTAAGCGACGACAAATAGATAAGCCATCTTCACCTGGTAGCATTAAATCTAGCACCATTAAGTGAAATGTTTCACGGGATAACAAGCGGTCCATTTGCTCGCCGTTTGCGACGCTACGTACTTGGAAACCTTGTTCCGACAAGTAACGTTCTAATAATGCGCGTAAACGCATATCGTCATCAACAACCAGAATTTTATAATTTTCCTGCATATCTCACCTTACCTGCATCGATCGTGTTATCGAGTTGTGTGCGTATCTTACTCGAGTCAACCTGACAGAAGCTTAATTTCGCCGCTAAATGTAACCGTAAATTGTAACTGGGTATGTCTGTTTATTGCTCATCAATGCTTTTTACATACGTTTAGCACATATGGCCACCAATGAAACAGTACCTAAGTTACCTTAAAGGATAGAAAATTTCTAAATCGCTATCCATACTATGAACCAGAATGTAAAAATTATCTAAATCAATCTGCGAAATACTCGATGAAGGTACAGGACGAACCATGAAAACCAATTTAATTACCCGTGAAGGTTATGACAAACTCAAGAAAGAACTCGATTTCCTGTGGCGAGAAGAACGCCCTGAAATAACCAAAAAAGTCACGTGGGCAGCAAGCCTTGGTGATCGCAGTGAAAATGCTGACTATCAATACAATAAAAAGCGCCTGCGGGAAATCGACCGCCGAGTACGTTATTTACGAAAACGGCTTGAAATCGTCAAAGTCGTCGATTACTCCCCTCAGCAAGATGGCAAAGTATTTTTTGGTGCATTTGTTGAAATTGAAAATGAAGAAGCCGAGCAGAAAGCATTCCGTATCGTTGGCCCAGATGAAATCTATGGCAGGAATGATTACATTTCGATTGATTCCCCAATGGCACGCGCGTTATTAAAGAAAGAGGTAGATGAAGAGTTTGAAGTGGTAACCCCGCAGGGCAAGAAGCTGTGGTTTGTAAATACGATTCGCTATGCGTAATTAGAGCCAATCGCAGTCGGATAAACCTCACAAAAACCAACATTATCGAAACCACCAGAACAGCACAGCCCGATGTAATCATTGAGCAGGCTGATAGTTAGCACAGTATGAGGTTTTTCTTGATGTCACATCACACCACTTTACTTACCTTCACTCTTTAACTCTTGCTGGCACATTAGCTCTTGCTGACACAAGGTAAAAAAAGCATGTGCTTGGGGTGAAATATGGCGATCTAGCAATCGAAAAATGCCAATTTCCCGCTCAACAACGGGGTCAATCAATGGGATCCACACTAATGTTTTCACATCGGTCGGAAAAGCAAGTTTAGGCAAGGTGGTTATACCGATACCTAACTCTAGTACTGAAAATAATGAGGTAATATTTTCAACCGAATACAAGGCACTTTCTGCCAATACCCGTGCGGGGGTCGGCGCCAATAAAGTGCAGGTGCCATTTTTTATAAACGGATAGGCTTCAAGCTGCTGCCACGCCAGTCCATTTTTAAACGCTGCTAGCGGATGGTCAGATAAACACACCACACCTAATGGATCTGAAATTAAAGGCGTAAAATCAATACGGCAATCGTTAATATGCAAGCAGTTCCCCAGTGCAAGGTCAACCTCGCCAGCTAGCAACCGCAGCTCAACACCAGCCGCATTATCATCAATTAACGACACTTCCACCTGTGGGTGACATGCCGTAAAAGCCGCTAATACTTTCGGGATCAACTTAGCCGCAACGGAAGGAACACTGCCAATACGCACTTGTCCTAATTGCCCAACCGCTGCCGCACTCAGATCACACGTCAAACTCTGATAATGATTTAAGAACTGCCGGATCTTGGGCAAACATATTTCGCCAAACGGGGTGAGCTTCACTTTATGCCCGGCTTCAAACAAGGTCTGCCCCAGAATTTTCTCGAGCTCTTTCACTGCCGTCGATAAGGCAGCTTGGGATCGGTTTGCCTTGCTGGATGCAGCACGAAATCCCCCTTCATCCACTACCAGTACAAAATATTTTAACTGCTGCAGCTTAATATCCATTTATCACGCATCCTTTTTTTACTCGTTTGTGAGCAAGCGAACTTCAATCCCCCTCTATTGATAAATAAAACTTATCAATTGTCAAAAATAAAGCGTTAGATTTATCACTATTTTTTGTGCATGATTTAACCACACCGAAACATATACGCAACATAACGGAATAATCTATGCCAGCCCAACTAGCCAAAACACCTGTAAAAACAGAGCTCTTCGCATCTAAAGCACCCTTAGAGTGGGCTGTCGTGAATAACGGCACATTGTATACAGCGCAAATCCCAATTGATCAGCAAGGTGTCGTTGTTGAAGGTGGTATCGAGGCGCAAACACGCCAAACCATGAATAACCTGGTTCATACCCTTGAATGCGCAGGCGTTTCTACCGATGCGGTATTACAAGTACTGATCTATGTTACCGACCGCAGCTATCTTGCGACCGTCAACCAAGTCTACGCAGAATACTTCAACGCCCCTTTCCCTAACCGTGCAGCCGTTGTTGTAGCAGGTTTAGCGCGTGAAGAAATGCTGGTTGAGCTCGTGGTTTACGCTGCCGTTGAATCATAAACAGCGCTCGAAGCATTAACGCCGAAGCATCAGTTTAAAAATATTCAAAGATTACGCAAAACGTAAAGAATCGCCCTAATTAAATTACGCCACATAACAAGGATTTCTCATGACATTTGAAGCTGAAAAAGCCCTCTACATTGCTGGTGAATGGCAATCAGGTATCTCTACTGTAGCCAACATCAACCCTTCAGATATCTCTCAGCAATTAGGTAATTTTGCACAAGCAAGCCAACAGCAAGTGCAGCAAGCGATTGATGCGGCTAAAACAGCGCAGCCTGAATGGGAAAAAACCCCGTTAGAGCACAAGCAAAAAGTACTGCAAGCAATCGGTGATGAGCTTATTGCCCGTTGTGATGAATTAGGCACCTTGCTCTCAAGCGAAGAGGGCAAACCGTTTGCCGAAGGCCGTGGTGAAATATTCCGTGCAGGTCAATTCTTCCAGTACTATGCGGCTGAAGTACTGCGCCAAATGGGCGATCTCGCCCAATCGACTCGCCCAGGGGTATCGGTAGAAGTGAGCCGCGAAGCCGTCGGCGTTGTCGCGATTATCTCTCCGTGGAATTTTCCAACCGCAACGGCGGCATGGAAAATTGCCCCCGCGCTGGCCTTTGGTAACAGTGTTATCTGGAAGCCTGCCAACCTTACCCCTGCCAGTGCCGTGGCATTAACAGAAATCATTCATCGTCAAGGCTTGCCTGCCGGTACTTTCAACTTGGTACTCGGCAGCGGCTCTGAAGTCGGTAACACCCTGATTAATTCAGACCAAATCAATGCCGTTAGCTTCACAGGCTCTGTCGATACTGGTCGAAAAGTCGCAACAGCCACCGCCCCTAATTTTGTTCGTTGTCAGCTAGAAATGGGCAGTAAAAACGCCTTGGTCATCGCTGATGATGCCGATATTCACACTGCCGTTGAAGCCACCATTATGGGCTCGTTCTCGGGTGCAGGCCAGAAATGTACCGCCTCTTCGCGATTGGTCGTACTCGATAGCATTCACGATGCATACGTTGATGCCCTAATCAAACGCATGAGCACATTAAAGATTGGTCACGCGCTACAAGATGGTGTGTTCATGGGGCCAGTTGTAGATGACAAGCAACTCGCATCAAACATGTCGTGGATAGATAAAGCCCGTGGGCATGGTGCTGAATTAGCCTTTGGTGGTGAGCAGCTTAATTTAGAGCATGAAGGTTACTACATGTCGCCGACCTTGTTCTTGAATACGAAAAACGACTGGGATGTAAACCAGGAAGAAGTCTTCGCACCAATGGCAAGTGTTATTCGCGTCAACGATCTCGATGAGGCAATTGCAACAGTCAACGATACACGTTTTGGCTTAACAGGCGGCATCATCACCCAAAGCTTACGCACCAGCGCATTGTTCAAGCAACAAGCACAAACAGGCTGTGTCATGGTGAACCTACCAACAGCAGGAACGGATTATCACGTGCCGTTTGGTGGCCGCAAGCAATCGAGCTTTGGCCCTCGTGAACAAGGTCAGTACGCAAAAGAGTTCTACACCATTGTGAAAACCGCTTACCAGCGCCCTTACTAAGGAACGTCTATGTATCAGGATCGTATCATTATTGATGGTTTGCAGTATTGCAATTGGGACCGCGCGTATTTTGAAACACTGAAAGCAAGCGGCATTACCGCAGTTCATGCCACCGTGGTTTACCACGAAACGGCACGCGAAACCCTAACACGCTTTGCACAATGGAATCTTCGCTTTGAGCACAACAGTGATCTCATTATGCCGATAATGAGCATGGAAGATGTCACCACAGCCAAAGCAACTGGCCGTGTCGGTATCTTCCTGGGTGCGCAAAACTGCTCACCGATTGATGATGAGATCGGTCTAATCAGTGTAATGCGCCAACAAGGGTTACTGATCATGCAGCTGACTTATAACAACCAAAGTCTATTAGCGACAGGCTGTTATGAGCAGGAAGACTCCGGTGTCACGCGTTTTGGTAAACAAGCCATTGCCGAGATGAATCGAGTGGGAATGATTGTGGATATGTCTCACAGTGCTGAGCGCTCAACGCTAGAAGCTATCGACATATCTTCTCGCCCGATTTGTATCAGCCATGCAAACCCGAATTTTGCGCACCCAGCGTTACGAAATAAGTCGAATGAGGTCATTAAATCATTAGCCAATCGCGGCGGTTTGATTGGATTTAGTTTGTATCCGTTCCACTTGCCCAATAGCAGCCAATGTACCTTAGAAGCATTCTGCCAAATGGTGGCAGATAGCGCCGAGCTAGTTGGCGTTGAGCACCTCGCCATTGGCAGTGATTTGTGCCTGAACCAACCACAGGAAGTGCTGGAGTGGATGCGAAATGGTCGTTGGTCGAAAGCCATGGACTACGGTGAGGGTTCGTCAAGTAATTCAGGCTGGCCTGATGCACTTCCGTGGTTTTGTGACAGCAAAGGAATGGAAAACATTTACCACGGCTTGATAAGGCAAGGTTTCAGCGAAACTGAAAGCAGCCAAGTCATGGGAGGAAACTGGTTCAACTTCTTACAGGATGGCTTAACACCAGTCAGCTAAACTCAATCATGGCCTGCGCATAATAATTACCTTAAGCGGGCCGATAGCAAACATTTTGTCCAAGCAATACCAATAACGACGCCTGGAGATACACAATGTCCGACTTCACCAATGCTGTAAAAGCTGAACATATTCCAACACCACAATCGACAGCCGAAAAACTCGGGCTCGATAACCCCGCCTTATGGATGAGCGGTGGGTTTATTGCCCTTTTTGTCATGCTTGCATTGTACGACAATGCTTTACTCTCAGATTTAGTCAATACTGGCTTTTCTTGGTCGGTGACAATTTTTGGTCCTTATTGGCAAGTATTATTATTACTTACTTTTTTGATCAGCCTCGTTTTAGCCGTAGGCCATACCGGACACGTTCGCTTAGGCGCGCTTGATAAGCCTGAAATAGACGGTTTCCGTTGGATGGCTATCATCCTATGTACCCTGCTTGCAGGAGGCGGGGTATTTTGGGCTGCCGCCGAGCCTATCGCTCACTATATGAGCCCGCCACCATTGTTCGGGGCACAAGAAAGCCCTCAACAAAATGCAATTAATGCCTTATCACAATCATTTATGCACTGGGGATTCCTCGCATGGGCTATTCTTGGCAGCTTAACTTCAATTGTATTAATGCATCTGCACTACGATAAAGGATTACCACTGCAGCCGCGTACTTTGCTCTACCCCATTCTTGGTAAACGCGCATTAACAGGCTTAACCGGTGCAATGATTGATGCTTGTTGCATTATTGCTGTCGCCGCGGGAACAATCGGCCCAATCGGGTTCCTAGGGCTACAAATCAGCTTTGCATTAAATGCGTTATTTGATATTCCTGACGGCTTTACCACCCAATTTATCGTGATCCTTTGTGCGATTGCTATTTATACCTTATCAGCCTTAAGCGGCCTGAATCGCGGGATTCAAATTCTGAGTCGCTATAACATCATTTTAGCGGTTGGTTTAATGGCCTACATCATGATTGTTGGCCCTACAAATTTCATTGTAAATAGCTACATTCAAGGTGTCGGCAGCATGATCGACAACTTCATTCCGATGGCAACCTACCGCGGTGATGAAGGTTGGCTAAGCTGGTGGACAGTATTCTTCTGGGGCTGGTTCATAGGTTATGGCCCTATGATGGCGATCTTTATTGCCCGTATTTCGCGTGGCCGTACTATCCGTCAATTAGTGATGGCGGTGAGTATCATCGCACCGATTATTACTTGCTTCTGGTTTACTGTCGTCGGCGGTTCCGGCGTTGCATTTGAAATGGCTGATCCAGGTTCCGTCAGTAAAGCTTTCGAAGGTTTCAACCTTCCTGCCGCCCTACTCGCCATTACTCAACAGCTGCCGTTTCCACTCATTGTCTCGATTCTATTTCTTATTCTGACAACGATCTTCATTGTCACAACCGGCGACTCAATGACCTACACCATTAGTGTGGTGGTCAGTGGCGACACCGAGCCAAATGCTGCTATTCGTATCTTTTGGGGAGTAATGATGGGAGTAACAGCAATCATCCTAATCTCCTTAGGTTCAGGGGGTGTCTCGGCGTTGCAGTCTTTTATCGTCATCACTGCAGTCCCCGTTTCTCTTATCTTGTTGCCATCACTGTGGAATGCCCCAAAAATGGCAAGGGAAATGGCAAAGGAACAAGGTTTATAACGCGCAACTTATCTACTTAGGTCGGGCAGTGAACCTTGCTGCCTTTATCAATAATGAGTGACTAAAACTCAAAGAATAGAATCATGGTGAGCAATATGGATGCACATCGTTGTACTGGAACCCAATCACAATTACGCCACCCAGATACGGTAATGGCACCAGAGCGATTGGGAGCAATGCATCAAAGTCGTATCAGTTTTGTACGTAGCTTGATCCGTCGTATGGCTAATCAGAAGTGGGCAGTATCTCTAGCTCAGTGGGATATTTCCGAACAAGGGTTTGGGGTGGCGGTATACCGCTTAGAGACGCCAAACCATCACTACCACTTGGTGGTCTTTTCTGATGCGATTGCCGATGAAGAACGTAACGACCGCGTGATCGCTGAAAAGTGGGATGTAACGTTTGCACTGGTACAAGGTGATATTGATAAAGCATTTTTAAACCAGTTACAAAACAATGTGCCACTCCAAGAAGCGGGCCGTAATTCAAGCCAAGTGTTGGTGCTTGCTCGTGCCAATAAAAGTGTGCGGGTCTTTGAACATTTAGTCACCTCACTGGCTGAAGGGCAACAACCTGACTCACAAGTCTTAGCAGATGTTGGCTATATCTTACGTACTACTGCGGTGTATGGTAACGGTAAATTTGGCATTGCAGATTTTGAAATTTTAGATGAGAACCCAGACTTCAATCTCTCTTTCAGTGCTCAAATGTGTGCAGTCTATATGTTGCGCCAATTCAGTCTTGATTGGGTGCATTTCTTAGCTAAACAACAAGGTGGCACTAAAGCCACTCTGCTGGCTCGTCCATTGCAGCGTTATTTAGGGGTAGGAAATGCAACAGGACTAGGGATGGCACCCTACCTAATTCGTCATCCGCGTATTGTCGACCAATGGTTGTCAGAACGCGAAAAAGCCCTTGCAGCAGTATCAGTATGCACCATTACACCAGCTGCCAGTCAGGCTATTTATCCGTTATTAGACCGCGCCATTGCGCACCTTACGCAAGTTGTCACCATTAACGAACATCAACAAAAGTTGAACGCTGAAGCGATCAGTGACATTCACAACATCATGGCTAAAATCAATGCAGCTCAACAAAAACAGTGGCAATGGAAACAGCTAATTGAAGATAACCAGCAATACTGTAACGAAGCCCAAGAAATAACGATTTCGTGCATCATGGAGCAGTATCCAGAATTAGTTGATAGCCACGAAAACAGCATGAATGCCGATGAAACACTAGCATTAGCACCCGGAATCACCGTTCAAAAACTGACAGAAGTATTGAAAGAGCGCTACCGCTGGGCACTGGATATCGACTTTTCTTCTGCCGAGAACAGCTATTGGTTTTGGTATCGCTCTGAAGACAAAGAAGAACCTAGAATGGGGATTCGTGGTGAAGAACCTGGTGATGATCGTGAGTTAGCTCTCGATATCGCGCGTCAGGTTTATCGCTTGAATGCTGCCTTAGCTACCGTAGAGCCATCTCAAACCTTGGCTGAGTTTCTGCTACATCAACCACAATATCGTTCTATTGCACGTCGCGCATGGACTCTCGGGCATTGCCCAATGGGTGATATTCAAATGAATGTCTTAAACCAACATGCCTTACCAATGCACCTATTACGTTGCAAGTTAGCCATGTTTGGCGCCACAAAGTTTGACCCTCGCTCAGATCGATGGGTGCGAGTCACCTTCTTCCAAGGGGCTCCTTTAACTGACGAAATTCACGACCAAGAGTGGTTATTTCCACTATTACCCACAAACACTGAATCAACACCGGAGGCACAAGCATGATGCAAGTATCACACAACGAATTGGTCGTACTCAGTGCCAAAGCCTTCGATGGATTGCACCGACATTGTGGTGAATCAGACATGATCGCCAATATGGTGGCTGATTTAGAAATGGCCGGATTAAATGGTGTCCAACATTTTGTGAATGCCCTCGCCTTCATGAAAAATGAAAACGATGGTCCTGTACAGGTCGATGCTTTTGCAGGCTCACAGCTAACGGCGAATCTACACGGTTGCAGTATCTTATGCCACTTACCGACCTTGTTGGATTACACCATTGAAAAGTTGGTCAACCAACCCACAATTACCTTACACATTGAGCAATGCCATAATCGCTGGCTAGCCTTTGGTGAACTAGTAAAACTGGCGGGTAAAGGCTTATCGGTACAAGCGCAGTGGTATAATGGCAGTGCTCCTAAACATGTCGTGTATGTATTGAATGCGGGATGCATCTTGCCTGATATTTACCTCTCCACGGCTGAATCAACAATGAATACGCATTCTTTGACGATAGAAATCAGCAAAACACCTATTCCACAACCGACAGTAACAGAGCACCATCAGCACATTTCATCTGCCAGCCTTGCTGCTGCAAAACAGCATGCTTGGCAACATGGTGTGACGGTCAATAAATCTGACTGGCTCAAGATCAAGCAAACGGCGGGGGGAATATTAGTTGAATCCAGTGATGCGTCACGTTTAGGTGCTGGTGAATCTCTGCCCTACGTATAACGCCGCACTACTGTCGATTTAAAAGCCTAACGAGTACAAAAAAACCAGCCTTCCAGCAAGCAAGAGTAATCGTTTGCTGGTTTTTTATTACCGAGAAGCTGGGCACTGACACACTCTTAACATGCCATACCTTGTCACCAACGGAATCCTCCGTAGAATACAGTGCATAGTTTATGGCAACCAAGAGATACCAACGGATGAGCAACTCTATCAATCAGATGATTGCCAGCGAACTGAATGTTCGCCTTGAGCAAGTTACAGCCGCAGTCACTCTGCTAGATGACGGTAATACGGTTCCTTTTATTTCGCGTTACCGTAAAGAAGTCACTAACGGGCTGGATGATACTCAGCTACGTAACCTAGAATCCCGCCTAGGGTACTTGCGTGAATTGGATGATCGCCGCAAGACCATCCTTAAAGCAATTACCGAGCAAGGAAAACTAACCCCACAATTGGAAGCTGAAATTAACTCGGCTGACAGTAAAACACGCTTAGAAGATCTGTACCTGCCTTATAAACAAAAGCGTCGCACCAAAGGACAGATCGCGATAGAAGCCGGCTTAGAATCGCTTGCCGATACATTGTGGCAGCAACCAACTAACGATCCAGAAGCAACAGCAGCTCAATATATCAATGCAGACAAAAACATTGCTGACACCAAAGCGGCACTTGATGGCGCTCGCGCTATCTTGATGGAACGCTTTGCCGAAGATGCCGCACTACTGCATAAAATCCGCAGTCAACTTCAAACCAATGCCGAATTTACCTCTTGCGTGGTGGCAGGCAAAGAACAAGAAGGCGCGAAGTTTAAAGATTATTTCGAGCATAATGAACGGCTCAAAAATGTACCGTCGCATCGTGCGCTCGCCATGTTCCGTGGTCGTAATGAAGGCTTCTTGCAACTGTCATTAAATGCGGACCCTAATCAAGAAGAAGGCGTACGCGGCTCTTACTGTGAAATCATTATTGCTGATCATTATGGCGTCAAAATCGGCACACAACCTGCCGATGCATGGCGTAAGCAAGTCATTAGCTGGGCATGGCGCATTAAAATATTAATGCACATGGAAACCGAACTAATGAGTGCATTGCGTGAAAAAGCCGAAGATGGTGCTATGCAGGTATTTGCTGACAACCTGAGTGATTTACTGATGGCGGCACCAGCAGGCCCGCGTACCACATTGGCACTCGACCCAGGTTTACGTACTGGCTGTAAAGTCGCAGTGATTGATACCACGGGTAAATTAGTCGATATCGCCACCATTTACCCGCATCAGCCACAGCGTCAAGTGGCCCAATCTGAAGCCGCGGTTTTAGCATTATTAAACAAACACCAAGTCAACTTAATTGCTATCGGTAACGGAACTGCTTCACGTGAAACAGATGCCTTTGTTGCCAAGATCTTAAAAGACAACAACCTCAAAATTCAAAGCGTGATGGTCAGCGAAGCAGGTGCATCGGTTTACTCGGCTTCTGAACTTGCAGCTAATGAATTCCCCGATCTGGATGTAACGATCCGTGGCGCCGTCTCAATTGGTCGCCGCCTACAAGATCCATTGGCAGAACTGGTGAAAATTGACCCTAAAGCCATTGGTGTCGGTCAATATCAACATGATGTAAGCCAAAGCATGTTGGCTAAACGTCTTGATGCTGTCGTGGAAGACTGTGTAAACGGCGTAGGGGTGGATGTAAATACCGCATCAGCAGCCCTACTCACACGAGTAGCTGGCTTAACCAAAACCATGGCGCAGAATGTGGTTGACTATCGTGATGAGCACGGCCGCTTCGAAAGCCGTACTACCTTGAAAAAAGTCGCACGTTTAGGGCCAAAAGCTTTTGAACAATGTGCGGGGTTCTTACGGATCATGAACGGTAAAAACCCACTCGATAGCTCGGCGGTTCACCCAGAATCGTATGCTGTAGTAAAAACCATTGCCGCGAATAACAGCAAAGCAATGGATGCCATCATTGGTAACACAGAGTTTTTACGTAGCCTAAATGCTGCTGACTATACTGATGAAAAGTTTGGCCTACCAACGGTTACCGATATTATCAGCGAGCTTGATAAGCCCGGTCGCGATCCCCGTCCTGAATTCAAAACCGCCACGTTTGCTGAAGGGGTTAACGAAGTCAAAGACTTAATACCAGGCATGATTTTGGAAGGTGTTATCACCAACGTGACTAACTTTGGTGCCTTCGTTGATGTCGGTGTTCACCAAGATGGTTTGGTACATATTTCAGCCCTATCAGATAAATTCATTTCTGACCCACGTGAAATAGTTAAAGCCGGTGATGTGGTGAAAGTCAAAGTGATGGAAGTGGACTTGCAACGTAAACGTATTGCCATGTCGATGCGCATGAGTGATGAGCCGGGGCAAGAAAAACCCGCTCGTAAGCCACAACAAAACCAAGCACGCAGTACTGCAAACCATAATACACAGAGTAATAACCGCGGTAACAGTAATAACCCAAAGAGTAACCAAGGAAATAACTCAGCAGGCGGCGCTATGGGTGGCGCGTTTGCCGCAGCATTTGCCAAAGCGAAGAAGTAAACCCGTTTAATAAAAAGAGAGTCAGTATGAAAATACTGGCTTTTTTTATTGGGTAATCAAGATGCAGCGGCTTACAGCACCACTAAATATTCAGTGGGCGGATTAGGCACCGTCGCTTGTGCATAACGGTGAGCCACGACCCCTTTTGTCCGTTCGTTATTACTGATTTGCTCAAGCTGATCCAGTATTTCTCGCGGCAGTTTAATGTGCATTGCATAACCGAGTTCGGTCACTGGCGCCATGTAGCTATCGGCAGATAGGGCTTTTACTAACAGTTCAAATTCATCTTGATAGCCGTACTGTTTTTCAATGGTCTCAGGCAGCTCACTGTAATCTGGGTGCTCACTCGGATCCCATGCTGGCTTTTTAAACTGTTTTTCTTCGCTGCTTAACGGCTTTTCACGAGAAGACTCTGCCGCTTGAGTAGGAGGAACAATTTTTTCACGCACACGGTTATCCCGCGCAGCCTGTTCGGTTGGCGGATTAACAGAGGGAGCAACAATCGGCGCTCCAGCATTGGCTGGCGAAAAAATCATACTGTGGTATTACCATATCCTTATAAAACGCGATCGCTATATATCAAGATCATGAGTATATACCTAAGCGAACGGTTTAGGCGATGGCAAGTAATACCGTTGCTACAGTTCCTATCGCCGAAAGTACTTGTCCCGCAGTATAAAAATCATCGGAGTTGGTTTTAACTTCATCAGGATGATCCATCCCCAATGCACCATAAGCAAAAGATTCTGCGACACTGCTGTCTTCTTCTACCGTGCCATCTGCATTTTTTTTAGCTTGTGTCTGTGTATCCGCTTCAGCGGCCAACTTACGTTTTGCATCATCAGAGATACTCACTGTTGTACCCGCAGCTTTACTCACACTGGCATTATCAGCCTGTGATTTTTCGGCATCCGTTTTTACCCCCCCCGCAGTTGAGGTTTGTAATGTTGCCGGAGAATACGTGGAACTATTCCCTACACTTCCTATTGTCATATGGCCTCTCGTAAATAGAGTAACTCCATTAAAATCCCTATCGGCAAAACAATCAAAAAGTTTAACTTTTAATCACCAATTCCCTATACACACGACATAACCAGCCTTATTTGATGAAATCTTTCAACGTTTGCACGAATTCCTCTGGGTGAGAAATAAAGGGTGCATGCGACGCGGCGGCAAAGATCTGCCGACAAGACAGAGGCGCTAATTGGTCCATATCTTTTGCCACTTTAGCGGGAACCAAACCATCTAACCGCCCATATAAGCGTAACCATGGTTGGGTTATACCACCTAACTGTGCGCGTAAATCAACATCAGCCAGTAACCTGAGTCCTGTTGATAAAGCTTCAGGATTAGGCTGTGGCCGTGATAACACCGCTTTCTTTAGCAATTTGATATCTTGCCTTGCTGTGGGGCTGCCCATTGCTTGTAGCGCTAGAAATCGCTCGACGGTCAATTGAAAGTCGTTACCTAATTGATGTCGAAAATCATCTAAGACCTGAGGCTGAATGCCTCGCCATGTACCTTCAGCTGCAAACCGTGGTGAGCTTGCTACTGTAACTAAACGAGTAACACGCTCTGGTGCCAGTAAAGCCGCTTGTGTTGCCACTAAACCGCCTAATGACCAACCTAACCACGTTGCAGACATTGGTGATTTATCAAGCAACAGTTGTGCCATTTCTTCAATACTATCGGCAGAGATATCATGACTGTGACCGTAACCCGGCATATCAACCCAGTGCACGCGATAAAAAGGAGTCAGTAATGGCAATAATTGCTGCCACACCGCACCATTCATTCCCCAACCATGAATGAGAACCAGATCCGAACCTTGCCCTTCAGTTTGCCAATATAGTGCCGTTGTCATTTACACTTCCTTTTTAAAATCACATTGTCGAAAACATTTACCTTATAAGGATGGCAAGGATGTTATCCATTTCATCGCTAAGATCAATGGTTCTACAATTCAATCAACGTCGATGGAGCCACCCACAATGCCAGCTATGCCAATTACCACTGCCGTACAATGAGTCGATATGGTGCCGGCATTGCATCGCCCATTTCCCTCAACCACCTCACTGCGCAAGGTGTGGCACCACTACCGTCAACCCAGTTGAACAATGCGGACAGTGTTTACGTTCGCCTCCGCCGTGGCATCGTCTCTATCGATTAGGTGAGTACGATTTCCCGCTCAAACAGATTATCCATCAACTTAAATTCAACGGTAAGTTTTGGTTAGCCAAACCGCTGGCGGATCAATTCGTATTATCTCTCGACCAGCCAGCCCCTTTAATTTTACCCGTGCCGTTACATGCAACACGGCGCTTTAATCGTGGTTTCAATCAAAGTGCACATTTAGCGTGGGCAATCGCCGAGGCAACAAATAGCCAATGTATCGCGAATGGCTTCAAACGCCAGCGTTATACCAAGGTGCAAAAAAAACTGACTAAAAACGAACGGAAGAAAAATGTTCACCAAGCCTTTATACTTAAGATAAAGTCGTTACCCAAGCATGTCGCGATTGTCGATGATGTTGTGACAACGGGTAGCACTGTTGCCGAACTCACCCGTTTGCTACTGAATAACGGTGTTGAACGGGTTGATGTCTACTGTATTTGCTATACACCCTCAATCGAATGATCGTGAAAGTCATCGATATTAATCACGAAATTAGTGACGAAAACATGGTTGCGAAGATTAAGGGGTGATAGAAAGTGCGTCTAAGAGTAGAATAGATTAAATCTTACTAAATAGGTCAGGTATTACGTCGTGTCTATGATCACTATTACTGAAAGCGCTCAGCAGCACTTCGGCAAGCTTCTTGCCCAGCAGCCTGAGGGTACAAACATTCGTGTCTTCGTGGTAAATCCAGGTACTCAAAATGCTGAGTGTGGTGTGTCTTATTGTCCACCAGAAGCGGTTGAAGCGAGCGATACTAAAATCGAGTTAGCGCTATTTGATGCTTACCTTGATGAACTAAGTCTTCCTTTCTTGGATGATGCTGAAATCGATTTTGTTACCGACAAAATGGGCTCACAGCTAACCCTTAAAGCGCCTAACGCTAAAGTACGTAAAGTGTCTGACGACGCAACGCTAATGGAGCGCGTTGATTACGCAATCCAGACTCAAGTTAACCCACAGTTAGCGGGTCACGGCGGTAATGTATCTCTAGCTGAAATCACTGAAGACGGCATTGCAATCCTCCAGTTTGGTGGTGGTTGTAACGGTTGTTCAATGGTTGATGTGACGTTGAAAGAAGGTATCGAGAAAGAACTTCTTGCTCAGTTCGCAGGTGAACTGACAGGTGTTCGTGATATCACTGAACACGCACGTGGCGAGCACTCGTACTACTAAGTTAAGCTTCCTTCAACTTAGTCGCGAGAGAATAACGACAAAAAGTCCTTATTCCAGCTACAAAAAAAGCCGCATTGCGGCTTTTTTTATTCTTCGTTAGATTAAGGTGATGGTGACACTACGGCGTCCCCAATTCTTGGCTGCTTGAATATCTTTACCCATATAGATATCAATTTTACGCGTCCAGCGCTTATTCATTTTATCCATAACGGTATATTCACCCGGCAAGCCTGAAATCTTCACTTTAGCGCCGTGAGTCAGCCCCATACCTAGAAGATCACGCGATACTGCAATCACCTTCATTCCTGGTTTTAATCTATCGCCCCAAGCCGCAATGGATGGATTAGCGTTGGTTTGTGCTCTTACTGAGTTATATGCCGTCGCTGTTACTTTAAGGTTCTTTACACTACTTGCCAGTGCATTTGTTCCCCAGCCTAATGACATTACCGCCAGTAAAAACACCCAAATCGTTCGTTTCATTGATATCACCTGTTTAACAATTGTGCACATTTTAAACAGATCAATAACTAAATGAATAGCATTTTTTGTCGTAAAAAGAATCAATATCAGTTGAATATTTCTAACTAATTGTTTGCACTCGCCGGAGACAGAAAAATATTTTTTTGCCATTGGTAAGAAAATATTACAGCCAACCCAATTCCACGCATTGCCATAAATCCTAACATAGCTGCCCACAAGGCATGATTGCCGTAGCTATTAAGCACCCACCAAATGGTAAAGAAAAAGCACATCGCAACAAACATACTGTTGCGCATTTCTTTGCCGCGCGTTGCGCCTATAAAAATACCATCCAGTAGAAAACACCACATCGCAACTAAAGGGAATGCTGCTAACCAAGGTAAATAACGCATCGCTTCTTGCTGAACGGTTGGAATATTAGAAATCAGCCCGATAATCTCTCGACCAAAAACACTGAATGTGACGGTTAACACCAGGGAAATTATTACACTCCAAAATGTTGTTCCCACTAAATAGCGGCTAAGTTCATCACGGTTTTTCGCCCCAATGGCTTTGCCGACCAATGCTTCCATCGCATAGGCAAAACCATCCATTGCGTAAGAGACCAACATCAAAAAACTCATTAATACGGCATTCGCCGCCACCACGTTGTCGCCTAACGTCGCCCCTTGAAAAGTCATAAACACAAAGGTCAGCTGGAGACATAAACTGCGTAAAAAGATATCGCGGTTTAGTTTTAATAAACGCCCCATACCATGACGAACACTGCCTAATTTTTCACGTATGGCAGGTAACGAATGGGCAATCCACTGACGAGAAACAAACCATAAACCCAGGAACATACCACTGTAATCGGCAATAACAGAAGCGACAGCGGCCCCTTGCACTTTCCAACCAAAACCAAGCACAAACAAAACATCTAGGCCGATATTAACTAGGTTCGTCACTATCAATAACCACATGGGTGATTTGGCGTTTTGAGTCCCGAGCAACCACCCCATAATCACAAAGTTAGCCAAAGCAGCTGGCGCACCCCAAATACGGATTGAAAAATACTGCTCTGCATACATTTTCACTTCTGCACTGGCAGTGCTGAAATGGAAAATTAAGGTGGCCACTGGCTGATGAAACACAATAAGTAACAATGCCAACAACCAAGCTAATGCCATTCCCTGCACAAATGTACCGGCTTGTGCTTCTTTATCATGGGCACCGTACGCTTGCGCACAAATACCCGTTGTTGCCATCCGTAAAAAGCCAAGCAACCAAAACGTCATGTTAATCATGGTGCCGCCCACAGCAACACCCCCTAAATACCAAGCATGATCGAGATGACCAATCACAGCAGCATCAACTAGCCCAAGTAAAGGCACGGTAATGTTGGACAGCACCATAGGAATGGCTAACGCAAAAACTTGGAAATGGAGTGATTTGTCTCTTAATGCTGCTAGCACTGTGAACCTCAAACGGATAACGGTAGGGACTTGCTTAAAATAGCAGCACAGTGTAGCGAGTTGCTGCCAATGACAACAGCCATCAGCAGCAGATAAATCAGAAATGTATCAATAGAAGCAGAGGTTGGAATAATTTAGAGATAATCAGAACATCAAAGATGTTATCCAATGATCGCCCAGTAAGAACACGAACAGGGCTAACAAATGCCAAATTGAATACTTAAAGGTGGCCCAGGCATGCCCCTTTGAATCCGCAAACTTCAGCTTCAATGCATAGCCGATAAACCCCAGATTCAATAAGCTACTCCCCACTAAATAGACGCCACCGCTCATTCCCGTTAGCCAAGGTAATAGACCAACGATAAACAACATAACGGTGTATAACAGCACCATGGTTTTCGTAAATTCAATGCCATGGGTAACAGGTAACATAGGAATACCCGCTTTGGCATAGTCATCACGACGATGGATAGCAAGTGCCCAAAAATGAGGTGGCGTCCAAGTAAAAACTAACATGACCAATAACAATGCGTGAGGATCTAACTGCCCAGTTACCGCTGTCCAACCGAGCAATGGTGGCGCAGCACCAGCAATACCGCCGATGACAATATTTTGCGGTGTCGCATGCTTTAACCACACGGTATAAACCACCGCATACCCCACTAAGCTGGCCATGGTTAACCAAGCCGTTAGTGCATTCAATTCAAGTAAAATAACAAAACCCATTACCATTAACGTAGAAGCAAACACGACGGCTTTCCACGTTTCAATGCGCCCTTTTGCTAATGGTCGGTTATAGGTTCGCGCCATCTGAGTATCAAAGCGGCGATCTAAAACATGATTAAAAACGGCCGCAGCCGCCGATTGAAAACCAATACCGATTAAACCCAAGATAACCGCTTTTGCCGGGGGAATACCTGGCACCGCTAAACACATACCAACCAGTGCGGTCAGCAACAACATGGCCACCACTTTGGGCTTCGTCATCGTGAGATAATCGCGCCATACACTTGGTTTGGAAGCGCTTCTTGTTTTCGCTGTTTCAGCTACCGTTGATGTTCGCGGTGCATTACCCAATACTTGTGATTTAGCCATGATTTCTGCCCTCCCGTGCAAATAGATGCGATCCTTGCAGAGTTTGTTGCCCGCAATAGATACGATAATTGGTTGCAACAATACTTAATAATAAAACGACACCCATTACGTTATGCCCCACAGCCACCAACAAAGGTAAGCTCGCCACAATATTCGTAATCCCTAAACTCACTTGCACAATTAATGCTGCAGTGAGGATAAATCCATATTTTCGCAACCCAGCGGTACGTAGCAAAAAACCAATCAATAGTATTAATATTGCCGTGGTCACCATCGCTCCGATTCGATGAGCAACATGAATCGATACACGTTGATAATAGTTAAGTACCCCGTATTGATAGCTATCATGAACAGGCTGAATCGGTTCAAATGCCGTTGGGTCAAAATTACCCTGCCAATCGCCTTCGCACACAGGTAATTGAGTACATGCCACTGCGGCATAATTCGCAGCTGTCCACCCGCCCAGCGCAATTTGCCCCATCACCACAAATAACGCACCCAGTGCGAATGCTTTTAAATAACTTGAGGATGACCGCGGTGAATGCAACATTGAAGAAAAAATAGCGGTAGATTTACGCTCTTGTTGCCGGACTCTCAGTACCAATAGCAATAATAAAGAAGCAGTGGTAAAGCCGCCTAATAAATGCCCCATCACCACAATGGGCATCAGTGCCATGGTGACCGTCCACATACCGAGCAAGGCCTGAAAAATAACAGTCACTAACAATAAGGCAGGCAATAATTTGGGGGCGTATTTGCGTCGCCAAGCCAGCACATTAATCAGTAGAATTAAGATGCCTAAACTACCTGCAAAGTAACGGTGCACCATTTCATTCCATGCTTTTTCAACCTCTAGCGGTGCAGTGGGGAAAAGTTGTTGTGCGACCAACTGCTGCTCTGTGCTTTGGGGTACCGAAATAAAGCCGTAACAGCCAGGCCAGTCTGGACAGCCTAAGCCCGCTTCAGTCAAACGGGTATAAGCGCCTAAGGCGATAACACAAAGAGAAAGAAGAAATGTAAAATAGATAAGAGATTTAAAGCTAAATAATCGCATCGGCTCCATTCCTTGTGCCTATCAAATCGATGTATTTTGAAATCTACATACTGGGATTTAACCGATTCTCGAGAGTTTTAATAGCCGTTTAAGATCACGTAAAACATCTTTTCCCTGCGCTAAAATCTCTGCCTGTCCTGTCACTAAAGGATACGCCATCATGACGTTACCCAATGGATCGGCGATATAAATCGCATTCATACCAAATTCCAGTGTTTTTATTTGTGAAACAACCTGCTGAGGAATGGCGATGAGTTCCAACCCATTCATTTGCTCTTCATTAATTATTTGTCCATCAACAATTTTACCATCACGTTGCAAACCATCAGTAATCAACACCACACTGTTTACGCGATCTTGATAAGCCCCTATCGCTTGTGGCACTTGGCGTAAATTAAATAATGCGCCCTCACATTGCTCATCACACGATTCAGGTAACAAATACACCAATTGCCACGTTTCTGGCTCGCTTAACCATTCTGCGGTGAGTGGCGACGCTAATAGCTGCCCGCGATTCGTCACACCACCTTGATACCAATTTAAGTCTAGTACGGTTTTTGCCAATAAAAACGGCAAGACAAAGACACCGAGTAATAACAGCAACATCCTATTTTTTTTCATTGAACATTCCTTTATGACGGTATCTCGATAATGTCATTCCTGACGGTGGCCCGTGCTTGATGGCTTTAACCACCAAAATGCTAAACCTGAAACAGCAATAGCTAACAAAAACCATTGCAATGCATAGGCGTAATGTTTTTGTGGCCCCATTACCACGGGGGTCCATGTTTGCTGTAAAGCGACAGGGCTGTCAGGCTCAATTTGTAATATCCACGGCTGAAGTGGCAGATTCATAACCGTTGATAACTCATCCATATGTATATTTTGAACCCTTAACGGCCAATCAGAATCCAGTGACTCAGCGGACAGCTCAATAAGCTGTGACGGCTTTGCAATAATGCCTGTAATTTTAAGCTCGCCATGGTGTTCAGGCAGTACTGGTAATTGCTCACGATATTGCGGCGCTGCAATCCAACCGAGGTTAACTAAAAACCATCCATCATCCACCGCAAAAGGATAGAGCAAGTGATAACCAGGGCGACCTCGATACAGTTGATTATCAAGTAATACGGCTTTGCTATGTTCAAACTTGCCATGAAGGGTTAACCCGTACCACCGGGGATCAGAAGGTAAGCTTGCAAGGCTGTAGTAAACCTGTTCACTGCGGCGTTCTAAGGCAATATTCAATGCTTCTTTTTCTTGCGCACGCGACATTTGCCATAACCCCAACTTGACCAATGTCGTCATTACCGCCAAAGTAAAAAGTATGAAACCAATCCTTCGCATACTTACCTTTCACCCTTGGAGACGCCATGCTCATTAAAGCCACCATCGTCTGCCTATTAATATTTATTGTGCTGAACCTATTTCGAGCATTACCAATGATGCTTAAAAGCAAGACGGATCCGTTATCATCCAATAAACCAATGTCGCACTTTCTTGGCCGCCGTCTTCTTCTGTCCGTTTTTATCTTTGCTCTATTATTACTGGCAGTCGCTACTGGGATTATTGAACCGAACCCTCGCCCCTATTAGTGAACAAGCCTTTAAATACGAACCTCTTATAAAATATAGACGAAAATAAATAGGCATAGCCAAACCACATCGACAAAGTGCCAATACCAAGCACCAGCTTGAAAAGCAAAATGTTGATGTGGCGTAAAGTGCCCTTTTAAAATGCGGCACCACACCACGAATAGCATGATCGTACCTAAGGTGACATGCAGCCCATGAAAACCGGTGAGTAAGAAAAATGTATTGCCATACACCCCAGAATCGAGTGTTAAGTCCATATCTTGATAAGCATGGATATATTCCACGCCTTGTAAGTAAACAAACAAGCTGCCAAGCAAAACGGTTAACAACAGAAATAAGGTCAGCCGTTTGCGGTTATTTTGTTCTAACGCGGTATGCGCAATATGAACCGTGACAGATGAGACCAATAGAATCATGGTGTTGTATAAAGGTAAGCCAATAGGACCCATGGCTTGGGTTTCACTGCCATCGGGGGTTTTAATCAGTGGCCATTGCGCGACAAATTCTGGCCAAAGCACCAAATTTGTCATCTCATTATTACCCGCTCCACCCAACCAAGGTACTGAAATCATGCGGGCATAAAATAACGCCCCAAAAAAGGCAAAAAAGAACATCACTTCAGAGAAAATAAACCAACTCATGCCTTGGCGAAATGAACGATCCATCTGTGAGCTATACAAGCCCCCCATCGATTCTTGGATCACATCTCGAAACCAACCCGTCAGCATAAAAAGAATTAAACCGACACCTGTCAGTAAAATCCACGGTCCTTGTCCATTAAACAAATCACCAACCGTTGCGCCAGCCCCTAAAGCTATCAGAAATAAAGCAATAGCCCCGACAATCGGCCATATGCTAGCATCAGGCACATAATAATGTTCATGGGATTTATTCGCTGATTGCTCAGGAAGAGACGATTCATGTTCACTGTAAGGATTAGACATCTTTACAACCTCTTGTTCTTCATTGCGTTAGCGCTGTGCCCGTAGGCTGAGCGTCATATAAGGTATAAGCCAAAGTTAATGTATTTATATCTTCAGGAAGATCTGGGTCGATATAAAACACTAACGGCAACTCTGCCGACTCCCCCGCCTCTAAAGGCTGATGGTTAAAGCAAAAGCATTCAATCTTATTAAAATAACGAGCTGCTAAACCTGGAGAAACAGACGGCACAGCCTGACCTATTGATGCCGTCGCAGTCAGGTTACGGGCTGCGTATTTAATGGTTTTTGTTTCACCCGGATTAACCACAATACGGGTAATTTGCGGTTCAAATGTCCACTGCATCCCCGGATTGATATAAGCCACAAACTCCACGGTCACCTTACGATCACTGACGATACGCTCGCTCTGTTCCGTTGGCGTATTCGCCGTTTTACCGTTGATCCCCGTAAGATCACAAAACACGTCGTAGAGCGGCACTAAAGCAAAAGCGAAGCCAAACATGGCAACAGACATCACGACCAAAGACCAAAAAGACCGTTGTTTACCTTGCCGCTTTGTATTTTGTTCAATATCCGTTTTATGCTCTGCTTTCTTTTCTGCGCTACTCATAACGTATCCCTGCTAAGGTCACCGACAGATTAAATTAATGAAGCAAATAAAAGGGCTAATCAATTTTCGGGGGTGTTGAAAATGTATGATGAGGTGCAGGTGAAGCCACCGTCCATTCCAACCCTTCAGCCCCTTCCCATGGTTTTGCTGCTGCTGGCTCACCACCGCGAATACACTTAACCACGACTGCCAAGAAAATCAGTTGAGATAAACCAAACATAAAGCCGCCAATGCTGACTACCGCATTCACATCAGCGAATTGCAGAGCATAATCAGGGATTCGACGTGGCATACCCGCAAGCCCAAGGAAATGCATAGGGAAGAATAGAATGTTCACCGATACGATAGAGCACCAAAAGTGCCATTTAGCCAGCCGTTCATCGAACATGTACCCTGTCCATTTAGGCATCCAATAATACGCCGCAGCCATGATGGAGAAGATGGCACCCGACACCAGAACGTAATGGAAATGAGCAACCACAAAGTAAGTATCGTGATATTGAAAATCAGCGGGGGTAATGGCTAACATCAGCCCAGAGAACCCGCCAATGGTGAACAAGACAATAAAGGCAATAGCAAATAACATCGGTACTTCAAAGGTCAACGAGCCTCGCCACATTGTCGCAACCCAATTAAAGACTTTCACCCCAGTGGGCACCGAAATCAACATGGTGCAATACATAAAGAACAACTCTGCCGCTACTGGCATACCCGTGGTAAACATGTGGTGTGCCCACACCAGAAAACTTAAGCCAGCAATCGACGCGGTGGCATACACCATTGAGCTATAGCCAAAAAGTTTTTTACGCGAAAAGGCAGGAACAATGGCTGAAATAATACCAAAACTCGGCAATATCATGATGTAGACTTCGGGATGACCAAAGAACCAGAAGATATGCTGAAACATAACCGGATCGCCGCCACCCGCCGCGTTAAAGAAACTCGTCCCGAAATATTTATCAGTCAGTACCATGGTTACAGCACCCGCCAATACGGGCATCACGGCAATTAACAAGAAAGCAGTGATCAGCCACGTCCATACGAACAAAGGCATTTTCATGTAAGTCATACCAGGAGCACGCAGGTTAATAATGGTCACAATCACATTGATCGCCCCCATAATTGAACTTATCCCCATGATATGAATAGCAAAAACAAATAGACCTGTACTAGCAGGGCTATACATGGTCGACAGTGGTGCGTAGAACGTCCAACCAAAATTAGGACCGCCTCCCTCCATAAACAGCGACGATAGCAACAAGGTAAACGCAAACGGTAGAATCCAGAAACTCCAGTTATTCATTCTTGGTAACGCCATATCTGGCGCACCAATCATCATTGGAATCATCCAGTTCGCCAACCCAGTAAAAGCTGGCATTACTGCACCAAAGACCATAATCAAGCCATGAACTGTGGTCATTTGATTAAAGAAGTTGGGTTCAACTAACTGCAATCCAGGCTGAAATAGTTCAGCTCGAATTACCATTGCCATCGCTCCACCTGTTAAAAACATGGCAAAACTGAAGATTAAATATAACGAACCAATATCTTTATGGTTGGTCGTAAAAAGCCAGCGTTTAAAACCGGTTGGTTGATGATGGTGTTGTGAATGCTGATCATCTGAAAAACCGTTCTTTAACGAGCCATCTTCTAAAATACTACTGTTTGAGTCACTGTCTTCAACGTTAGTTTTAGCTTCTTCTCGTAACATATCCGTCATTGTCTGTTGCTCCCTTAAAGCTCTTTGCCGTTGAGCACAGCCTGCACTTCTGCAGCTTGTATGGTTTCACCCGTATCGTTACCCCATGCATTGCGCTCATAGGTAATAACAGCGGCTAATTCTTTTAGGCTTAACTGAGGTCCAAATGCCTGCATAGCAGTTCCTTTCCGGCCATGAACAACTATGCTGATATGCTCTAATTTTTTAGCAGGATCAATCGAAACACCTTGCCCAGCCAGTGCAGGAAATGCACCGGGAAGGCCTGCTCCCGTTGGTTGATGGCACATAGAACAGCGAGCGAGATAGGTTTTTTCACCCAACGTCATAAGCTCTTCCATTGGCATTTGCATTGACAATAAACGTTGCTCTTCTTCATACGCTGCTTTCTGAGTCGCTTGGGTCTTTTTAAGCCAAGAATCATAATCACTCTGAGATTTGGCAATCACGACAATGGGCATAAAGCCGTGGTCTTTCCCACACAACTCGGCACACTGCCCGCGGTAAATACCGGGCTTATCGATACGCGTCCAGGCCTCGTTAATGAAACCAGGGTTAGCATCTTTTTTTACTGCGAATGCAGGTACCCACCAAGAATGGATTACATCCTGTGAGGTAATAAGAAACCGGATTTTTTTACCAATTGGCAAAACCAAAGGGCGATCAACTTCAAGTAGGTAATTTTCACGTTTATCGCGTTCATTCTCGATTTCGGCAGAAGAGGTGGCCAATAGTGAGTAAAAACCGACATCTTCGTTAAAATAGCTGTAATGCCATTTCCATTGGGAACCAGTAACTTGAATAGTAATATCCGACTCTGACGTGTCTTCCATTGCTAACAAAGTGGTTGTCGCAGGAATCGCCATGGCAATGAGAATAACGAAGGGGATGATAGTCCAGAGAATTTCGACTTTGGTACTTTCATGAAACGAGGCAGCGACCGCGCCACGTGATTTCCGATGATGGATAATGGCCCAAAACATGATGCCAAAAACAATAATGCCAATAACTACACAAATATAAAAAATAGTCATGTGTAGGTCGTACACCTGCTGGCTAACCCGAGTTACCCCTTGGGTCATATTTAACGGCATACTTTTCGTTTCAGCAGCCACAGGCAATGCCAAAAAATTTAACAATAATACGCTGATCAGTCGACGAATCATCTTCCTGACCTCTCCTTTTGTCATCCTGACATTCATCAAGAACTGTTCAATGAAAACAATAATATATAGTGAAAACCAGACCGTTTACGTATAACACCCAAACAATGATTAACACTTTGTTTACATTTAACTTAGGACAAAACAGAAGAAATGAGCAAAGAATTGCTAATAAAAAATTAATCCGGCATGAAGGCAAGAAAACTAGATACGCAATCAGTAACAAAAGGAAATATGATGCTAAAATTCATGATCTAGAAGCGTATGTACACCAATACGGGGGTAACTCGATATTTTAAACTTGGCATTCTTGCGATCCAACGCTGCCAAGATCGCCAGCGTGGGCAATCATGATCTAACGGACTATAACGACTGATTAATTCAGCCCATGGCAACCAATTCAATACTTGCTGTGCTGGGTCTTTAAACCCGTGACTATATTGTTCAGCCCCCATCTTTTTCGCTAATGCAGAATCACAACGATCACCCGCCAGAACTAAACAGGCTTCAATTTGGCTAAAGTGGCAGCCAATACGCTGAATAAAAGTGGCTAACTCTTGGCTTTCACATTTCAATAGTGCTTGATCGCACAACAATAAAACGGGGGTATTTTTCTGCGTCGGTAGTGACGCTAGCCATGATAAATCGGTAACGGAGCCACGTTGCATGGTATAGCGATCACTGCGATGAAAAAGCCGCTCACGCCATAAAAGATTCTCATCAGTATCTAATTCAAACCAACGACAACGGCCGTTATCTAAACGATAAAAACGGGTATCAAGCCCCGCCCCAACATTGATAATAAAACCATTGGGATGACGGCGAAGAAATTTCAAGACTTGTTTATCACACTGTAAGGTAAGCGTGGCATGCAGTAATTGGCGCTCAGAAACATTACCAGCCAGACAATCAGGCACAAGATGGCACTGACTACACGCAGCAGCGGCGATGGGATCATAAATAAGTCCATCATCAGCCAAACTTTCTCTGCTTCTTAGCCATAATGGCTGCAGCAATTCAGAAGGTATGCGGTATCGAGAGGAATTAACCATTATCATCTCCATGTGATATAGAGTAGATGATAATGACTATCATTAAGTTTTGCAAAGTATTCTCGATACTAATGCAAAACATAATGATTAATTAACATTTACAAGGATCGATTACATCCAGTCAGCAGTACGAATAACACCAACAGCAATGCCTTCAATCGTCAATTGCTGATGAGTAAGATCAACAACGATCGGAGCAAAATCTTCATTTTCAGCATGCAACAAAACTTGCGAGCCTTGTTTATCAAGACGCTTTACTGTTACATCATCATCAACACGAGCAACAACCACTTGCCCGTTATGAACATCTTGGGTTTTATGCACAGCAAGTAAATCGCCATCCATAATACCGATGTCTTTCATGCTCATGCCATTTACACGCAATAAGAAATCAGCGCGCGGCTTAAATAATGTTGGATCAACTTCATAATGCGTTTCAACATGCTCTTGAGCCAAAATAGGTTCACCAGCAGCAACACGACCAATTAATGGTAAGCCTTTTTCTTCAACTTCATCATGGAGCAACACACGAATACCTCGTGATGCACCCGGCACAATTTCTATCACTTCTTTGCGTGCCAAAGCTTTTAAATGTTCTTCAGCAGCATTCGCTGAACGGAACCCCAATTCACGAGCGATCTCAGCACGTGTTGGCGGCATCCCACTATCTTCGATTTTTGCTTTGATCAAATCAAAGACTTCTTGTTGGCGCGGCGTTAACGGCTTCATGATTCACCCTGTTTGTTTATACAGTCTACTGTGAGTATATCCAGTGTTTACAGGCTTGAAAAGACAATTGTTCACGAAAAGACCAATCCGTATAGAAAGCGCAACGATTTAATGCAGCAAAAGCCTTAAAATTAACATAAGTATTTGATTAATTACTGTGATTAGAACGTGAAAACTAGCCGTGCTCAAACAAAGATGATAAATGGAATAAAAGATTATTCAAAATCATGATTTGATATCAATATCTCGCATTTTCGCTGCATGAAAGCAGCCATTTTCTGCTATCCTTGCCACGCATTAAGAATTCGAGGCTAGTAAAAGATATGTCAAGTTGGCAGAAAATCTATCAAAAATTATTGAATTTGCCGCTTTCCGTGTTGGTTAAGACCAATTCAATTCCATCAGATCCCGTTACAGATTTAGAATTAGATATCGAACGACCAATCGTTTATATCTTACCTTTCCGTTCAAATACGGACCTAATGACACTGCGTAGCAGCACCCAGGAACTAGGTCTACCCGACCCACTGACACCACTTGAAATTGGTGGTCAAAAATTCTCGCGGTATGTTTTCGTAGCAAACGGTCCAAGTATTTTTGGTACCGATCGAGAATTACCGAAAGAATCACTTCAGTTATTCACCAGTTTACTTGAGCAGCATAAGCAAGATTCTGAGCTTGATATTCAGCTCATTCCGGCCTCTATTTTATGGGGACGAAAGCCAGGTAAAGAAAGCCACAGAGGGCCAGTACTGCGCCCACTCAATGGTCCTGAGAAATTTACCGCTATTTTGGGTCACGGACGTGATTGTTTAGTGCGTTTAAGCACGCCGGTATCATTGCGTTATATGGCAGAAAATCACGGCACTGATGACGCTATCGCGCAAAAATTAGCGCGTGTGGCAAAGATTCATTTCTCTCGCCAACAAATTGCGGCTTCAGGCCCACGCTTACCCGATCGCCAAGCCTTATTCAAACGCTTACTGGCATCTAAAGCTATCGAAAAAGTGGTTCGAGAGGAAGCTGAAAGCCGTGATGTTCCAGTAGAAAAAGTCCGTAAAGAAGCCATCGACATGATGGAAGAAATTGCGGCTAACTTCTCTTATTCACTGATTAAAAACGCCGAACGTTTTCTCGGTTGGTTGTGGAACAAGCTCTATCAAGGGCTGAATATTCACAACGCTCAGCGAGTACGCAAGCTGGCACAGGATGGTCACGAGATCGTGTATGTTCCGTGTCACCGTAGCCACATGGATTATCTACTTTTATCTTATGTATTGTATAAAGAAGGCTTAGTACCGCCGCACATTGCTGCGGGTATTAACCTGAACTTTTTCCCTGCGGGGCCGATTTTCCGCCGTGGTGGTGGTTTCTTCATTCGCCGTAGTTTTAAAGGTAACCGCCTATATTCAACGGTTTTTCGTGAATATCTGGCAGAGCTTTTTGCGAAAGGCTATTCCGTCGAATACTTCAGTGAAGGTGGACGCTCACGTACCGGGCGTTTATTACCCGCGAAAACGGGTATGCTTTCAATGACAATTCAAGCGATGTTACGAGGCTTAAATCGCCCAGTAACATTGGTGCCAGTCTATATCGGTTATGAACACGTTATGGAAGTGGGCACTTACGCAAAAGAACTGCAAGGTAAACGTAAAGAAAAAGAAAATCTGGGTCAAATTTTGCGTACGTTACGTAAACTGCGTAATTTTGGGCAAGGTTATGTGAATTTCGGTGAGCCAATCCCGTTGAATCAATACCTCAATGATAACGTGCCAACATGGCATGATGACGTTGACCCAATCGAACCACAAAAGCCAAGCTGGCTAAATCCCGTGGTGAACGATCTTGCCGTTAAAATGATGACACACATTAATGATGCCGCTGCGACCAATGCTCTCACATTATGTGCGTTAGCATTATTATCATCTCGTCAGCGTGCACTTAGCCGTGAAGAGCTCGAACAGCAGATTGATAGTTACCTGCAAATTCTGCGTAACGCATCATATTCATCACAATGTACGATGCCAGACGAAGATGCAAAAACCTTGGTCGAACACGCACTAGAAATGGATAAGTTCATTGTAGAGCGTGATGGTTTAGGTGAGGTTATTTCGCTTGATCGTCAACAATCTATTTTGATGACTTACTACCGTAATAACATTATTCACTTGTTTGCGTTACCGTCTTTAATTGCACACATCATCGTTCAGCATCAGAGCTTATCCAAAGATAAGCTTTATGAACAAGTGCAGTTACTGTATCCATTCTTAAAAGCTGAGTTATTCTTACGCTTTGAGAAGGATGAACTAGATGCTGTCATTGACTCCATCATTAGTGAGCTGGTTCGTCAGCGTTTACTATTAAGTGATGGTGACACTATCTCGATGAATAATGCCCGTATTGGACCGCTACAGTTGTTAGCCCGTACGATCACTGAAACGTTGCAACGCTATACCATCACATTAACGCTACTGCATGCAGATCCTCAAATGATGAAGAGTGATTTAGAACAGCAAAGCCAGATGATGGCACAACGTTTAAGTCGCTTACACGGGATTAATGCGCCAGAATTTTTCGACAAAGGTGTATTCGCAATATTAGTGAAAACGCTGCGCAACGAAGGCTACCTCAATGATGAATGTCATGCGGTGTCTCGCCAAGTAGAAAACCTTGCCGATCAATTAACAGCATTGGTTTCACCGGAAGTGAAATTAACCATTCAAGCGGTAATGAATCGCGATGAAAAAGCGTAATTCAATTCACCGCTGAGATACACCTTTAAACGAAAAGCTGGCATTGCCAGCTTTTTTATTGCCTGCGATTTATCTTAATCATTTTATAAGCTTTTGGGTTATGGGGTTCCTAATCATCCTAAACATGTACATCAACCCTGACGACGTACTAGCGACTAGCTGGCAACCACCGTATTCATTACGATACGTCTAAAAACGCAAGCTTTGAGGTTACTGGTATATAAAACCTCTAAAGCTGTACAGTTTTAAAAGTATCACGAAAAACTAACCTACACCCCAGAGCTGATAGGCTTCAGCTAAGTTAATGATTCATTAATGCAATGCCCGTTTAATAACAAGAAATAGACGTTTCTTAGTTTGATGGTGTTTTTTAATTAAAAAGCTGTACAGCGGTTATAACAAGAAAGATTGACACAAATCGCAGATAATAAAAAAGCACCTATAGGTGCTTTTTATGATGTAAGCCGTTCAATATCGTTATTTATTGCATCATCACACCAATGGCGATACCTAAAAATATCAGCATGCCAACATAGTTATTATTTAAAAATGCTTTAAAACACGGTTCACGTTCACGACTTCCAATCAGTCGTTGTTGATACACAAACAAGCCTGACGCCATTAATAAGAACCAATAATAAACTTGATGTAAATCGAGGCTATGTCCAATCAAAATCATGAGCACTAAAGTGCTTAACTGCAATACACCAATAATAATCTTATCAAAGCGACCAAATAAAATAGCGGCAGATTTGATGCCAACTTTTAAATCGTCATCACGATCGACCATGGCATACTGAGTATCGTAAGCAATCGTCCACAATATATTGGCGGTAAATAATAACCATGCAACAACAGGTAACTCACCCGCTTGTGCGGCGTATGCCATTGGAATTGACCAACCAAATGCCATCCCTAGTACCAGCTGCGGTAAATGGGTATAACGCTTCATAAATGGATAAGCGGCAGCCAATGCCAGCCCAACCACAGAGAGCATAATCGTTAAGGTATTCATGGTTAGTACTAATAAAAACGACACTAATACCAATAGACCAAATAATCCGAGCGCTTCACGTTCCGACACCTTGCCTGATGGCATTGGTCGTTTAGCTGTACGTTTTACATGGCCATCAAAATTACGGTCAGCAAAATCATTAATTACACAGCCAGCCGCGCGCATAAAAATAACGCCAAGCACGAAAACCACCAGCACATGCGCACTGGGTAACCCATCTGCGGCTAAAAACAGTGCCCACAACGTTGGCCATAATAAAAGTAAACTACCAATAGGGCGATCAAATCGTGCCAGCTGACAAAATGCTTTCGCCTTAGTCATTGCTAACATTGTCTCTCCTTTGAATAAACTGGGGCTTGTGCCAAAAATAATTCAGCAACCAGCAACGGTTTATTATTTATCCATAAACGTGAACGGCGAGCCCATAGTGGCTGTACTTGTGTTCCTGTATTCGCAACTTCCAATGCATCACGACGCGCACTACTATCAGTAAATACCCGAAAGCCTAGTGGCATCTCACCCAATTGTTCAAGGTCGCTCTCTTGCCCAGTAAGGGTGGATAGCGGGATTAAAGTACGAGCAAATACCCACGGTTGTCCGTCTCCCATCAAAACAACTTTACGTAATAGACAATCAACATCACCGATCAACTCACGCTCATCAGCCGATAGCATCGTACTATCAATTTTCTTCTGCTCAATGAGCGACACGGTAAATTCATCACAATGACGTTGAAGTCGACGTGATAATGAATCAGGCTCAAGCAACCAATGCCCAAACTCTGTGCCTTCTATCGCGAGTGAGAGGGGTGTTTCCCACTGCACATTATCCAATAATGGTTTATACAACTGCTTGAATTTCGACATCTTTCCAATTCGAACTCTACAAGCTTATGATTAAAATAGCTTGGTAGAATGCGGTTAATTTATTACCATGATGATCTGCTATTGTAGCAAGCCGTAACGAGTAGGAATATCGTTACGGTCGAAAGATAGCAATTCATTGCGACAAATTCAGATAAACCCATGAGTGTAATGATGAAATCGACAATCTTTGGCTTCACCCTTTTTTTGGCTAGTATTCTAGCTACCCAGCATGTTGCAGCAGCAGATGCACCACTGTCGCAACCAGAATATTCTTATTACACCCTGACCCCCGACATAACGACCAACTATGTTACGCAGGGTAAAAAATTAGGCTATTTGCGCTTACAGATCGATTTAATGGTATCTGATCCCAGCTTAATCAAGCAGGTGGAGCATCATACGCCATTAATTCGTGATGCTATTATCAACATCATTGGTCAACAGCCAGAAGCGAAAGTGAAATCATTGGCGGGGCGTGAAGAAATTCGACAAGCCTGCCTTGCCAAAGTGAATGAACTGCTGATCACAGAGACCCGACAAAAACTGGTAACAGAGTTATTGTTTACGAAGTATCTGTACCAATAATGGCTAATAGTCGTTATAAAATTTATGACTGGCAATAAAAAAAGGCGCTCAATGAGCGCCTTTTTCATATCTATTTTTTATTTATCAAGCAGCACTAAAGCATATAATCTTAGCCTGCTTTAACCCATCTATCGCTTATGCCGCAACATTTGCTTCTGATTTTTTAGCCGCAATAGAGAGTGCTTTATCCGTAATGTATTGCGCCACCGCTGCGATTTGCTCATCATTTAGATACAAACCTAATTTACTACGACGCCACAATGCATCGATTTCATTTTGCGCAAATTCTTGCTCAATCATGTAATCGAGTTCGCGAGCATAAAGGCCTTCACCAAAGTGCTGCCCCATATCGGCCTCACCATTGACTCCCTCTAACAATCTCACCGCTCGGTTACCGTAGTTCGTTGCCATACGCTCACACGTAAAGGCAGATAACCATCCATGCTGCTGTTGCAGTGTCTTGGCCTGCTGTGGAATGCTAAAGTTCGCTTCACCACCCGGCAAATACGAATCAGCGGTCCAACTTGGGCCCATGTTGGAGAAGAAAGGCGATAACTTAGTCATCGCTGCCTCAGCAAGCTTACGATATGTGGTTAGCTTACCCCCGAAAATCGATAGTAAAGGGGCTTTATTCGTTTGCTGTTCAAGCTCTAAGGTGTAATCTCGGGTAATTGCTTGTGGTGAGTCTGATTCGTCATCACATAGCGGACGAACGCCACTGTAAGTCCATACCACATCAGTACGATCCAGCTTTTTCACAAAATTGGTGTTGTAAGCTTTTAATAAGTAGTCGATCTCGTTGTCATCAATTGCCACATTACGCGGATCACCATTGTATTCAACATCTGTCGTACCAATAATCGAAAAACGATCTAAGTAAGGAATAACGAAAACAATTCGATTATCTTCATTTTGCAAAATATACGCTTGTGGTTCATCGTGTGCACGTGGCACGACAATGTGTGAACCTTTAATTAAGCGAATATTGCGAGGAGATACTTCTTCCATGCTGTTATCGAAGAACGCTTTCACCCAAGGGCCAGCCGCATTCACCAGCGCACGTGATTTACGTACAAATATTTCGTTCGTTTGGACATCGCGAATGGTCACCAGCCAAAATTCACCTTCACGTACCGCTTTTTCAACTCGGCAACGATTACGCACATCACCGCCTTTTTCAGCCACTTCCATTGCATTTAAAATCACCAAACGCGCATCATCTACCCAGCAATCTGAGTATTCGAACCCTTTGGTTATTTCTGGAATTAATACTGAATCTTGACCAAATTTAAGACCATGGCTTGCAGGCAATGTCGTGCGTTTACCCAAGTTATCATACATAAATAAGCCAGCACGGATCATCCAAGCCGGACGAAGGTGTGGGCGGTGAGGCAAGCGAAAACGCATAGGACGCGAAATATGAGGGATTTTTTTCAATAGCACTTCACGCTCTGCCAGTGCTTCGCCAACTAAACGGAATTCATAGTGCTCAAGATAACGAAGACCACCATGGATCAGCTTCGAACTCGCAGAAGAAGTAGCAGAAGCAAAGTCATCAGCTTCATATAAACCGACAGTCAAACCTCGTCCAGCAGCATCCGCGGCAATACCTGCGCCATTAATACCACCACCTACTACAATTAGATCCAAAATCTGCGTGTTTTCTGCCGTCATGCCATCCACCTATCCCATAATATGCTTGGTTTTGATAATTCGAAACCAATTCGAACATTTAAATGTTCGTTTTAATTCGATATCGAGCATCATAACTGACAATTAACTCAAGATCATCATTATTATTTGCGATTTGTTATAAAAATATGACCAATTCGTCAAATAACACGCATAAAAAACGGACTGCCATTACTGACGGTCCGTTTAGGAAAGCTGCTCGACACGCTTTCGTATCGATTATCTCTTTTCGTTACCGATTTTTATCGATCAATCTGGAGCGTTGTTTTGACCAACAACTTCCATATGGATTTCATGCTCAGTAATCAGTTTCGCTAACGATTCAGGGGGATATTCATCGGTAAACAGCATATCAATTTGGCTAATATCACCCAAATTCACCATCGCATTACGACCAAATTTCGTATGGTCGGCACCCAGCATAACGCAACGACTGTTTTCAATAATCGCCTGCTTCACGCGTACTTCATGGTAATCAAAATCAAGCAACGAGCCATCAAGATCAATACCACTGATCCCCATGATGCCGAAATCTAACCGGAACTGGGAAATGAAATCGAGGGTTGCTTCCCCCACAATACCGCCGTCGCGGTTACGTACTTCACCACCCGCCAAGATAACGCGAAAATCATCTTTTCCCGTTAATACACTGGCGACATTCAAGTTATTCGTCACGATACGCAAATCGTTATGATTAAGCAGCGCACGGGCTACAGCTTCAGGCGTTGTACCAATATCAATAAACAACGTTGCCCCATCGGGAATATGCTCAGCCATGGCTTCTGCAATACGGTCTTTTTCAACCAGCTGCATCACTTTACGCGTAGTGTAAGAGGTATTAACGGAACTGGATGGAATGGTTGCTCCGCCGTGATGACGACGAATTTTATTTTCGGCGGCGAGTTCATTCAGATCTCGTCGGATTGTTTGAGGACTCACGTTAAAACGTTCAACCAGGTCGTCAGTGCTGACATAGCCCTGGGTTTTAACGATGTCGATAATTTCTTGATGTCGTTTGCTTTGCTTCACTGCTGACGCTGCTCCTGGTTACAACAAGGCTCCGCGAATGCGGAGCCTCATCATATTACCTACAGCGGTAGAAAGATGCCAATGATGGCGATCTCAATCACGCATTTTGTTGTGCGCGCTCAAGGGCACGTTTTTCATGGATCTTATTTTCCCCCATTAGTGCTAACACAAGGAAGAAAATTGACAAGCCACAGGCTGAAGTCAGTACCATGAAGCCACCATCCCAACCAAAGTGGTCAACGGTGTAGCCTAGTACGATGTTTGCTACGACCGCACCACCAAGGTATCCAAACAGACCTGTAAGGCCAGCTGCCGTACCCGCTGCTTTCTTCGGTGCTAGTTCTAACGCATACAGACCAATAAGCATTACCGGACCATAAATAAGGAAGCCGATAGCAACCAGTGCTGTCATATCGACAATTGGGTTACCCGGAGGGTTAAACCAGTAAACCAATACCGCAATCGTTACAAGTGACATAAATAAGATGCCAGCAGGTGCACGACGACCTTTAAAGAACTTATCTGACATCCAACCACACAATAATGTACCTGGAATACCCGCCCACTCATAAAGGAAATATGCCCAAGATGACTTATCTACTGAGAAGTCTTTCACTTCACTTAAGTACACAGGAGCCCAATCAAGTACGCCATAACGAATCAAGTAAACAAATGCGTTTGCAATGGCGATAAACCACAATAGTTTGTTGTTAAATACATACTTGAAGAAGATTTCCTTACCGGTCATCTCTTTTTCATGTGATTCATCGTAGTTATCTGGGTAATCGTTTTTGTATTCTTCAATAGCAGGCAAACCACAAGATTGCGGTGTATCACGCATGGTGATTAATGTGAAAGCTGCAACCAACAACGCGAAGAATGCAGGAACATAAAATGCCGTACGCCAATCATCGTTAAAGGCCCATAAACCCAATAAGAACATTGGACCGATTAAACCGCCACCTACGTTATGCGCGACGTTCCAAACCGAGACTAATTCACCACGTTCTTTGCGTGACCACCAGTGCACCATTGTTCGGCCACAAGCTGGCCATCCCATGCCCTGGAACCAACCGTTCAGGAACAATAAGATAAACATGGCGGTAATACTGCTTGTTGCCCAAGGCATAAAGCCAAAGCACAACATCACTAACGCCGACATGGTCAAACCTGCCGCCATAAAATAGCGCGGATTAGAGCGGTCTGACACACTCCCCATTAAGAACTTGGATAAACCATAAGCAATAGAAACAGCAGCCAAAGCAACACCTAAGTCACCACGGCTATAGCCATATTCTTCAATCAAGAAAGGCATGGCCAAACTGAAGTTTTTACGGACTAGATAATACCCGGCATAGCCAAAGAAAATACCCATAAAGAGTTGCCAACGTAGACGTTTATAGACAGGATCTATTTGTCCACCAGACAGTTGCGCAGTATGAACCGCGGGTTTAAAGATGCCAAACATAAGGTGTTCCTTTAAAAGTTATTGTTATTTTAGCAAGGACGATTTTTAAACAGAGTACTGTTGTCACGATATTGCTTTTAACAAATTGTTGCTTCAACGATGGATTTTTGCGCGAACGCAAGCTACAAACGAGCAAAACAATCGATTTCGCTCAATTGGCGCGGATTATTACGCGAATGAAAAGATAAAGATGTGAAAACAATCATAAACGAAGATTTATTTTTCAAAAATGAGACATCTTGCCTTAAAAAGCAGACAAATAAATAGAAGTGCTTTTGAAATCAGAGACTAATGCCATTCGCAACGAGGAAATGGAATGACATTAATCTTAAGGGAGGGTGAGTTATTAATAGTTTGATTTTCCAAATTTCGCATCAACCAGTGCGATTAAGCAGCCACTGATCAAGCCAAATAAATGTGCCATGTTTGCTATCGACATTCCCATTGGCTCAGCAAATCCAATCACCAGCCATGCCAGCATAAAGCCGATATACGCTTTGGGCATGGTAAGACCCCGTTTAGGTACTAACCAGCCCATCCACCAGATGTAGCCCATAAGGGCGTAAACAACCCCAGATAAGCCACCAAAATTAGGACCATGAAGCCAAAACTGAGCAAACCCTGATATCAACGCTGATATCAAAAAGACTTGAACCAGTTTTGCACTGCCACTATGTCGCTCTAATTGCCCGCCGAGGATCCACCACCACAAGCAGTTAAAAATAATATGTAAGGCAGAAAAGTGAATTAAAGCGTGTGAGAAAAATCGCCACACTTGCCACTGATCCCCATCCATAAATGGGAAATGGAATAGATCAAAAATCGGCTGCTGTAACCCGAAGAACCACAATACATAAATTGCGATAACCACCACCATAACCGATAAGCTAAACGGTCCAGCCTGTGATTTAATCATTCCCATTAAACTCGGGCTACGATAATTGAATTTTGCCGTACGGCTTTCAGCTACATCCCAAGATGCGGCTTGATACTTAGGTTCATTCGGGTTACTCAAAAAAGTATTGAGTTCAGACTCTGCTTCAACCTGATGTTGGATATCAACTAACCAGATGGCAAAAACACCTTCTGGTTCAGATGCTAAAGACAATGTAATACCACGCGACGCCATATAATCGATAAACGCTTGCGCCTGACGAGGGTTATGGAATCCAGCTAATCGATGCATCTTTTCCTCCGACAAAGTGTCAGATCGACAATTGGTTACCATTAACCGATCTGTTGAACAATGGGTAAAGCCTGACGACGCCAAGCTTCAAAGCCACCATCCAAACTATACACCGCTTCAAACCCTTGGTTAATCAAATATTGAGCAGCACCTTGGCTACTAATGCCGTGATAGCACATCACAATCACAGGTTGTTCAAAATCAACCTGATTCATTAATTCAACCATGGTGTCATTCGTCAGATGATAAGCATTTTCAGGGTGTGCTAGCCCAAATGATTGAGGGTCACGAATATCCACTAACACTGCCGGTGAATCTTCTTGTTGCAATAAGCTATATGCTTGATCAACTGAAATATGTTCGAACTGTTCCATTGCCTGCCTCTTGGTTCTGATAGTAGATATCGATCTTCCCCATCACAAAGTGTGACGATCCTCCGTTTTAGGATCCCGCCGATAACATGAATAAGAAAATATCGTTGTTACGTATTGTACCTTACTCAGTTACTCACAACCTCGCACAGAATGTAGGGTCTTATCCACACTATAAAGTTTACCGCTACGATAGGTGTCACGGGGCTTTAAAAAAACAGAAGTGTTACCTTGCAACCAAGGCGAGCAAAAAACAACCAGCTGTGGAAAAACCTGTGGATTGCGTTGATAATGTGTTTTTAGATAATAGGATCCACTACATGTAGTGAGGATCCGATCATAAGCTGTGCATAACTAGCCATATAGCCCACAAGTATATTCACAAACGTGAGTTACATCGCAAAAAATATCCCCAAAGATATCCCAACAGGAATAACGCCGTTTATCAGCATAATTTGATGATACTTCAAGGTGAAAGCGCCAACAGATCGGTAAATTCAATGCGTTAGAAAAAGTTACGCACCGAATTTTAGCCACAAAAAAACCGACTATGATAAGTCGGTTTTTATTTTACGGCTTGTGGATAGCTTATAACAATCTAGATCATCGTTATCACGTCGATCCTAGTAAAAATCGCCTACTGCTTCTTTCAGCTTCTTCATGGCGTTTTTCTCAAGCTGACGAACCCTTTCGGCAGATATACCGTAGTGATTAGCTAAATCTTGTAAAGTCGTCTTTTCATCATCTAACCAACGAGATCGCACAATGTGCTGACTGCGCTCATCCAATCCTGCTAATGCATTAGATAGACGGTTGTTAGTATGATTTTCCCAGTTATTTTCTTCATAACTTAAAGCGACATCAGACGCTTTATCTTCAAGGAAATAGACAGGAGCAGTGTAGCCAGCATCACGATCATCATCTTCATTTGGCAGTTCAAATGCGGGATCTTGTGCTGCTAAACGTGATTCCATCTCGCGTACTTCAGATGGATTAACACCCAGTTGTTCTGCAACCATTTCAACTTCTGCGTTATTAAACCAACCCAGACGCTTTTTTGACTTACGTAGATTAAAGAATAGTTTACGCTGCGCTTTGGTTGTCGCAACTTTCACGATGCGCCAATTGCGTAAAACATATTCATGTATTTCAGCTTTAATCCAGTGTACAGCGAAAGACACCAAGCGAACCCCTACTTCAGGGTTAAAGCGTTTTACCGCTTTCATCAAGCCGATGTTGCCTTCCTGTATTAGGTCGGCTATTGGTAAGCCATAACCGGAATAGCCACGAGCAACGTGTACAACAAAGCGCATATGTGACATTACCAAGCCTTTCGCAGCTTCAATATCGCCATCATAATGCAGACGTTCAGCTAACTCTTTTTCTTGCTCTGCGGTAAGCATTGGGTGTCTATTGACTGTCTGGATATAACTATCCAAGCTACCAGCAGAAATTAGAGCCATTGAAGACATCTCTTTTGCCATTCAAATAAACCTCGTGTGTTTTTTATACCAATATAACGTTATCTGAACACCTATAACGTTATCTGAACCTGTAATAGTGCCAAGAAAATAGGTCGCTTTGCAAGCGAGCCGCGTAATTTACACCATTTTCTAACAAAAAAATGTCAGATAGGTTCAATTTCTTTCAAATGACGCCCCGCAGAAAAGCGAGCTGCAAGTAATCCAAGGAAGGCCGCAGTCATCATTAAAATCAGGCTTTCATCCCAACTTAAACCCACTAAACGAAAATTACTGTCGTATAACATCGCGAGTTTTTCAACGGCACTGTCAAGAAGTATAGTCACAATTGTCGTGAGCACCCACGCAATAACGGCCCCAATTAAACCGTACCAAACACCTACATATAAGTAAGGTCTCAGAATAAAGCTATCTGTCGCTCCCACCATCTTCATCACTTGAATTCTATCTTTCTGATTCAACACTTGAAGACGTAGGGTGTTACCCACAATTAAAAAGACCGCAAACAGCATTAACCCAGACATCAGTAACGCCAAGGTAACAGATAGATCCTGAATTGCAGCTAACCGTTGTAGCCAGTCACTGTCTAATCGCACTTCATCAACCGTAGGCTCTGTGCGAATTTTAGTGGCGAGTTGTGCTGCTTGTTCATTATTCTGCCAATCCGGTGCTGGGCGCACAATAATGACAGCAGGTAATGGATTTTCATCCAGCAAACTGAGTGCTTGCTCAAACCCCGCATGCTCTCTGAAATCTTCAAGGCCTTTATCGGGTGATATATACGTCACAGCTTCGATTTCAGGCCACGATTGTAACTGCTCAGAAAAATCAGCGCCGACTTGCTCTGAAGCATTATTATCTAAATACAACGTAAGTTGTGTCGGGTTTTGCCAAGCCTGCGCCACCAAAGTGACGTTTTTCGCTAATAAATAAAACGTTGAAGGTAACGTTAAAGCAAACGCTAAGACCGCGAGTGTTAAGATATTACCTAACGGACGCTTAAAAAGATCATTCAGAGCTTCAAAACACTGCTGTTTATGAATCGCAAAAAAGCCAGTTTGTTTACGCGCCACGAGCAAGCTCCCTTAAATGTCCTTGCTGTAAATCTAATCGACGATAATTATGTGTCGATAATAACGACGTATCGTGTGTTGCCATCAATACACACACACCAACGCGATTAAACTCTTCAAATAAACGCATTACCTGTTGTGATAATTCGGCATCTAAATTACCAGTAGGTTCATCTGCTAATAGCAACATGGGCTTGTTAACCACAGCCCGAGCAATGCCTACTCGTTGCTGTTCACCACCGGATAATTGAATCGGTAAACAACGCGCTTTATTAAGCAGCCCCACTTTATCTAGGGCTGCTGATACACGGCGTTTAACATCATTTTCAGACACTTGCTCTACCCGCAAAGGTAAAGCAACGTTATCGTAGACACTGCTGTCCATCAATAATTTGTGGTCTTGAAAAATGATACCAATATTACGACGTAAAAATGGTATCTGCTTATTGTCGATACGTGTTGTTTCGTGACCATTAAAAAAGATATGACCATCACTTGGTCGCTCTATGGCACAAATCAATTTCAGCAGGGTACTTTTGCCTGCTCCAGAATGACCAGTTAAAAAAGCCATATCTGCTGACCGCAGATGAAAATCTACTTTTTGTAGCGCTTGGCTACCGCCACGATAGGCTTTGCTTACCTGCTGAAATCGAATCACACGTTATTCCTCGTCACTAAATAGTGCTTCAATAAACTCATCTGCCACAAAAGGACGCAGATCATCAATACCCTCACCAATGCCGATATAGCGAATAGGGATATTGAATTGATCGGCAATGGCAAAGATCACACCACCTTTTGCCGTTCCATCAAGCTTAGAGATCGTAATACCTGATACTGGTGCCACTTCACTAAACAATTTAGCCTGACTGATCGCATTTTGACCAGTTCCAGCATCAACGGTAAGCATAATTTCATGCGGTGCAGCCGGGTCAACCTTCTTCATTACGCGTACAATTTTGCGTAATTCTTCCATTAGGTGACCTTTGTTCTGCAATCGACCCGCAGTATCGGCAATAACCACATCAACGTTACGTGCTTTTGCTGATTCTATCGCATCAAAAATCACAGATGCACTATCGGCACCAGTATGCTGAGCCACAACAGGGACGCCATTACGCTCACCCCAGACTTGAAGCTGCTCAACAGCTGCTGCACGGAATGTATCGCCCGCCGCCAACATGACAGATTTACCTTCACTCTGGAATTGCTTCGCTAGCTTACCAATTGTTGTGGTTTTACCCACACCATTAACACCCACCATTAAAATAACAAATGGCTTTTGGGTGGTATCAACAATCAGCGGCTGCTCAACCGTTGACAGCATGTCGGCTAATTCTTCTTTGAGCAAACCATAGAGTGCTTCACCGTCTTTAAGTTCCTTACGGTTAGCTTTGTCTGTCAGGTTCTCGATGATTTTTAACGTAGTATCCATACCTACATCGGCAATAAGAAGTTGCTCTTCTAGCTCTTCAAATAATTCATCATCGATTTTTTTACCGCTGAAGAGACCAAAGAAACCTGAACCAAAATTGGTTTTGGTTTTCTTTAGACCACGCATTAAGCGAGCAAAAAATCCGTCAGATTGCGGTTTTTCTTGCTCGTGAATGATCACTTCAGCCGCTTTTGCTGCTTGCGCTTCAGCTTCTGCCTTAGCAGCCGCCTCTGCTTCTTCCGCTTTTATCACCGCTAAAGCTTCTGCTTCTTCTGCCGCTTTCGCTACAGCAAGTGCTTCTTCTTCCGCGGCTTTGGCAATTGCGAGTGCCTCAGCTTCTTCATCGGCTTTCGCTTGTGCAAGCGCATCAGCTTCTTGCTGAGCTACAGCCTCTTTATTCTCCTTATCGTCTGTTGATTGCAGTGAATCAACATCCACCTCATTTGTTTGATTTTCTATCGTTTGTTCGGTCTTCTCTTCAGATCCAAAACCCAGCCACGAAAATAATCCGCGTTTCTTTTTCTCTGCCATTGGCAAATCCTAGCCCTTGATTGGTACAATTTGCAGTCTAAAAACAGGTGTATACTATCATTTTCTAAACGGTCAAAAAAATCTATGACGAGACACAAGCAGCAAACAGGCCGAAATATGCCAAATAATCGCCGAGATGGGTTCGTTAGAATCATCAGTGGGCAGTGGCGCGGACGTAAATTACCGGTCCACGACGTTGAAGGTTTAAGGCCCACCACTGATCGCGTAAAGGAAACTGTTTTCAACTGGTTAGCTCAAGACATTTATCAAGCTAAATGCCTTGATCTGTTTACTGGTAGTGGTGGTTTAAGTTTTGAAGCTTTGTCTCGTGGTGCCGAAAGCATCACTATGCTTGAATTAGACAAAAAAGCCGCAAATCAACTACAACAGAATTTAACGACTATTGGTGCCACCAATGCCAACGTTCTAAACACTGATAGTCTAAAATATTTAGCGCAAACAGGCACGCCCCATGATTTAGTGTTTATCGATCCACCCTTTCGTAAAGATTTGATACAAAATGTTATCGATCTATTGGAAGCCAACAACTGGCTCACTCCCCATGCAATGATTTATATTGAAGCGGAGAAAGAACTGGGTGAGATCGTAACGCCTTCACACTGGCGTTTACATCGCGAAAAGATAGCAGGCCAAGTCTGTTATCGTCTATTTGAAAGAGAGAAAGTATGAAAGCACTCATTGCATTAGCTAAAGCCGCTATCGGTTTTGTTTGGCTAATACTGATTATCAATATTTTCTCCCCGTTTCCGGGTGTTGCAGCGATCGCACTGTACATCATGACAGGGTTCCTCTTCATGATGCATGGTTTGCAAATGCTCATTTTTATCGGCGCATTTGGCGATAAGATTAATATGTCAAAATGGGAAATGTGGTCAATTCTAATTTTCGGTATTTTTGCACTGCTCGATATCCGTCGTAAACATATGATGTGAAAAAATGGGCAAGTATCGAATACCGATACTTGCCCATCTCACAATTAGCTGATTTTACAGATTCCAATTCAATACGAACCCGCTATGGCTACAAGCCCGCCATAACTACAAACCCACCATCACTACAAGCCAACAGATAAATAGGCGCGTATTCCATCTAAGAACATCTGCACTGAAATCATCACCAGTAATAACCCCATTAGCCTTTCAACGGCTTTTAAGCCCTTCTCGCCCAATAAGCGATTAAAGACTTCGTGGAACATCAAGATTACAAACGATCCCCCCCAAGCCAATAAGACAGCTAGCACCCAATCCCATATTCGAGTGGGATCTTGATTCGACAACAGCAATAAAGAAGCTAAAACAGAAGGCCCAGCAATCATCGGGATCGCCATTGGCACTAAAAATGGTTCTTCACCTGCTGCTAACCCTGTTACTCCACCAGGTTGTGGAAAGATCATTTTTATCGCAATTAAAAACAGTATGATACCACCAGAGATACTAACGGTTTCTGTCGAGACATGTAAAAATGCCAACATCTGTTTACCGCCAAATAAAAACAGCAACAGAATGATCAGTGCAAAGCACAATTCACGTACCATAATAATACGGCGACGTTTCGGCTCGATATGTCGCAGGATCGACAACATTACCGGCAAATTACCCAGCGGATCCATGATTAAAAATAACATGACCGCTGCAGACATTATTTCCACAGGGTGAACCTCAATCAGAGATAAATCGTAAGATTATTTCGAAGTAGATACATAATCAGCTGAACAGCTGAATTAAGAAAGGCGGAGTATAACAAATGAACAAAAAGGTGACGATAGAAACCACCACCTTATTTACAATATAATCGTTATATTTTTCGAGCCGTCATTAATGGCTACACATGCGCTCACGGTTCGCTGTAATCATGTCACCCTGAAGTACCACTTTCTGACGATCGAGCAAAAATGACAGCAACGCATCAAATGTTAAGTCTTGTTGGCTACAAGTATAAAAGCGTACACCTTCACCATACTCAGCTTCAACAGCATGCTTAAGTGAAGCAAGGGTGTATTCTGCATCTTCTGCAAGCAACAAATTAAGTACCGTATGGGCGTGAATAGATTGGTTCATGATTACACTCTTTACGTTATGGGTATTAAACCATTAAACCATGCTGATTTTTTTTTGGTTTGATGCAAAACAAATAAGTGCATTTAAAGTACATGTTATGGTTTGGCTTCTATCTATACTATTACGGCTTTTCACACCCACACTGCCAACATATTTCAAACTGACCTTCATTTGTCTCATTACACTGCGTACAGATCCAATCACGGTATTCAGCCTGCTCATAATCTTGCAGTAGGCGACCCGCCTGAGCAGTGTACTCTGCTTCAACCCATAAGCCGACTTCAACGGCATTAGTAGGTAATTCCCCCACTGCTGAACCTAGACTCTCACCAGTAAGCCTAACAGCGATACATGCACTCTCTAGCATCCCTTTTAAACTGTGCGCTTCTAAGTTGTTGGCCGCACTGTACACTTGAATCCATTGCTTCGACATGATTGCTCCTCTATACCCAAGTTACCTCAATAGACCGAGCATTGAGTATTCTTCTTTCTTTTATTTTAGGTATAAAAAAACCGCTGATAACAGCGGTTTAATAAAAGTTAGATAATTTACAACAGTAATGAAGCAACAAACAGTGATTGTGCTAAAAAGTATGTACTCATAATCGCACTGACAGAATGCTTGAAAGAGCCACGGAAGTGCTCTATTGCCAATAAAATATCAGATATCACAAAAATCAGCGCACCAACAAGTGCCAATAACCCAACGGTCGATTGAGCCGTTAACCAAAACTCACCCGCCGCCCACGCCATTTGAGTGATCATCGCGATATAAACCGCAACAGGTAGGATTAAACGCCCTAAAGACGGCAGCAATAACAGAAAGACAATAATCCCCCCGGCAAATAACATGGCGGGTAACCACCACACGATACTACCTGAAAGCTGACTCCAGAAAGCCACCGAATAGACAATATGGGCCAATAAGAAGCTGATGAGCCCCTGAACAAAACGCTTTTGGGGTTGCATTAGCAACACATCCCCAATGATAGAGAATAACAAACCACCAAAAATGGCTTGTTGATAGAAACTGCCTAGCCCTGTTTGCCAAGCAACAATCAGTAACAACACCATGGTAAATGGCTTGAATAAGTAAAACTGCCATTTGGGCCCATGATAAGCCGCATTAATATGTAATAAACCCGATAGAGAGATGGCTAACCAAACCCACATAGCATCACCGATATAGTTATAAGCCAAGACAGTGTAGAAACCCAACCGCAATTGTCTAGCGTAATACCTTCATAACTAGACCCCGCTAGAAAAAGCATCATGAATTTTAGCTATATCTACCTTTGCCTGCATATTTAAACCTCAGGCATTATGTAGACCCGACATACTCATCGAACAAGTTAACTATGCCTTTAATCAACCTAATATCTGGATAACTCACCAAAACAAGCCTTGGTGTTCATCTTGCCTGACATTCTTCATTATTTGGTATAACTTCCGATGAAAACCAGCCTTAAATCGCCTGAAACCGCATTGCATAAATGATAATAGTTCGAATAATAAACAATTAAAATCAATAGTTTAAACTCAATAAGACCCACATACACGCTAATAATTTAACCAGACAGACCAAACATGACTCATCGTTTTATATCATGTCGTAAAATTAAATAACTTGAAATAAAACAGTGGTTTATTGCATGTTTTATATAATACAAATCTAATTATGCCATCTTTAAAAAATACAGACTCATCTAAAAGATACCTAGCCACCTTCAACTCAATAATGATCCAATAAATAAATAGTTAATTTTATCATAACGAAAAGACATATTAATCGTCGCAACATTACCACTTAAAATCAATAAGTTAGGACCAACAAAAGCAACCACAAAACAAATCGCTCAAATTAAGAACACACTAAAAAACACAGTTTACAGGAGCCAAAAAGGGTAATCATCCGCAGTTAAAAGTACATTTTTACATAAAAAGTCAACTTGAACTTGCCTAAGCACTGAAAAAGATGCTATTCTTGTAATCAAGATGAAGACAGCAGCTAACCAAGGAGACCTACTATGTTCACTTCTTCTCAAAAACAAGGACTTGTGATGATCGCAATAGTAATGGGCCTGATGACACTGCCTGTAATCTATTAAGTTCAAAAAAATTCCATAAAAATGGCGCCTTTCGGCGCCATTTTTGTTTCTACTGCTCATCCATATCCCATTCCAATCATTCCTCTTCTGAATGATGCTATTTACGCCGAAACGAAGGGTAATTAATTTTTAAAATCGATACCTGTTTGTTTTTGATGTAGAGCAACGATATTGTTAAATCAACGCCTTAATTACAAGTCCATCAATTCTCACTGACACTCCATCTTGACGTAATACCCTTCTGGATAAGTCCGTGGTCAGCATTTTTGCGTAAGAAAAATGAATAATAAGGTGGAAATAATCTTAAATATAACGACGAAAAAAAAGCCCTGTTAAATAACAAGGCCTTCAGAATGAGATCGTGATATCGGTGTACTCTAAAGTGCTAGCTTAATATGATGCCAATGGACTGAATAAAACCATATCGCTAGGGCTGTAAAGCCGAGTACGAGAAATACTGCTACCCCCCATATAAAACGTCCACTTCGCGGAGTAAGCTCTTTTTCACATAACTTGCATGCAGCTAAAAACCCTTTTTTGTCATCAAGTTTATAACCGTCTTCGTGAACCGTTTTATTACGAACCGATGCGATAAAACGTAACTTTGGCACAATTTCATGAGGTAAACGTTCTTCACTACTGCTAATTAACTGATGCAGTCCTTTTCCTTCAGCGTGATAATGCTGACGTAATAAATGCTCAATACGTCGAGTTCGCGTTACCACCATTTCAATATTAGCCATAAGCAGCCTCTCTTCCTGTTCTCTCTACCTTACAGCGACTTAAAATCCATTCAAAGCATCGTGACACTGATTTACATTAGATTTTAGTTTAGCCTTCAAAAAATTAATTTCACTAAGTAGAAAGTCATCTGATTATTCAATATTTTCCGTTACTGGTCAGCTTGATAAAAGCTCACCGTGAAACAAAGCTCATTAAATATATATCTGGATCCAATTTTCTGATGTTCATACATCAAAAAGTGCTTTCAGATCACTATTTCCTCGTCTTCTGATATTTACTGTTGTACTACTCAACAATAATGGGGGCTCTATCACCTATATCCACACATTTATTTGACTATCAAGGAGGTGAGTTATGCCGATATGGATTGTTTTCGTCATTATCACACTACTGGTTTTTTCAGTTCTTTATTATGTTCGCTTTTATCGCCGTCATATCATCGGTGAAAATGCCGTTGAACAAACCCTTAATGTGACGATTCTCGAGAAACAAAGCACGCCAATCATTGGTGCAAGAGTCGGAGAAGATAACGAAGAATATTGGATTTATGTTCAACCAACCGCTGGCGGCCCCAAACGAGAATTCATGGTAGGCATTCATTACTATCATGCACTCAACTCTGGCGATCAAGGCACGATGACGTATAAAGGCAGAGACTTTTTACATTTCGCCTTACAACGAAGCTAGCTCATCATCTATCAACTAATACAATGCTGATAACGCAGTACAAATCACTCTCGCATTATCATCATTACGCTTTGCTTTATGACTACGGGACCAACCATGCCGTTTTAGGGCTTTTTGCCAACCACCAGCTGGATACTAGGGCCAAACCGCCACAAATAATCGTCCAAAATGGAATCATGATTATTGGGTGAGCAAAATACAGATCAAACGCCCGAACAGGCCATAAAAAAATGGGGTGCAGCAAATATACCCCTAGGCTGTATTTACTGATAAAGGCAAATTTTGACTGCCAGAAATTCCCCAGATTCTCACCGTAACGCTGGCATACAGCAAAAATCATCGCGGCTATGATCACGGTATTCAGTGTTTTATACGACATCCATCGACCCACCGTGTATTCATCCAGCACTAAGCTCTTACTCACGACCATGTAATCGGTAAGTAAGAGTGCAGCTATACCCAAGGGGAATAACCATTTCAATGGTGGCCAGCGATACTGAAACAAACAATAGCCCATTAATAGATAACCACTGTAGAGCACCAACTCCTGACTCCATGGACCATCAATTTTAAAGAGGAATAACGTGGTCAGTGTTAGCCAAAGGCACGTCATGCCAATCACTGTGCTTTGTTCATACTTACGAACAAATATTTGAAACAGAGGGATAATAAAATAGAGTGGAATAAAGTAGTAGAAAAAGCCGAGGTGGTAATATGTTTCGTGAACCGGTAAAGCTACCAGCGTATTAAGTGCTACTGTGCCATCAAATCCAGCGAGGGTGAAGCCCGATAATCCCGCATAGAATATTGACCATACAACAAAAGGTAAGAGCACTTTGCCTAAACGACGCTTCACATAGTATTTGGCATCGAATTCACGCCTGTCACTCAGCATTAATGCACCGGTGATCATAATGAAAATAGGCACAGCCCAACGGCTAAAGCTATTAAAAGTTGTCGCTGTAATCCACTCGCTGTTAGGGATAATACCCAGCTGATCACGATATGGTCCCAGCACATGGATAACCACAACGGCGACAGCGGCCAAGCACCGCAATATATCGAAATACCAAACTTTTTGCCTCACCCTTACCTGCTCCTGTATTCAGCGATAAAGTCGAAACACGCAAAATAAAAGCGGCGTGTTTCGACTTTCTTGTTTGAATATAGCAGCCAGTAAGAGTAAGTACCTGAACTTACTCTTACTATTTGGTACAGCTAACACAAAATTAACAAAGGATAATTACGGCTGTTGGCGGGTTGCTGCTAGAACAATTTCACGAATACATAGGTTTTGTGGCTGTTGGTACGCATAGCTGATTGCATTGGCAATATCTGAAGGGGCAATCACCCCTCCCATGCCTTCTTTCCATTCTTCATAGCCATCTTTGATATCGTTGCTTGTGGTATGGCTCAGAAGCTCGGTTTCTACAGCACCCGGTGCTATTGTGATAAAGCGTACGTTGTCATCTGCGACTTCTTCACGGATATTTTCGGTGATCGCATGAACCGCAAACTTAGTACCGCAATATGCAGCATGGCTTGGGAATGTTTTACGGCCAGCAACAGAGCTAATATTAATCACAGTACCGTGCTGGCGCGCTTTCATATCTGCTAATACGACATGGATACCGTTTAGCAGACCCATTACGTTCACATCGAACATGGTTTTCCATTCAGCAGGATCTTGATCATGCGCTAAACCCAGTAACATCATGCCTGCATTGTTAATTAAACAATCAACAGGACCAAATTGTGCTTCGGCTTCTTTTACCGCAGCTGCAAATGCTGCTGCATCGGTCACATCCACTTTACGGCACATTGCATTAGGCAGGTTCAGAGCTTCAAGGCGTTCAACTCGGCGTGCCAACAGTAATAAGGGATGACCTTCTGCTGATAATTTACGAGCGGTTGCTTCACCGATACCAGAACTTGCACCAGTAATAACAATTAGAGACTTAGACATAGATAAACCCTTTCATAAACATAAGAAGATATTTCATCACTATCACTGTTCGGTGATGTTGATGGAGGTAAATATAGATGCTTTATCTCTAACTGAAAAATATCCATTTCTTCTGATTACCATAAAAAAAAACTATGGATAGAACCTTTAATGCACATTCACAGCTCGGTGATGCTATCGAAAAGGCCATTTGAAACATTGTTTTAATGACTAACATCGCATTTTTTTACATCAAATACCCACACAAAAATTAAGCCATCTGTATTCAGAGCCATCCGTTATAGGACAAAGAGTTAACTGGCGCAGGAGGGGCACTCAAACGCATATGCCTACCGAATAATTTACTGCGGAATAATATTAATACCGCGACATTTGACTATAAATTTAACCTTGCGCAGACAAAAACCAAACAATTGAAACATTTAGAAACAAATCTACCTTTGTTTATATCGTTAACAATGACGTAACCTTTCGCCTCAGAAAAGAAGTACCCATTGATGGGATTAAAACGATAACGGAGGGAGTGATGCACTCATCAGCTTCACAGCAAACACCACAACAGCAGAAGAAAACGGTCTTTACCCGATTTCTTGATACCGTAGAATTTCTCGGAAACCTTTTACCTCACCCAATCACTCTTTTTGCACTTTTTTGTGTGGCGATTTTAGTCGCTTCTGGCATTGCCGGTTATTTTGGCGTTTCTGTTATCGACCCTCGTCCAGAAGGCGCAGCGGGACGTGCAGCTGATGGTATGATTCATGTCATTAGCTTATTTAACGCAGAAGGCTTACAACTTATTGTTGCTAACCTTGTTAGTAACTTCACAGGTTTCGCACCATTAGGTACGGTACTCGTCGCCATGCTGGGTGTTGCGATTGCTGAATACTCTGGCCTGCTTTCTGCTGCTATGCGTGGCCTGGTGATGGGTGCATCTCGTCGCATGGTAACGCTGGTTGTAGTATTTGCGGGTATCATCTCAAACACCGCATCAGAGCTTGGCTATGTGGTTCTGATCCCTCTTGCTGCAATGTTATTCCACTCATTAGGTCGTCACCCTCTTGCGGGTTTAGCGGCAGCATTTGCGGGTGTATCTGGCGGCTATAGTGCCAACTTATTACTAGGCACGGTTGACCCACTGCTTTCGGGTATCACTGAAACAGCAGCACAAATGATCGATCCGAACTACCTTGTTGGCCCTGAAGCGAACTGGTACTTCATGTTTGCATCAACATTTGCAATCACGATCATGGGCGCATTTGTTACCGAGAAAATTGTTGAGCCAAAACTAGGCAAATACAATGCAGAGGAAGCAAGTGAAGACCTTGGGGGCGATAAAATGGGTCAGCTTACCGATCTTGAAAAGAAAGGTCTTAAGCTTGCTGGTCTTGCCGCTCTTGTTGTATCAGTACTGTTAGCACTGACTATCGTTCCGGCTGATGGCATTCTTCGCCATCCTGATACAGGCTTGGTATCGGGATCTCCGTTCCTTCGCGGTATCGTTGCGTTCATTTTTGTATTCTTTGCTATTCCAGGTTTTGTTTACGGCAGAACAGTCGGCACAATGAAGAACGATCGCGATGTAATCAACGCGATGTCTAAATCAATGTCGACCATGGGCATGTACATTGTGTTGGTGTTCTTTGCTGCACAGTTTGTTGCTTTCTTCAAATGGACAAACTTTGGCCAAGTCTTCGCCGTTGGTGGTGCTGACTTCCTACAGTCTATCGGTCTAACGGGCCCAATGCTGTTCTTCGCCTTCATCTTGATGTGTGGTTTCATTAACCTAATGATCGGCTCTGCATCTGCACAGTGGGCAGTAACGGCACCTATCTTTGTTCCGATGCTAATGCTGGTCGGTTACGCACCAGAGACAATTCAAGCGGCATACCGTATTGGTGATTCTGTCACCAACCTGATCACACCGATGATGAGCTACTTCGGGATGATTTTGGCTGTTGCTACGCGCTACCAGAAGAATCTTGGTTTAGGCACCCTGATTTCAATCATGCTGCCTTACTCGATGATATTTGTTATTGGTTGGAGCATCATGTTCTACGTATGGGTATTTGTTCTGGGTATCCCGGTAGGTCCAGGTTCAGCAACCTACTTTAATATCGCGGGTTAATCTTCCTTAGATAATAAACATCCTCAAGCCGAGATCGTTATTGAACTGACCCCCAATAGTTGGACAACCAATTATTAGGGGTCTTTTTATGTCTAAATACAGCCGAGAGTTAAAACTCATCATCGCCAAAAAATGCTTAGGTGGCGAAATATCAGGACGA